>JACCDR011725570.1_pt1 | contig 101587 bp, 116 predicted proteins | sample 7446431 | NCBI WGS metagenome assembly JACCDR01 (sample SAMN15323443, study PRJNA562643) | freshwater metagenome | isolation source: river surface water | place: USA:Blue River Watershed | collected 2017-08-17
TCAGTTCTCCAACCAAGTCCGAGCTAATTCTTACTGTGATTTGAATGGGGAGAATTGTCTATCCTCTACCGCTGGCTCTGTCTACAATACACAAACACAGTACTTTGAGGTTTATGGGGGGGCGGGGGTTTCAGATAAAACTGAAAATCTAGGCAGTTGGTCGGTATGTCACCTAGCTAGACAAAAAACTAGTGCTGACGACAACAACATGCAGGACGGTTGCTGGGTAAAAGAGACTACAGCTGGTTCGGGGGTTTGGGAGCTAAAGTTGTCTAAAGCAGGGGAAGACAGTCTTACTTGTGGTGCTTATTGTATGCATTTTGGTCCAAGATAGGATATTAACAAGCGGGAAACGATCACCGATCCAGACAGAGCGTTTGAGCTTTACAGAGATGATGTTGCTGTTGAGAAAGCAGTAATTGCTATTGTGGCGCTTGAAGCTTGGCGCGATCAGCAAACTAACACGGCCGATAATGAGCAAATGGAGAAAAGGAGAATGGAGCTTAGAGAAGTTTTGCTAAGTAAAGGTGTCGAGCTGGATGAATCAGCACTTACTCAATTTTTTTCGTTGTACAGACAAGTTTATTAACCAATAATTTTGCTACGCTCCGCCCAAGAGAAGGCTTGTAGATTTTTTCTAGCCTTCAGTTGATTGATGATGTCGACAGCAGAAATTGTTGGGTCGGTATGGACGGCGACTTTTTGGACACCAGTGCCAGAAATAATAAGTTGAAAGCCGGCAGTCGTATAGATCACGGTAATATAGCGCTTACCCGAGCGCTTGGCGTCTATTATCCCCGGCGCTATCATCTTGATCCCAGACTGTTTTTTTAGCTCTTTTACCACCAAGGCAGCAGTCTCGGTGAGAGTGGTGTGACTTTTTCCTCGAGATTTAATCATGTGATGATAACAAACGGACAGTGTCAGGATTATCTTTAGCCAGTGCTTGATCAAAGGTGTATAGCGGAATAGCTTTGTTTAGTTTGGCATATTGCACCAAGGCACAATCAACAATTGATAGCTTCGGATGCTGTATATAGTTAGTTATGGTACGCTCAAACAATTCACGATTAGAGTTTATTTTAGGGTGGCGAACGATAGTGAGAATATTCTGGGCAATTTGCTTGCGCTCTAGTCCGTAGCCCTTCTCCATCACAAAAACAATTTCAAATATCACAGCATCTGCGACCTCAAAATATGATGATTGATCTAATAATTTTTTGACACAAAGCGCTTGTTCGGGTATGTCTCCCAAGGAAAGTCGGAGCAGCGTGTTGGTATCAAGTGAGCCACTGCTATTGTTTGCCATATTTCTCAAGCACGTGTGCAGTAAAACCGTCTCCACTTTTATAGGGAATTGTTTGTTTAATATATTTAGCATTCTCCCGCCAAAGGTCTTCGAAGTCAGTGTTTTTGACGATAGTAATGTGGCCATTATCTTCCAAAGTCACGGTTTCGCCAGCTTTAAAACCATATTTTTTACGAAGAGCGGCGGGTATCGATATAGTGCCTTGGCTGGTTATTTTTGTTTGATACATATAATAAATATTATAAATATTATTATAATATACTAAATTTAATAAATATGCAAGGAGTTATTAATATAGAACATGGATAAGATTTGAGAGCAAAACACCCACCAAGCAATTTTGTCCTCCACAGCCTAGCGAGGACGGGATAAAAATTGCTCGGTGGGTGTTTTTTGGCGCCAACGAAGTCCTATCAGTGGTGAGATTGTACATTTGGTTGACTTTTATCCTTATTTCACGTAGTATTGGCGGCGTTCCAACCTCGGGTACTACCACGTTGTGGTACCAAAGGAAGTGTCAAAAGAAGTAATGTAGGACGCGTGGGAACCCCTGTTAAGGCCGGCCGTTACCTGTCTTTACTAGGGGTTCTCAGATAACACACCTAAAAGTGTGTTCTTGTTCGTAGAATAAAATATTAATTATCACTAATTGGATTTGTGGTGAATATAGCCTTCCTGTTCCAGGAATCTGCCCTAGGAAGGGGCAGATTCGGAACTAAGTGAAAATATAGTCACTACGTTCCTTATTTCACTTAATGTCAAGATCACTCTATAAAGGACCTTATGTAGACGAAAAGCTCCTCAAAAAGATCGCCGGAAAGAAACCCGGAGAGGGTGGTGTAATCAAGACCTGGGCTCGCGATAGTCAAATCGCACCGGAAATGGTCGGATTTACCTTTGGGGTTCACAATGGCAAGGAGCACATTCCTGTCACAGTAGCAGAAGAAATGGTAGGACATCGTTTTGGTGAATTTTCACCAACTAAGAAGTTCCACCGCCACGGAGGTAAGATGCAAAAAGAACTTGAACAGAAGAAGAAAGAAGCTGAAATCGCTGCTGCTAAGGCCGCTAAAGCTTCTCCAGCTGCTAAGAAATAGTCGTTATGAAAGCAATTCTAAAAAACTATCGTCAATCACCACGCAAGGTACGCCTTGTGGCTGATGTGATTCGCGGCAAGAAGGTGAACGAAGCTCTTAACGCACTAAAGTTTATCGATAAGCGCGCCGCAGTGCCTTTTACTAAGGTACTTGAGTCAGCTGTCGCTAACGCTAAGCAAGCTGGTCAGAATCCTGATCATCTATCTGTGACTTTTGTTTCAGTCGATAAAGCTCCGACCCTAAAGCGCTTTATGCCACGAGCTCGTGGTTCGGCTTCTCGCATCAACAAGCGCAGTAGTCACATTACTATTCAGCTTGGTACGAAATAATCTATGACACACGTAGCACATCCATACGTACAGCGCATTGGTATTACCAATGATTGGAAGAGTCGTTGGTTTACGACTGATCCAAAGCAGTACCGTGAGTACATTCGCGTTGATGCTGAGCTTCGCAAGTTTCTCGGCAAGCGTCTTAAGGGTATGTCTGTAGACACCATTGAGATCGAACGCAACCAAAAAACCATCCGCATTATCATCAAGACTGCTCGTCCAGGTCTTATCATCGGTCGCAGTGGCGAAGGTGCGGTAAAACTAAAGAAAGAAGTTGATATGTTCTTGCGCAAAGCAGAACTTATCAGTAAGCCAGAAATCAAGCTGGATATCGAAGAAGTACGTTCACCAGAAAGTAGTGCGGCTATTGTTGGTCAAATGATCGCCGAAGGACTCGAAAAGCGTATGACTTTCCGTCGCGTCATGAAGCAAACCATTGAAAAAGTAATGGCTAATCGTGATGTACAGGGAGTTCGTATCAAGCTTGGTGGCCGTCTTGGCGGCGCTGATATGGCACGTATTGAAGAACTCAAAAAAGGTCGTATTCCACTTCAGACCCTCCGCGCAAATATTGATTTTGCTCGCGTAACAGCTCGTCTTCCTTACGGAGCGATCGGTATCAAGGTGTGGATTTATAAGGGCGACATCTTTGGTGATCGCAAGGCTGGTCAGCAGGAAACTGCGCCGCGCACTGCTCGCACTGAAGAAGGTCGTGGACGTAATCGCTAATCACTATGTTGTTTCCAAAAAAAGTAGCACACCGCAAATGGCAAACTGGTCGCAAGAGTGAAGCGAAGCGTCAGCGTCCAGCCACTCGTGGTATCACTGTCGCTTTTGGTGAATATGGCCTACAAGCCACTACACCATCTCGCGTTCGTTCAAACCAAATCGAAGCGGCTCGTCGTGTTATCTCACGTACTCTTGGTAAAACCGGCCAGATTTTCATCCGTATTTTCCCAGATCGTCCAATTACTCAAAAGGCAGCTGAAGTACCGATGGGTAAGGGTAAGGGTGATCTCGATCACTACGTCTTTGAGGTAGAACCCGGTCGTATCCTCTTTGAAGTAAAGGGCGCAGCTAGTGATGAACTTGCTCGCAAGGCTCTTCGCAAAGCAGTCAACAAACTGCCATTAAAAGCTAAAGTGGTTCACAAGAGTGAAACCGCAGCCAAGTAAATTCAAACTATATGAACTACTCTGACATCCAAAAGAAAAGTGATGCTGAGCTCGTAGAGCTGGTGGCTGCCACTCGTGAAGAGCTCCGCAATGAGCGCTTCAAGGACCGCTTCACCAAAAAAGCTTCTATTATTAGAAACGCTAAACTAACTATCGCTCAAGCTCTGACAGAATTATCCGCTCGCGATGGTAAGGCTGACGCCAAGTAACCGTTATGACAACAGACACAACAACAAAAACTGGTCGTGTACTCCGCGGTACTGTCGTTTCAACAAAAATGAAAGACACCATTACGGTCGCTGTCGAGCGTTACGTGATGCACCCAAAGTACAAAAAGTTTATGCGTCGCACCAAGAAGTTCTTGGTACATGATGCAGGCAATACTGCTAAAGAGGGGATGGTAGTCGACATCCGCGAAACTCGCCCGCTTTCAAAGCGCAAGCATTTCGAACTCGTAACCACTAATAAGTAAGCGTATGATTCAACCTCAAACAATTGTTCGTATCACGGACAACTCCGGAGCAAAGGTCGGTCGCGTTTTTAAGATTCTTGGCGGATCAAAGAAGCGTTACGCAGAACTTGGTGAAATGGTCGTCCTTTCCGTACAAACTGCCGAACCACGCAAGGCCGTAAAGAAGAAGGATGTGGTCTACGGTGTAGTAGTGCGTCAAGTGAAGCCTTATCGCCGTAAGGACGGTTCTTACGTTAGCTTTGATGACAATGCGGTTGTATTGGTAGACAAAGTGAAGAAGGAGCCAAAAGCAAACCGCGTGTTTGGTCCAATCCCACGTGAGCTAGCCGAAGCGGGTTATCAGAAAATCGTATCTCTTGCACCAGAGGTCGTATAAGTAAAAAATATATGAAAATCAAGAAAGGAGATACGGTGATCGTCCGTAGTGGCAAGGATAAGGGGAAGACAGGCACAGTTCTTCTAACCCTTAAAGACAAAGATGCGGTAGTAATCGAAGGTGTAAATGTAGCGACCAAACACCAAAAGAGCCGCCGCACTCGCTCACAAGGTCAAATTATCGAGAAAAGTATGCCAGTACCAGTCAGTACAGTTGCTTTGATCGAGGGCAATAAGCCAGTCCGCGTTGGCTACACTTTTGAAGGCGAAGGCGACAAGAGAAAGAAAGTGCGCGTCGCAAGACCAAGTGGTAAGAAAATCTAATACGTATGGCAACAACACAAACACAAATCAAGTCAGCCTACGAAGCCCTCAAGGGTGAGTTTGGCTACACGAATGTCATGCAAGCTCCAAGGCTTGAAAAGGTAGTGGTTTCCGTTGGTACTGGCCGCGTCCAAGACAAGCAGCGTGAAGCGCTTATCCGAGATCGTCTAGCTCGTATTACTGGTCAAAAGGCCTCACCTCGTCCAGCCAAGCAATCAATCGCTTCTTTCAAGTTGCGTGAAGGTGAAATCATCGGCTACCAAGTAACTATGCGTGGTACTCGCATGATGCACTTCATGGATAAATTCATCCATGTGGCTATCCCACAGACTCGCGACTTTCGTGGTCTAAAGGCGACTGCTATCGATGATATGGGTAACATCACTATCGGTATCAAAGACAGCACTATCTTCCCAGAATGTGCTGATGAAGAAATCAAAGACGCTTTCTCTCTAGCTGTGACTATTGTTACAACTGCGAAGACTAAGAAGGAAGCTGAAGCTTTCTTGCGTCATATCAATCTTCCTCTCCAAAAAGCTGAATAAGCTTACGGTAGCGAAAAGGAAATCAACAAAACCGGCCTTGAGGCCGGTTTTGTTGATTTTTTCTGAAAATATGTTTTAATATAACGCAAAAGCGCAATGGTGCGTTCATAGGGGAAGTACAATGCAAATTGGAATTGCGTTCGTCTTGGTGTCACTGTTCTTGGGGTTCCTGATGTTCGTTAGGCTGTTGCCTAATCGCCCGCTTTATCGCGGGGCGCTGGAGTTGCTCTTTGCGACTGGTGTTGGGTTTATGATCCCGAACTTCGTCTACGAGGATATCCTCGTTGTCTTTGTCGTTTTGGTCTTGTGGGATGTCTGGCGACACTGGAAAAGACGATGAGAAAAGGCCGGCGGCGCACCTGTGCGTCAGCCGGCTTTCTATGTATTTTATAAATCACACAGCTTGCCAATTAAGGTTTTTCTGGTATTATACCGCGGTACCTGTAGTGGGTTTGGACTCAATTTAGACCGCTTACTACTGGTGTGCACTTGGGGTAGAGAAGGGTTCGTCAATGAATCATTTCTCGCTACAACCTTAGGTGGCATATTTATAAGGGGGCACGTCACCAAATCTCGGTGATACGGCCTCGTAATTTCACAACACAGTGGCACGAACATCAATCAAGGTGCGCGCAAAGCGTACCCCGAAGTATGCTTCGCGCGTCGTACGACGCTGCAAGCTCTGTGGGCGTAAGCACGGATATATGCGTGATTTCGACATTTGTCGTATCTGCTTCCGTGAGCTCGCACACGAAGGACATATACCAGGTATAAAGAAATCATCATGGTAGGCGATGTAATTGGCGATTTCATTATCCGTCTCAAGAATGCCGGAGCGGTCGGTAAGAAGAACGTTTCTGTTCCTTACTCAAAGCTTCGCCACGCTGTAGCTGACAAGCTCGTAGCGGCCGGATATATCGAATCTGCAGTAGCCAAAGGTAAAGCTGCACAAAAAACTCTTGAAGTAACTCTCAAGTTTGAAGATGGCGAATCAGCAATTCACGGCGTAAAGCGCGTGAGTAAGCCGGGTCGTCGTTTGTACGTAAAGGTCGAATCTATTCACAAAGTAAAGTTTGGTAAGGGCAACCTGATCCTTTCGACACCAGCTGGTATCCTCACAAATGATGAGGCCAAGGCGAAGAATGTCGGTGGTGAACAGCTCTTCCTTATCTGGTAATCACTATGAGTCGTTTAGGAAAAATTCCAGTTACTATTCCAGCTGGTGTAGAAGTAACACTAGCGGATGGTGTACTGACGATGAAAGGTGCCAAAGGCACTCTTTCACGAGTCATGAAAGACGATGTAAAGATTGAAATAAATGATGGAGTCATCACTTTGACTCCCGGTAAGACAGATCTAGCTAAAGCTCTCTGGGGTACTTATGCTGCACACGTCCGCAACATGATTACCGGTGTGAGTGAAGGCTTCACTCGCGTTCTTGATATCGAGGGTGTTGGTTACCGCGCTGAAGTAAAAGGTAATGATTTGGTCTTGAGTGTTGGTTATTCTCACCCTGTCCCACTAGCTATTCCAGCTGGTATTACAGCTAGTGTAGAAAAATCAGCAATTACTCTCAGTGGATCTGATAAAGATGCGCTTGGACAATTTGCTGCCAATGTTCGCAAGGTACGTGCCCCAGAACCATACAAAGGTAAGGGTATTCGTTATCGCGGTGAGTTTATTATTCGCAAGCAAGGTAAGAAGGCTGTCTAGCCCGTTTAGCGTATGGAAAAAAATCAATACAAACAAACAAAGCGCGCCGGCCGTCATGCCCGCATTCGCGCTAAGGTCAAAGGAACAGCTGAACGTCCTCGCCTCGCTGTTTTCAAGAGTAACCGTTTTATTTACGCACAACTCATTGACGACACTAAAGGAGCTACCATCGCTGCTGCCGACTCTCGTACTCACAAGGGTACACTAGGCGCCGGAGCTGTAGTAGTTGGAGCAGAAATTGCCAAGAAAGCTAAGGCAGCCGGTGTAAACACAGTTGTCTTTGACCGCGGTGGTTTCCGTTACCAAGGTGTTATCGCCGCTTTGGCTGATAGCGCTCGCGCCGAAGGTTTGGTCTTCTAAAGAATTATTATTGTAAATCAGAATTATGACACAGCAGGAAGCTACAACTGACACAACGTCAGACACAGCGGTACCGGTGGTACCAGCTACCGATGCACCGGCTCAAGAAGAAGCGACCGATGGTCGCCGCCCGCGCCGTGGAGGAGATAAGGGAGGAGAGCGTGGCCGTCGTCCACGTCGTGGGGGAGCGGCTCGTCCTGAGCGCACTCGCCCTGAGTTTGATCAGAAGATTATCAGCATCCGTCGTGTTACCCGTGTGATGGCCGGTGGTCGTCGTTTCAGTTTTTCGGTAGCGATGGTCTGTGGTGATAAGCGAGGTAAGGTAGGTGTTGGTATTGGTAAGGCTGGTGATACTCAGTTGGCGATTGATAAAGCTGTTCGTGATGCAAAGAAGAACATGATCGTCGTACCAATGAATAAAGATAGTCACATTCCGCACGATGTGCATGTAAAATATGCCTCAAGTGAAGTGATGATCATGCCTGCCCCTGGGCGAGGATTGGTCGCTGGTTCTTCAGTACGTACTGTACTTGAATTGGCCGGAGTCAAAGACGTAACTGCTAAGATCTTTTCACGCAGTAAGAATAAACTTAACAATGCTCGCGCTGCTGTCGAGGCGCTTAAGCAATTAAAGAAGTCAAAATAATATGCAGCTACATGAATTAAAGCCAGCTACTACTCGCAAAGTTGCCAAGCGTATTGGTCGCGGTGGTAAGCGTGGAAAGACCTCAGGTCGTGGCGGTAAAGGACAGACAGCTCGTGCTGGTAACAGTATGCGTCCAGAAATGCGTGACTTCATCAAGAAGTTGCCAAAGCTTCGTGGTCATGGTGTCAACCGCGCCGCGACAGTAAACGAGGAGCGTGTCCGTGCTGTAGCAGTCAATGTTGGAGCGCTAGAAACTGCCTGCAAAGCAGGGGACACCGTTACGCCAAAGACTCTTTTGGCCATGGGCGTAGTCAGTGCTGTCCGCAAGCGCGCACCGAAAGTAAAGATCTTAGCAACCGGTGAGCTTACTAAGTCTCTTACGATCGAAGGCTGTGAAGTCTCAGCCACTGCTAAAGCAAAAATCGAAAAAGCTGGCGGAAAGGTAGTTAACTAGGTACAATACTCTAGTATGCAAACCTTATTTCACAAACTGCACGTCATCTTTACTGAAAAAGCTATTCGTAATCGTATCTTGTTCGTATTGGGGGCTATTTTGATTTTCCGTCTTTTAGCTTCTATTCCGATTCCGGGTGTTGATCAGATGATGTTGGAGCAGTTTTTCACGAACAACCAATTCCTTGGTTTGCTCAATCTCTTCTCTGGTGGTGGACTATCAAATCTCTCGATTGTGATGCTTGGTGTAGGACCATTTATTACGGCTTCTATCATCATGCAGCTTATGACAGTGATGTCGCCACAAATGAAGAGTCTCTATACAGAGGAAGGGGAAGCGGGGCGAGCCAAATTTACTCAATACAGTCGTTTGCTCAGTTTGCCTTTGGCAATCCTCCAAGGTTTTGGCTTCCTTAAGCTTTTGGAGAGTCAGGGGGTACTCGTGGGTCTTAGTACTTTCGAGTTTGCGGTCAACGTCATTATTGTAGTGGCAGGCGCTGTCCTCTTGATGTGGATCGGTGAATTGGTGACTGAGTATGGTATCGGAAACGGTGTCTCTATTATCATCTTTGCGGGTATTGTGGCTGGTTTGCCAGCGACTATCAGTCAGGTGATATACAACTTTGATCCAGCTCAATTGCCGCTCTACTTAGGCTTTGTCTTCTTAGCTCTTGGTGTCATTTACTCTGTAGTAGTAATGACTGAGGCAGAGCGAGTTGTGCCAATTACTCAAGCCAAGCAGAGTCGTGGCAATATGAGTATGTTGGCTACTCGCGGCAACAACTCTTACTTGCCGCTTCGTCTTAATCAAGCTGGTGTGATTCCAATCATCTTCGCTTTGTCTATCCTTTTGTTCCCACAAATGGTCCTCAATATCTTGTCTGCGTTTGACATTCCTTGGGTAGAATCAGCCAATGCGGCCGTGACTAGTTTCATGAACAACTACGTGTTGTATGGTATTACCTACTTTATCTTGGTTTTCCTCTTCACTTTCTTCTACACCGCTGTGACTTTCGACCCAGATGCGATTTCAAAGAATCTACAAAGAAGTGGCTCGTTTATCCCGGGTATTCGCCCAGGGGAACACACTGCCATGTATCTTGGTAATCTCATCACTCGTCTGACTTTGGTTGGTGCTACCTTCTTGGCTGTAATCGCTGTGCTACCAATTGGTCTACAATTGGCGACCGGTATTGCCGCTCTAGCGATTGGTGGTACTGCAGTGTTGATTGTGGTGAATGTGGTGTTAGACCTCATCCGCCGTCTCGATGCACAGATTGCTCTCCGCGAATATTAATTTTCTCTGATACTGCGTTGGATTTCAAAAAAATTTATTCAATGTACATTTAAGTACACCTCATAAATTTTTTCTTATCCGCCTTGTCTCAGAAAAAATTACTAATTCGCTTCAATAAGATAACAACAAAAAGACCCCTAACAAGGGTCTTTTTGTTGTTTTAACTTTTTATTACTTTTCTAATTTTCAATTTTCTATATTCCTTAGTATTGGTTCTTGAATGAATAGCCGGCCGGTATCGCGCTTCGTTCTTGTTTCCAGACTTCAGCAATCAGCCAACGGCGGTAGCTGTCATAAATAGTGAGAGCCACCGTTTGTGGGTTGTGTCTTGAGGTATCGACAATCAAATCAAAGTGGGCCAGATCGTAGGGGTCAACATGATACATAGCTCGGAAGCGGCGGCGTTCATCCTCCATACGTGCTCTGACTTCGTTGGTCACTGAGGCCAGCGATCCTTGAGCTTCACCCGTACCACTGCGACCTTTGTTTTTGGCGGCGTCTGTGAAAATACGCACAGTCGCCACTTCCATATCAAGGTCCAGATAAACTTTGAATGATTCAGGAATCCAATAAAAACCTAGTCTTGAATCGACCACAATATCTTTTTTGGTGCGTAGTTGACGCAGTTTTTCATCAACCACTTCATCAAGAGCGTGATCGTCGTTGGCGCGCTTGTTGTATTCAGCCAGAGAGAGGCCTTCACGGGAAAGAATTTGTCGCACCATGTCACCTGAAGAATGGCGGGTGTAGCCAAGCAGCTCAGACAAAATATCTGCTGTCGAGGATTTGCCGCTACCGGGTTTGCCAGAGATGGTGATGATGTGTGCCTTGGCCATGTTGATACAGCATACCATATACAAGGTTTGCGTAATTTGTGGAAAATTGTTAACTTAGTGAGGCATATGGAATATCGCACTAATTATCAAAGTATTGTCTTGATGGGTAAAATTGCTTCTGGCAAAGGTACACAAGCACATAATATTTTGGATAATTTTGGCGGCGTCCTTTACTCTAACGGCAATAAAGTCCGTGAATCAGCTTCCTCACCGACGGTGTTTGGTCAGAAGATGAAACAAATGTATGAAGGGGGGTATCTCATGCCAGAATGGATAGCGACTTATTGGATGACTCACGCCCTTATCAGTCAGCACGAGAAAGAAAGAGTGATTTTTGAAGCAGTCGCCAAAAAGCCCAATGAAGCAGAATTATTTCATGAAATTCACGAATGGATAGGTAGGCCTTACCTAGTATTTAATCTTGATATTAGTGACGAAGCTGTGCGTGCGAGAAGTGCTGCTAGAGCGCGTGATGTGGTAGATGCTCCTAAGTCAGTTGAAAAGCGTCTAGAAGAATACCATACCTATACGGCCAAATCGATTGAATTTTTTAGAAGTAAGGGCACATTGATCGATATCAATGGCGAAGAGGCGCCAGAAGTGGTTTGGCAACATATTTTTAATTCGTTACAATCATAGTCATGGACATCAAAACAATTATCTTTATTGGACCGCAGGGTAGTGGAAAGGGGACACAGATTGAAAAATTAAAGGCGCTACTAGAATCGCGTGACCGACGTCGGGTAGTAGACATCCAGACTGGTCGTCGCTTCCGCGCCTTGGCCGCTACCCAAGAAACTTTTGCTGAAGATAAAGTAGCTGCCACCCTCAATACCGGTATTTTGCAGCCAGACTTTATTACTACTGTGCTTTGGGGACGAGCTATGCTTGATCAGCTCGATGATAAAAGTCATTTGTTGATTGATGGTTTTCCGCGTACGGTTGGGCAGATCCCTGACCTCGAAGACGCATTTCATTTCTTTGAGCGTGGTACCGTCGATATTATCAATTTGGCTACGCCAGAAGAAGTTGTCCGTGAGCGTATGCAGAGTCGAGCCCGCCAAGACGACACTGCCGAATCAATTGAGGCTCGTTTGCGCTGGTATCGTGAAGATACCCTGCCAGTCATTGAATACTATCGTACTCGACCAAACACCCGCGTCCACGATATTGATGGTACTCTATCAATTGATGGGGTCCATGAAGAAATTGTTTCTCGTCTAGCCTTAGATAACTAGCAGTAAAGAAAAACCCGAGGAAAGGCCTCGGGTTTTTCTTTGATAATTTGGTTGCTATTGCTTTGTTTTTAGCCTATAGTAGCCTTATTATGTCTAATATTAAGAAGAAATCACCCGAAGATATTGTCGTGTTGCGTGAAGCGGGGCGGATTTTGGCGACCATCCTCAAGCGCTTGGGCGAAGCTTCTAAGGTCGGTGTGTCTACTCTTGATCTGGATGATTTGGCGATGGAAATGGTTGAAGAATATGGTGTCGAGCCAGTTTTGCTTGGCTATCATCCATCTTTTGCCCCGACTCCTTATCCAGCTGCAGTCTGTATATCGGTCAATGATTGTGTGCAGCACGGTATTCCTAGTGCTGATATTGTCCTCAAGGAAGGAGACGTGGTCAATATCGATATGTCTATTAGCTACAAAGGTATGATAGTTGATTCAGGTATTACCGTTGGAGTAGGTGAGATTTCTAAAGAAGCCTCTTCACTAATTGCTTGCACCAAAGAGGCCTTGGCACATGCCATCAAACAGGCTAAAGCAGGCAATCATATCGGTGACATTAGTCACGCCATTGAAGAATTTGTCCGTAGTCGCGGTATGAGTCCGGTTGAGGTACTCTGCGGGCACGGTGTCGGGTATGCGGTCCATGAAGATCCGATGATTCCAAATGTTGGCAAGGCTGGCCAAGGGCCACTCATAGAAGTCGGGCATGTTTATGCGATTGAGCCGATTGTTAATCTCGGCAAAGCGGACGTCTGGTTTGATGATGAAGGCGATGGCTACAGCGTCTACACCAAAGATGGCTCCATCTCCGCTCACTTTGAGCATACAGTAGCGATCACAGAGAACGGTGCGGAGATATTGACAAAGGCTTAAGGTGACAAAAGGCGCAGCTAAGGACTTTGTCCCTGGCTGCGCTTTTTGGTTGACATTTTAACAAAAAGACGTACTCTAACGAAGGAAAAGTGGGAGAGCAAGATGAACTTCGGCGAGTTTAAAGCGAGGGCGCAATGTTTCAAGAGTGAGGTTGGTGACGAAACAGATAGCGAAGTCATTGCGATGACTTATGCGCGAAACTTCGATGGTGGCATGTGGATGCCAAACAGATTGATCCAATGGCTGAAGCAGGTGGATCATACCAGCGAAGGGGCGGGACAGCTTCTCTATGAAGCATACCTTGACCATTTGCCGCTGCGCTGGTGGCTCGTCGAGCAGATGAAGTGGTCGTATGGCCGCTTCTCGGCTTGGCTCAAGAGGTGGCTTTGTGATGACGTGCCGGATGCTGCGCCGCACACGCGCGGTGAATCGCGCTGAGGCGCCCGAGGCCGCCGAAGGATTGGTCGATACCAATTCTTCGGCGGCCATTTCTTTTATGTTTTTTATGTTTGCTTTACCAGTAAGGGCGGGGTACACCCCGCCCTGATAACTATCCTTAGTGATAATTTGGACTTCTTACCTTGTTGATTTCTAAGATGTCCATGTGTTTGCTTTACCGATAAGGGCGGGGTATACTGCTGGCGTTATTTATTTAATTACTTATAGTCGCATGCCAAAACACCCACATCAAGAAAGAACCTTTGTTATCCTTAAGCCAGATACAGTCCAACGCTCACTTATGGGCGATGTTATCCGTCGTTTCGAACAAACTGGTCTCAAGTGTACCGCTATGAAGATGTTTGTAGCCGACGAAGCTCGCCTTTTCAAGCACTACAACAAAGACGAAGCTTGGTTTTTGAAGAAAGGGACAGGCATCGTTGAAAACCTCAAAGCCGCTGGCAAGCCAGTTGAAAAAGAAGCAATTGAATACGGTAAAGATATCATCAGAGCTAATGCCAACTACATGAGTGCGGCTCCAGTAGTAGCAATGGTATGGGAAGGCAATCAAGCGGTTGCGGTGATCAAGAAGCTGGTTGGTTCTACCGAGCCGGCAACTTCTGATGTGGGTACCATCCGTGGCGACTACACTATCGACTCATATGCACATTCTGCTTATGAAGATCGCGCAGTACGCAATCTCATTCACTGTTCTGATGCTCCAGAAGAGGCCGAGCGAGAAATTGCCTTGTGGCTTGGTGAAGGGGAAATCATGAAGTATGTGACGGCGCAAGAACGCATTATGTACGACATCAACCTCGACGGAAAGTCGGAGTAAGCGATATCGCCCCATATACTTCGTCAGACTACGAAAAAAGACCCTCGCAATTCGTCCCACTCGGGTCTTTTTTCTTGTCTTCCTCGTCTTTCGGGCAATCTCACTTACTCCTACCTTTGTCATGTAGATTTAGTGATTTGTGTTTGTTCGTTAGACTGGAGGTAATTTTTTAAACTTTATATTCGATATACTCTATCCACTTTTCACTTTTATAAATCGGCGTTATACTAAATTCGGGACCACATCACGTATGTTCCGGTTATATAACACGCAGGGCTGCCTGTAGTCGCGAGGACCAATGAGAATTCGTAAGAAATTTCAGACCGTACTCGGAAAGGGTGCCCACCTAGAATTTTTCTAGGAGCATGCGTCTGTGGTTCCCACGAAAAAATGCCTCACCTGAGGCATTTTTTCGTGTGTTATTATTCTCATTATGAAATTACTGATAACTTTCACACTTATTTTCGGTCTACAATTTGTCGTACTCCATGTCTTGGCTGAATTTTTGAGTTGTATTGGCGTTATGCGTGGCTTGATATACCGATGCATATTTTTGGCGGTGTACTTTTAGTTTTAATACTAAATACTTTGGTGACAGTGAAGGCCTTGCCGGAGAGATTTATCAACTTACCGACTCTACCATTTGTTATCGGTGGCGTTCTAATTCTTTGGGAAATTTTTGGGGTAATTCGCTTTGGTGGTTTCAAACCAAATTACGTAATGGATACTTCTCTTGATTTACTGTTTGGTATACTAGGAGCAGTCGGTGGGTATTATTTAGCCAAAGCCTTGCGTCGTTTTGATACATGAAAAGTTTACTTGGATTTTATGGAGGAGTAGGGAGTGTGACAGGTGCCAATTTTATGCTGGATACCGGCAAGGCAGCGTTCTTGGTCGATTGTGGTCTAGCCCAAGGTGATCGCTTTTCAGCGGAAATTAACGCCGCACCATTTGTCTATAATCCAGCGGATGTTGATGTCTTGTTGGTGACGCACGCACATGCCGATCATATTGGGCGCATCCCAAAACTTGTGCGTGATGGTTTTGTCGGGAAAATTTATTCCACTGTACCGACCAAAGAACTAGCCGCAGTGATGCTACGTGATGCACTAAAGGTGATGGAATATGAATATGAACGATATGGCTACGAAGTACTCTACGAGCAGGGCGATATTGATGCCGCACTACGTCTTTGGCAGACGGTTTCTTATCATGAAGAATTTTCTCTCCCTGATGATGTGACCGCCTACTACACTGATGCTGGACATATCTTGGGTTCGGGTATGGTGCATCTCAAGCGAAATGGTAAACATATAGTCTTTACTGGCGATATTGGCAATGTTCCACAGCCACTTTTGTCGCCACCAGAAGTCCCGACTGGCTACGACTATTTAGTCATGGAAAGTGTTTATGGTGATCGTCTGCATGAGCAGGTTGCCGAAAGAACAGCTTTGCTAGCTGGTTATATTGAAGAGACTAGACAAAAGGGTGGCACGCTCATCATCCCTGCTTTTTCACTGGAAAGAACGCAGGGTATGCTTCTTGAGATAAACAATCTGGTCGAATCGGGTACCCTTCAACCGATTCCAGTCTTTCTCGATTCACCACTAGCTATCAATGTCACCGGCATCTATCGCCAGTATAGTGACTATCTGTCGCCAGACATTCAGGCACAGCTAAAATCTGGTGATGACATTTTTAATTTTGCTGGTTTGGAGTTTACCAGTACTGTCAAAGAATCGCACGAAATTGATGAGGTCAAAGGACCGAAAGTTATAATTGCTGGCTCGGGGATGAGTCATGGTGGACGCATTCGTCGCCATGAGCAAAATTATCTTAGCGATCCAAAATCTACAGTGTTGCTCGTTGGCTACCAAACGGCTGGCAGTATCGGGCGTTTGCTCCAAGACGGTGCCAAAAAAGTAACGATTGATGGCAAAGAGGTAAAAGTGAAAGCGCAAATTGCCAAAATCTCTGGCTACTCAGGGCATGCTGACCGTGATCAATTATTGAACTTAGTGGCACAGGGTGCCGACAAGCCAGAAGACATTAAGGGGGTATTTGTAGTAATGGGGGAAGAGCGCTCCTCACTCTTTTTGACGCAACGGCTCCGTGACTATTTGGGTATACGAGCTAAGGCTCCAGATCAGAACGAAGAGGTAGAAATTGATTTCTAAAAGTCAGAAACTGTCAAATTTCTTCGTTGTTCTACGAATGTTTTCATCCACCCTATAAGTAAATACGGCTCACAAAAAATTCCTTAAAAGCCTCGATCTTTGCTCATTTTCCGACTTTTATATTTAAACCACAACAAAAGACCGGCGCCTTTGGCGCCGGTCTTTTGTTGTTTCATTTTTCTACTTGCTTGTAGCTTCTACTACACGAGCGAAGGCTTCAGGGCGATCTTTGGCCAAAGTAGCGAGTACTTTGCGATCTAGCTTAATGCCTTTGGTGTTGAGTAGGTTGATGAAGCGACTGTACTTTAGACCAAATGGTACTAGAGCAGCATTGATGCGAACGGTCCACAAACGACGGAAGTCATTCTTCTTGTCTTTGCGGTGCGCAAAGGCATGGAGCTGTGCGTGGTAGATAGCTTCTTTAGCTACACGCTTCTTCTTTGATCTTTGGAGTCGGTAGCCTTTTACCTGATCGAGGATATTGCGGCGACGCTTTTGGGCCATTAGGCCTCCTTTTACACGTGACATAGAGTGAGTCTTACTTGGTTACACCATGAGTTTCTGCTAATGGCTTGGCACCCATACCAGGCAGGAAGCGACGACTAATACGCTTACTGAAATTAAGTAGTTGTGTGCGCTTGCGGCGAAGGCGTTGTTGGCCTGTCTGGCGAGCGTTGAAGTGGTTTTGCCCAGGCTTGCGCGCTACGAGCTTACCATTTTTTGTCACCTTGATACGCTTGGTGAATGATTTGTTGGTCTTCATGCCTTTAAAATTAGGGTGCTAAATAATATGTCTAGGGTTAAAGTGTCTCAATAAACGGAAATTGAAGCATTTATCGAGGTCTTTTTAACCGTGTACTTTGATCGGGTTGCCAAAAGGGGATTTGGCAAGGTGGCAGAAATATACCGTATTTCGCTAAAAAAATCAATAGTTTTCGGTAGGCTGCTGGTCGATTAAGGAGTTTTTGAGCAAAGAAGAGGCGGGGCCTTTGGCCCCGCCGCTTCAATAGCTTATATCTTTTAGATCAATCCGCCTTCAAGTAGGGCGTCGAGGTCCTTTTTCTTGCTTTTTTGAGGGGCTGCTGGCGCCTTTTTCTCTTCGACTACCGGTTTGGCAGCGTCTTTAAGCTTCTGGACCTTGGTACCAGGCATGCGCTCTAGAGTGGTGGTATAGCCTTTTGGACTCTTCTTCATTTCGTCAGCCACTTTGTATTCGGTCGGGATGATCTTGAGGAAACGATCGAGACGTTCCTTTAGGAAAGCCGTCTCCATATACTTGTAGCGTCCCCACAAAAATAGGTCAATTTTGACACGGTGTCCTTCTTCGAGCCATTCCGCTACGCGACTAGCTTTCATGAGTTGGTCGTGTTCGCCAGTACCGATCTTTACTTGGACGCTTTTGGTCTCGGTTACGTGCGATTTAGCCTTCATTTCACTAGCCTTGCGGCCAGTGTCATAACGGAATTTACCGTAGTCCATTATTTTGGCTACTGGTGGATTGGCATTAGGGCTGATCTCAATGAGGTCAAGGTTGAGTTCATCTGCCTTTTTAAGAGCTTCAGCTACCGCGAGAACACCGAAATTTTCACCTTCTGGTCCGACCACACGGAGCTCTTTCGCTTTGATGGCGTGATTGATACGAGTCTTAGCTTTTGGTGAAAATGAGTCTTTGGTGTTTTGCAAATTAAGGGGTCTTAAGAAATAAACTTCTACTGCAGGGTAGTGTGGTATGCCTCTACCAATTCGTATTGGCTACTATAACACAAAAGTCTTGTGGCGCAAGGCTATTTTCTTGCAACTTGCGGTTTATAGAGACTTTGTTACTATGGAATTTATATGAAGACACAATCATATCAACAGCTCGTACTCGTGCTTGTGGTGACTAACCCTCGAGGTTGGTTGTGTCTTGCGCGTTAGATGGTCTGCCGCTCAAAACAAAACCCGCCTCACTATGTGAGGCGGGTTTTGTGTCGGTAAACAAAGGAGGTTTTGATGCCGAAAGGGAAGCAGTTCTTTCAAAGTCGTGAGTGTGGCGGCTACGCCGTTTGGTCTCTCCACAATCCGGCTGACCCGCAGTATGGTCAGTGGTCGTGGGCGGAGGTCTCGGGTAGCAAGGTGGAGTTTATCCGTTCTCTGACGGAAGCGGAGATTCTTTACATCCGCCGGCGGTTCTTGGTGTGGGGAGAGAAGATCTCTGGCTCGCCTTGGGCTCTCGTTTGCGGGCGTAGGGGCGCTATGAATTTGGCGGTTGCGAGCACCACCCACGACCCGACTGGCGGGGTGGGGGTGTAAATGTTTCCCTCCACATTCCATAATCTGTGGTCACATGTGGCCATCAAGCGGGCGAACCTTCGGTTCGCCCGCTTTCCTAAACATTGTCTTTATCTCAATATTATGGCAGTATAGGCATCCACACATTTTTGAGGGGAATAAAATGGAACCACTCTGTTTTAAAGACAGCGAGGAAGAGGAAGAGAAAGAGAAAGTGAAAATCTTTTCAGAACTTCTTCACAGCACTCCTGTGGGCCATCTCTTCTGCTTCGGCGAATGCTGGTATCGTGTCGATTTGGACGATTCCCATCGTCGCTATGCCGTGCCCTGCGCAGCTCATTTGCCGATAGCTGCCTAGGCGGCTTGACGCCGCCCCCACGAACGCCCGAGGCAAGAGAAGACATCGAGAGATGTGCTCTTGCCTTGGGCATTTTTATTGACATATTTGCTTATTGCCCTAAGATATTTACTCAGAATAAATTATCACCACAGGGAGGGTGCGATGATCGATACAAGTGTACAAATTGAAGGCAAGTCATGGACGGCTTTCGATAGGTTGCTCCAGTACTTGAGGGACAACGTTGCGAACTGCCAAGTAGCTGATGTGAAGTCGCGAACTGCCTCACCGGCTCTGGTGGTGTACGCCTTTCGTCACGCCATAGCTCGGAAAGAGCAGTATTATCAGAGCGGGTCAAGGGTTCTTCTGATTGAAGACGATCAGATTATGATCCGCTTCGTAGGGACGGCCTTTGCAAGGTTTCGGACCGACCAGACGAAGTCGGAGTACAAGTTGCCACTGTCTTGCTTTTGGGAGCTTGTCACCAAACACTTCGACGGTCTGTGTGTTGAGGTGCCGGCTTACAGTCTTGCTCTGGAGGCTGAGCTGAAGCGGGTCTTGCAAGCGACAGAGGCGATGGAGCCGGTTGCAGCACTGTCGTTGGCGGCAGAATGATGAAGAGGCTCGTTGGCGCATACCAACGGGCCTCTATCTATTTAGATACTGTTGATAAGACAAACATTTTTGATGTAGTTTTAGGATGGCAGGTGCTAGAATACACAGACATGCCGCGGGCTAGTCAAGAGACAGTAGAAGACGTGAGCGTGCCAAAAAAGCGCGCACCGCGAAAGCGGACACCAAAAGCGGAAGGAGAGACCACTCCTCGTCCGCGAGTTCGTCGTAGCACCAAAAAGACTGTAGAAGAAGTTAGAGTATCTTCTGCTACAGATGTGACTGAAGAATCAGAAGTGTCGACTAGAAAAGCCCCCACTCCATTGGCTGCCAAAAAGCAAAACGCCAAACGCAACACAAAAGTTCTTTGGTCGGCTTTGGTATTTGCTGCTGTTTTGACCACTGCCGGTATAATGATTGGTCTAAGCGATAGGGGGCAGATCGACGTGATAGCTGTCGTCAATGAACGAAACGAAAAAATAAATCGTGGTGAAGTACGCGACGAAGCTGGCAACCCCGTGACTATAAATGTACCAGTCCAAAATGCTAGTAATGAACCAAATGGCGGTTTGGTACCAGCTGATCCTGCATATATCCAAACACCACCGCCTGTAGTTGCGACCACCACCGAAGAAATTGCCACTACTACCGATTCAGTATCTGCTAGTACTACTGATGCCACTACCGAAAATACCACCGACGCAGCGACTTCTACCGAAACAACACAATAGTTACAAAGGGTCGTCCTAGAGGACGACCTTTTCCATACATTTTTGGCAACGACAGCCCTTGGGCACAATATAAGTCTTCCAAAACTCTTTGCCGTAGTTGTAGGTCAATTCTTCACCGACTTTTATCGCTCTTTTGGCGTAGATATAAATGTGTTTTTCATCATCAGTGATTTCGGGTCGGCAATTGGGGGCGCAGGAGTGATTGATATAGCGGGCTATATTTTCGCGGCCGCGGCCATCGATTGTATAGTCGTCGTTTAGCTCAAACAAATATTGCCCGCCGCGTCGATTGGCTTCGTCGGTAGTGATTTTTTCACCAGTGTATTCGATTACTCTGTCACCTTTTTTAAAAGCCACATTGGCAAACAAGCCAAGACCGTGAGTGCCGCGTTTGACGCTAAAGTTTTCTTTTGCCTGATTCATGATGAAGGAATATACCATGGCCGTGTTGGTCTATGCAAAGATTGAGAAAAAATTTAATAAAAATAAATTTTGTAAACAGAAATTGAAAGCAGAAACTTATTTCAAATGTTACAATGTAAAAGTATGCAAGAAGCTCTTTCAAAGTACATTCGTGCTGCCGATTATTTGTCAGCCATCCAAATTTATTTACAGGCTAATTTTTTACTAGAACAACCACTCACTCCCGCCGACATCAAAGCGCGGCTCTTGGGGCACTGGGGAACTTGTCCGGGGATAAATTTTACCTACGCTCATCTCAATCGAGCTATTATCGCGCACGATTTGGATATGTTGTTTGTGCTTGGCCCAGGACACGGTTTTCCAGCGATACAAGCCAACCTATTTTTGGAAGGTACTTTGAGTCAATATTATGATCGTATTCCACGCAATCGAACTGGTTTGGCGGTGATGGCGGGGGAGTTTAGTTGGCCGTATGGTTTCCCTAGTCACAGCAATCCAGAAGCTCCAGGGGTGATCTTGGAAGGAGGTGAACTGGGTTATTCTTTGGCTACTTCTTATGGTGCGATTTTGGATAACCCTAGTCTTATCGCTGCTTGTTTGGTCGGAGACGGTGAAGCCGAAACAGGCCCGACTGCCACAGCATGGCATTTGAATAAACTCATAGATCCAGCCACCAATGGTGCAGTGTTGCCTATTTTGCATCTAAACGGCTATAAGATTTCTGGCCCGACCTTCTTTGGTCGTATGAGCGACGAAGAGCTACTGGCTCTATTTACGGGTTATGGCTATGAGCCGCATATCGTAGATGCTTATACCGAAGAAGACGTGCATGCGCGGATGGCTACAGTGCTTGATGCAGCGGTGTCTGCTATTCGCTTCACTCAGCATTGTGCGAGAGAGGGAACTCTCCAAAATCCACCAAAGTGGCCAATGATAATTCTGCGCACACCAAAAGGTTGGCACAGTATCCCCGAATTAGATGGCAAGCGTATCACAGACAATCATACCTCTCACCAAGTGATTGCTGAATTTGCCAAGACCAACGAAGAGCACAGAGCAGCGCTTGAAGAGTGGCTACGCTCGTATCATTTTGCAGAGCTGTTTGATGGCGAGCGTTTTGTAGATGAGATCGAATCACTAGTCCCAAGACAGGAACGCCGGATGGGTAATACACCTTATGCGCGGGGTGGGGCACCTTATCATGTGCCGCTCAATCTACCGCCGCTACAAGATTACGCCGCTACCGCGACTTGTAACTTAGACGATCCAATTTGCGGCATGGAAAGTAGTATGGAAAAGATCGGCGCTTACTTGCGTGACATTATGAAAGCCAATGAAGGCGCACGCAATGTCCGCTTGATGTCACCTGATGAAACCTATTCCAACAAAATCCACGCTGTTTTTGAATACACTACACGTTCTTTTGTTTGGCCGCGTCGAGACTGGGACAAAGACTTGTCGCACGATGGGCGAGTGCTCGAAATGCTCTCGGAACATAGTCTCCAAGGACTGTTGCAGGGTTATGTACTGACAGGTCGTCACGGTGTCTTGGTCTCTTACGAGGCTTTCGCACAGATTATTTCGAGCATGACCGATCAGTACGCTAAGTTTTTGAAAATCGCTCGGACGGTACCATGGCGTGGAGCAGTGTCTTCTCTCAATTACATTTTGACTTCCACTGGTTGGCGTCAAGAACACAACGGATTTTCTCACCAAAACCCCGGCTTCATTGATGGTGTTCTCCAAAGACAAAGTGATTTTACCAATGTCTACTTCCCAGCTGATGCCAATTTGGCTTTGGCCTCTTTCCATCGCATGATGGGGAGCGAAGAAGAGATAAATGTAATGGTGGCCGAAAAGCGTCCATTGCCGATCTGGCGCAGTGCTGCTGATGCTGCGTCTGATATCGAAAAGGGTATTGCTATTTGGGACTTTGCATCTGATGAAGATCCACATATGGTTTTTGCTTCGGCGGGTGATTATCCGACTCAAGAAGTTTTGGCGGCTATTAGTTTGGTGCGCAAAGAAATACCAGCTTTCCGCATGCGCTATATCAATATCAATACTCTCTCCGGTGGTGGTTTGGGTAATTCTAAGTCGCTAGTACAAAAGCACGAATTTGCCGATTACTTCACGAGCGACCGACCAGTCCGCATCAATTTCCACGGTTATCCGCAGACTATCAAGCAAATTCTCTTTGATTATGGTTGTGATGCCTCACGTTTTACTGTGCATGGTTATGAAGAGAGCGGTTCGACTACTACCGCCTTTGATATGATGGTGCGCAACCATGTCGATCGTTTCCACTTGGCGATGGAAGCCTTTGCTATCGCTGAAGATCAAGGAGTGGTGACTGCCGCTGAGGCCAAGCGCTTGCGTGAACTATACGAAGGCAAGTTGGCTGATCATCGCGAATACATTATTGCTCACGGCGACGATCCTATCGAAATTACAAATTGGTCATGGCAGTCACGCTCATAGTCAATCCGGGTAGTGCTTCAAAAAAATACTCACTAGTCAGTGAGGGGCGGGTGATAGCGTCTTTTCGCTTTGAGCGTAATGAGCAGATTTATGAAGTCTGTGTCGACTACAATGGAGAACAACAAAAATGTGAAGGTGTTAGTTTTGAAACCTACGGCACGGCTTTAAGACATGTACTCGATACGGCTGTCAATTCTAAAGTCATTGCTTCTCTTCATGACATTACTCATGTGGGAGTGCGTATTGTTGCTCCGGGGAGTTATTTCCAAGAGCATCGGATAGTCGATGCAGTCTATCTCGATAGACTCCGTGATCGAGAAGCAGCTGCGCCACTGCATGTACCACACACGGTACGTGAATTAGATCAGCTATTTCTAGAATTACCACACGCTATTATTGTGGGTGTTTCAGACAGTGCTTTTCATGCTACTTTGCCAGCAGTAGCCCGTCTTTATCCGATCGAAGCTGATGATGCGAAGACCTACGACATCCATCGTTTTGGTTACCATGGTTTGTCTTATGCTTCTTTGTCTAGACAATTGCCAACGGTTTTGGGGTCAAAGGCGTCACGGGTGATCGCGTGTCATATTGGTAGTGGCATGAGTATGACCGCTCTTAAAGATGGAGTCAGTATCGATACTACTATGGGTTTTGGTCCAGGCAGCGGTCTCATGATGGGGGCCAGAGCGGGGGATTTGGAACCAGGGGCACTTCTTGAATTGATGCGAGTAAAAAACATGAAGTTTTTTGATACACAGACCTACCTCCAGACCCGCAGTGGCTTCAAGGGTCTTACTGGCGAAGCCGATTTTAGGCATCTCTTGGAGCGTTATGCCTCAGGCGATGAAGCAGCAACTGCGGCCTTTGCTCTAGCGACTTATCAATTTCAAAAGACGATTGGTGCATTTACTATAGCGCTTGGTGGACTCGATGCCATTGTACTGACAGCGACCGCGGCCGAGCGCAGTTCGGCTTTACGGGCGATTTTACTGTCTGGTTTGGCATGGTGCGGTATTGAATTAGATAAAGAACGCAATGATGCTTTGGTCGCGGCTGATGGGATGATCAGTAAAGAAGGAGCCGCTGTACCTGTCTATGTACTGCGTACAAATGAATTTGGTGAGTTACTCAAGGTTACTCATTCTTTTGGCGCTGCTTGAGATTAAATTTCGTTTAGTAGCAAACTGGCATCTATTAGCGACACTGTACCGTCACCATTAATATCACCCTGTTGGTCTTTGGTCGCATAATAACCCAAAAATAAGCTTATATCGGCTAGATTATTTTTCCCGTCATTGTTTAGATCAGTTCTATTAGTCTCACTTCGTACTGTGATGAGGGTGGTATTAGCTGCCCCTTGGCTCTTTGGGGTAATGGTAAAAATATTATCTATTGGTGTAGCTAAATCAGCTGGTGTACCAAACCCGTCGTGTTTTAAGATGGCAGTTTCTTGTAGAGACATAGTGGTGTCTCCGGTCTCTTTGGCTACGAAAGTGACATTTAGCAGGCTGCCACTGCCAGTAAAGCCGCCCTTTTCTGTAGTGCCGCCAGCAAAGTGAATGGTGCCGTTGCCGTTTTTATACCAAGGTTCTTCAGCCCACAAATCCGCAATTGAGGTATTGTAGTCGATTTTCTCGACTGCCAATTTTGTATCATCAAAAGTGATTATGCCAGTAAAGGCATTGACGGGGATTTCGGATGTTACTGTGACAGACACATCTATAGTATTGCCGATAGAGACTACGCTGGCGGTTGGTGTAAGTTCCATTTTTGCTTCACTGCTAGTGTCGGTAAGCGAATAAAGTCCAAAAGTCGTTAAGAGTCCAAGTAGGGCGCTCGCTAAGAGGGTGGCATTAATGATGTTGCCGCGATTGTTCATATAAATATTATCGCACGGTAGAGGTGCATTTTGGCACTCTTATGCATAAGTGATGTTATAATGTAGGTGTTTATTATATTTAATATAAATTCTCTATGAGTTTCATTGCTTGGGTGGTATTGGGTGGAGCTGCTGGTTGGATCGCTTCTATTATTATGGGCACCAACAAATCACAAGGTTTGATTGCTAATATTATTGTGGGAGTAGTCGGTGCATGGGTCGGTGGTTTCATCTTTGGTTATTTTGGCAACGAAGGTGTCACTGGTTTCAATTGGTATAGTCTTGGTGTATCTTTAGTCGGCGCGGTAATATTTATCGCTATTCTCAAAGTTCTCCGCGGCTAAATCTTAAAATATCAGACAAAAATACTCCCAATTGGGAGTATTTTTGTTACAGACTCTTGCCGTCGTAGTGTTGGATGGTAAGCGAGTCGAGATTTATATCATCAACACAGCGCAGATTGATAGCGACCATTTCACCACCTAGCCCATAAGACGCGGTACCGCATGTTTTGCAAAACAAATGGTCAATTTTCTTTTGGTTGAATTGATAGAGTGTTGTTTCGTTTTCGCCAGCCAAGAGCTCAAAAGAAGTCTTTGGGACAAACGCCAATAGCCAGCCTCTTTTGCTGCAAAGCGAACAGTTGCAGTCTATAGCGGTGGTGATTTCATCAGCCTCAAACTTGTAACGTACTTTGCCACAGTGGCAGCCACCAGTGTATGTTTTCATAGTTAATATTTTAGCAGATAGATTATTCTATATCGACAAAGTCGTCAGTTTGATATACTTTAGGAGTTAATTTATGTCTTCTCAAACTGATTTTCGTTTTGCTATCGCGGCTGTTGATGCTGTTGTCTTTGCTTTTTTTGATAATCAACTACAGGTACTTATTCGTCCGACAGAGACTGATTTTCGTGCCTATCAAGGTAAAAATAGTTTGCCGGGTGGGGTGATGAGGGTTGAAGAAGATGCTACTGCCACCTTGACTCGAGTGCTGAAAGAAAAAGCTGGTCTCAAGCTTATGTACAACGAGCAGCTTTATACCTTTACTGGTCCAAAGCGCGATTTGCGGAGTCGGGCGATTGCTATTGCTTACCTTGGTTGTGTTGCTCCTCACGTAGCAGTAACTTACCATCATGATGTGGCACATTTTGTCCCAGTGAAAAGTCTACCAGCACTTGCTTATGATCATGCTGATATAGTGGCAGTCGCTTCAAAAAGACTGGCTAGCAAATTGATGTACACTACTATTGCGCGTACCTTACTCCCGACCCAGTTTACCCTTAGTGAATTGCAGTCTTTGTATGAAGTGGTTAGTGGTCAAACTTTTGATAAAAGAAATTTCCGTAAAAAGATTTTGAATCTAGGTATCTTAACGGATAGCGGGGAAGTGCAAAGTGGGGTAGCCAATCGCCCAGCCGCTCTCTATAGCTTTACCGGCACCGCAGTCTCCGAAATAAACCCAATTGTCTAGACCGCAATAGCCCATTTTTGACAAGCCCCATAACTGTATCATAACTTAGTGTAGATTTGACAATAACATACGACAGGTATATCTTAGTGTCAGGAGTACACAAAGTGAACTAGAAAGAGCTAGGGAACAATGTGGCAGATCTTTGAAAAGAAAGGAGGAGACATGTCGAGCGCCTTGGAGGCGATTCGGCACCAGCTCAATACGGCACCGTCTTTTGTAGCGATCTTTGGAAAGCTGCCTGATGGTGAACTGGCGGTGCGGCAGAAGTATCTGAAGCGTCGCTACCGTGAGTTGGTGCGACTGACGCACCCAGACCAAGTCGAGGCCACTGAACGTCAGTTGGCCAACAGCGTGTTTCCGCTCTTGGTCAACCTCTACGAAGCGGCCAAGGCCGCTCTCACGGCTGGATACTACGACGAAGTACGTCCTACCGCAGCTGCAGCTGCCTCCGGCAAACCGGTCGATATCACTATGCGTTCGGCTACAACCGAATACACAGTTGAGGCCAGTATCTGGAAGACTGGAGACTTCTCGAACTTGCATCTCGCGAAAACGAGTGCGGGTCTTGAAGTCTTGGTCAAGGTGGCTGCGCATGAGAGTGCCAACGCGTTTTTGGCCAAGGAGGCTACCTTCTATCGAGGGCTCAACGCCAAGTCAGATCTTGTCGGACTACGTCGCTATTTGCCCGAACTTCTGGATGCCTTTACGGTGACAGAGGGCAAGGAGCAGTATCGAGTCAACGTCTTTCGGCATCGACAGGGCTTTGTGTCTTTGACAGATGTTCATGCTGCGTACCCGAAGGGTCTTGATCCTCGGGATGCTGCGTGGATCTGGCGACGGCTGTTGGCGCAAGCGCTGGCTGCCGAAGCAATGGGTATGGTCCATGGTGCAATCGTGCCAGACCATGTCCTTGTTCATCCCGATACTCATGAGCCACTTCATATCGGATGGCTGCATGGTGTCGAGAAACCGCAAGAACGCCAAGCGCGCCTCACCACGGTCATCGACCGCTGGCGCGACTGGTATCCACCGGAAGTCTTTGCTCGTCAGATTCCGACATTGCAAACCGATCTCTACATGGTCGGCAAGACAATGATCTATCTGGCGGGTGGAGAAGTGGCGAAGAACCGCTTTCCTCGTCACTATCCTGCGGTCATGAAAGATACCGTAGCGAAGTTGATCGCCGAGGATACTCGCGATCGACCTCGTGATGGGCACGCGCTTTTGCGCGAGTTCACCACCGGTGTCAGACAGCTGTGGGGCAAGACATTTCGGCCGCTACAACTGCCGAAGTGAAGCACAACAACCCTATAACCCATGAAAGGAGAAAAGTTATGGGTGGTGGAAGTTGGGATACGAGCGCCTACGTCTCGAACAACCAATCGATGGCGGCGGCGGGCATCGACCCGTTTACCTATTCGAAGAAGGCGCGCTCTGGGCAGGTCTCGGGCGTCCATCCGACGCTCGACGCCAAGCTGATGAAGAACCCTGACCCGTCTCGGTATCGGTTCCCGCTGCGCGAAAGCCGCGACAGCGACGAACACCCCGAGTCGGTGCCGATTGCTGTCATCTTCGACGTGACCGGCTCGATGGGCGGCATCCCCGTGATGTTGCAGCAGAAGCTGGCACGGCTGATGGATGTGGTGATCGACAAGGCCGGCCTTCGGGACCCGCAGATTCTCGTCGGGGCGGTGGGCGACGCGAACAGTGACAAGTACCCGTTTCAGGTCGGTCAGTTCGAGTCGAGCAACGTCTTTGACGAGCACCTGCGCAACATCATCCTCGAGGGCAACGGCGGCGGGCAGTCCAAGGAATCGTACGCTCTGGCGTACCGCTTCGCGGCCGACCACACGGCGACCGACGCCTTCGAGAAGCGCGGCAAGAAGGGCTACTTCTTCACCATGGGTGACGAGGCGCCTTGGCCGACGGTCTCGCGGCAGGAGGTGGCGAACATTTTCGGCATCAACGACGCTGAAGACGAAACCATCGAAAGCCTCTTGGCGCGGGCGGGCGAGAAGTGGGAAATCTTTCACCTTTTCGCCGAGGACGGCAACTACCGGAACGACGCGGTGATTCACGATCGCTGGCGGAAACTTCTCGGCGAACGTCTCGTGTCTGTCGAAGACTCGAGCCTCGTCTGCGAGGTCATTGCTGGCATCGTGCACATGATCGAGAACGCCTACGACGCTGACCGCGTGGTGGCCGACATCGGTCTTTCGGGCAAGGCGGCAGAGACCGTGAAGAACGCGCTGGTGCCCGTTGGTGGAGCTTCGATCGTGCCGAAGGCTGGTCGCGCAGGCGGCCCTCTCGCGAAGCGGGCGGGCGGCTATGGTGGGGTGACGGCACTCTGATGTGACGTCATCTACCAGATGAAATCAGCGGCGGCATCCCTTGTGGTTGCCGCCGCTTTCTTAATACCCATCTTCAGAGATCAGACACAAAAGGAGTCGATCATGTTTGCTTCTATCGTAACCGACCTTGGTTTTGGGGATGCGGGGAAGGGGACTACGGTCGACTTTCTCACTCGCCAGACTAAGGATGCTGTGATCGTGCGCTTCAATGGCGGCGCTCAGGCAGCCCACAACGTGCATATGACCGATGGTCGTCATCATACCTTCTCGCAGTTTGGCAGCGGTACCTTGGTCGCAGGGACGCGTACCTACCTTTCGCGCTTTGTGCTCTTCGATCCGTACGCTTTGCGTCGGGAAGCTGAAGGACTCGAGCGTCTCGGGGTGGTCAATCCGCTGTCGCTTGTCACTATCGACGAAGCGGCGCTCACGGTCACACCGTTTCAGAAAGCAGGCAACCGTCTGCGTGAAGCTCTTCGCGGCGACGGCCGGCATGGCAGTGTCGGGATGGGTATCGGCGAGACAATGGCCGACTGGCTCGCTTTCCCCGAGCAGGCCGTCTTTGCGGTTGACTTGCGTGACCTGACGACTCTGACCGCCAAGCTCACCAAGCAGCAGGCGCTGAAATATGCCGAGTTCGCTCCGCATCTTTCTCGTCTCTCCACCTTCCCGCTGTTGCGGGAAGAACTGCGTGTCATCACCGATCCGGCGATGCCGCGACTGATCGCTGCGACCATGGCCGAACTGCTGCGGGCTTGTACGCTTGGTACTATGTCGACCTTGCGTCGGCTGGCCGCCACGCGCCCTCTCATCTTTGAAGGGGCGCAGGGCATTCTCATCGACGAGTGGCATGGCTTTCACCCGTACACCACGTGGAGTACGACCACAAACGCTAATGCCAACACCCTCCTGCGCGAACTTGCCTACGATGGGCCGGTCACTCGCTATGGGGTGGTGCGCGCGTACAGCACTCGCCATGGCCCAGGGCCTTTCCCGAGCGAAAGCGCTGCCCTCACGACGGCCTTGCCTGATTCCCACAACCACTTCGGGGTCTGGCAGCGTGAATTCCGGGTCGGCTGGCTTGATTTGCCACTGACGCGGTATGCGCTTGCTGTCTCTTCTGGTACTGATGCCCTGGTGCTCACGCACCTCGACCGCTTTGCTACCCTCGCCGAGAAGAAGGTGGTGACCCATTACCGTCTGCCGGCGGCCGAGCTGACGCCTCGCGTGCGGGCGGCTGTGGTGCTTGATGAGACTATGGCCGAGCAGGGCTTCGTCTTCATCTCGTCATTGCGGCCGAAGACCGACCTCGAGGATCTGTCCTATCAGGAACTCCTCGGGGAGATTATCAGCAAGGCGACTCCGGTCTACAAATCGGTGTCGTACACAGGTGAAGCATACGCCGAGTATATCGGGGCAGAGCTTGGCCGTCCTGTGACAATCACTTCCTACGGACGGACGGCCGTAGAGAAGCGTATGAAGCATCGTCTTTGGCTGGCAGCCTGAGACATATGTTCTTTGTAGCGAGTGGCGGCGGGACCAAAGGTCCCGACGCTTTTTTTATACACCCACTTTCAAATACTCTTCAATAAAAGCTTTTTCACGTTCAAGTATAAAATGGCCTTCAAATTTTCCGGGCTTGTCATTTTTCATTTTTTCTAAAACAACGGCAGGTGCCAGCCAGAGCGTCTCGTGACCTTCTTCCACTTCTCCTTCTTCTAGTTTTGGTGTACCGATATCACCAATTAGTTTTGCTACAAAACAATAAGAAATATGAATCATCTTATATTTATTTCTGTACTCAATAGTGACGCCAATTGGTTTAACAATTTCGCATTCGCCACCCACTTCTTCCAAGACCTCACGCTTTAGTGCATCTTCGACACTCTCACCCTTGTCTACGCCACCACCGGGTAGTTTGTGGTAGGTGTAATTTTTTAGATACTGCGTAGCCATCTCGCCTTTGTCATTTAGTAAAATGGCTCGGGCTGATTTCCTTAATTCATATGATTCGCCAAATTTTTCAAATTCGTCTGTAAGACCGAGGCTACCCTCACTTATTTCTTTAAGTATTTTCATATATGAATTATAGCAAAAAAATTAAATTTCATTTTAAATGAGTAGTTGGTTCAATTTAGTTACATAAAATTGGGGTTTCATTATAGTTATCAGCATTTTGATAACGATTTATAACTGCTACAATATACTTATGACAACTATCAGTCCGTGGATCAATTTTAATGGTAATGCCGAAGAAGCTTTTAATTTTTATCAAGACGTTATAGGAGGTGAAATCACCAGCATCATTCGGTTTAAGGATATTGCGAGTGAAGAATTTCCTGTAGCAGAAGCTGATGCCAACAAAATCATGAAAGTCACTTTGGCTATCAGTGACACAGAACTGCTAATCGGTAACGATGTACCAGAATTTATGGGGCAGGTAAGTGAAAATGAAAACAGGAGCAAAATCTGTCTAAAAGCAGATAGTAAAGAAGAGGCAGAAAAACTTTTCACCGGATTGTCTCTTGGTGGGCAGGTGGAAGTCCCTTTAGATGTTAACGCCGAAGAAATGTTTGCTATGTTTAGAGACAAATATGGCATCGAGTGGGTAGTGGAATTTGACCCCAAAGCCTAAGTAATTTGCAATTTACGCAGTAGACCTTATTGCAAAACAAAAGTAACATACGTCAGTATGTTACTTTTGTTTTTTGGAGCAGTTTAGTTCTAAAAACCTCTTTGATTGAAATGGAGTGTTCAACTTTTTGAAAGTGGTGGATTTGTGGTGAATATAATAAATCAAGAGAGTGATACTGAAGTACTTAATATAGAAAGACCGCAGACAGCGTGTGCTGAATGCGGTCTTTGATAGGGCGACGTCTTGGGTCAGCCGTGGGTGACGTTGCCTATCGAGGTGCTGGCTTTGCCTGAGACAGTGCCTTTCACCTTGATGTTGCCTTGGCTCGTTTTCACGTCGCCAGTCACGGAACCTTCGATGTCGATGTTGCCTTGGCTGGTCTTGACATCACCGTTGACGTTTCCACCGACGTTGATGTCGCCTTGGCTGGTTTTCACGCCACCAGCGTTGCCGGTGACGGTGATCTTTTCGCAGACGTCCGCTTCGATGGTGGCGATGTCGCCGGTGACTTCGATAGTGATCTGCTTTTCGTTTTCAGGGGTGACATCATTGCCGTCGACGATGATTTTGCCATTGACGATGACAACACTGTTTCCGCCCACGATGTTGCGACCATTGATACGGATTGAGCTAGACATGACTTGTTCCTCCAGAACAATTGAGACTCGGAAAATAATACGTAATCTTTTCAGAAAGTCAATGTCAGGTTCTAACATTTTCCTCTCATCTCAAAACTACGCAAAACGAGCCATATAGAATATGGCTCGTTAATGTGGAAATCTTTGTACGAAGTTAAAACCTCTCTGATTGAGATGGAATGTCCTAATTTCCTTAAGATTGTTGATTTGTATTAATTAAAGCGTATTATTTCTTTATGAAAAAGATTGTAGACACACTAGAATTTTTAATTGCTTTGAGTGTTTTTCTGCCTGTGACATTTGAGGCGATTTTTCAAAAATCAGAGTTGTTGGTAGGGGATATTACTTTGACTTGGGGGATTGTTGTTGGATTATTAATTCTTTGCTATTTGGTGCTTTGCCTGGACTATTTTTATATCAGAAACAAGTATCAAGAAATCCTGACTAAAACCATTTTGTATCTTTGTATATTTTCTTTCGTCCCGTTTCTATTTATCGCCGGTTTAGACAAAGATGGTATTGTTTATTTTCCATGGACGTTTGTTATGGTCGGGTCGCTTTTTATTTTGTTGTTTGGACCTCTAATACTTTTGATTGAGTTACTTTTGTGCCCAATTTTCTTTGATGTCTACTGTGGCCATAAAGAAAAAGTCAAGATTGGTACATATAGGAGAATGATCGATAACCTGCTCAGAAAAAGCTAGAATCTTGTACTGTTGATAGACAGGCGTATACTATAGACATATGGAAACACTCTTAACTCACTATCTCATTACTTTCGGCTGGGCGCTTACAGGAGCCGTATCGATGGCAGTGTCATTTGGAATTCTTACCAAGATCTTTGATATCATTTCACCGATTGACGAATGGGAAGAATTGAAAAAGGGGAATATAGCTGTGGCAGCCGTCTTCGCTTCCGTAATTATCGGAACAGCTTTTGTGATTGGATTAACCGTAATGCCATAATGCGCAAACTCCTAATTATTAGTCTTATAGCTTTGCCTTTAAGCACATTTGCTCATAGTGGACGGACAGATGCAGGTGGGTGTCATACAAATAAGGCGACGGGTGAATATCACTGTCACAGAGAAGTTTTAGCTATAAAAGAACCAAAAACTGAATCACGCACTGTCGCGCGCACAAGTGCGCGCGACTACAACTGTTCTGACTTCACTACTCACACAGAAGCCCAGGAAGCCTACGAGCGTGCAGGAGGTCCACTAATTGATTCGTACGATCTAGATAGAGATGATGATGGGGTGGCTTGTGAGGATTTGATATAGATTATGAAAGAGCCTAATCCTAAGGTTATAAATTATCTTGAGAATCTTTATAAAAATACTAACCACTGGAAATTTAATCCTGCCAGTTTGTATAAAGGTGCACATAGTGTTATTTCTACAGAAGATGACAATCCTGATTGGATGGCACAGTCTGCAAATTCGTTAAGAGAAATAACTTATCTACTAAGACAAGGACCAGAAGATCCAGATAAGAAAATTCTTGTCAAACAAGCATTTGAGGTTTTTATAGAAAATTTAGTCGATGAAGATTTGGCTAAAGATATACTTCTTCTAGAAAACGTATTTAGCAAAATTGCTCATCATGGATCTCTGAAAGATGTTAAAACAAAAATAAGAGCAAAAGGGATTGAGCTTTATTCTGCGGGAAAAATTGACAAGGAACAGTATTTAAAAATTCTTCAGTTCGCTGATGAGGTGTTTCTCAAAGTTTTGCCCATGCAGGTTGGTACTCATGAGGAGATAGACAAAGTGGTGAAAAATTATCCAGACGATAAGAATCTGGAAAAAGTGAAGTACCTCGTCTCTTTAAACGAAGACGCAAAAGACTATTTTTACTCATCAGTAACTGGTGTGTGGGTGGAGTGGCTTCATGAGAATGGTTTCTTCACTATCTTGAATAAAGCAGCTGAGAATCCAAACCAGTATAGTTTCCGCATGCCTGAACTTGGTTATCTGGAAAGAATTGTTTCTGAAAAACCGAATGAGGTTACCAGAATAATGCTGGAAGTTGATCCAGTCGTGAATCATAATCCCGAAGTGGTTGATAGATTCACACGTATTACAGAGAGTCTTCGTAGAGAAAATTTGACTCAAATGGTCCAGAAGATTCATGATGAAAACTGGGTGCGACTCATGAGTCGATTTAACACATGGAGCTATGCGTATGCAGATATTGTGAAGAATCTGGTCGAAGAAGGTAATGTCGATTCACTCATACTACTTGCTGATGTACTACTCTCAGTGAAAAAGGATAGAGACGAAGTGCGCTCAAATCCATTTGAACTTACCCATATGAGGGACATTTCTCTGTTTGAGGCTTTCGTGGCGCTTGAAGGGGATAATCTTGAGAAAGCATATCGATTTCTTGTTAAGAAGTTAGCAGAAGTTATTGGTGATGGTCTGAAAGATGACGCTGAAAATCGAGTGTTTAAGATTGAGGAACCTTACTACTTTTTTGATGTTGACCTATTTACGCATGATTTTGGTGAAAAATACTCACATTCGTATCGAGATGACATAGAGAATTTCATTGCTGCAATTGTTCTTATAACAAGAAAAATTTTTGCTGGAGGATGTGGACAGGAGAGAAGGTTGAGAGGAGTGTACAGCTATCTCAATAAAACTTTGCCTGATAGTTGGAGCGGATGGAGACTCAGACTTTTTACCGCGAGTTTCTGCGGGGAACTTTTCCGTACTGAACTTGAGTCGATGTTTAACCGACTGTTTGAAGTAATGAAAGAAAAGAAGTCATACTATGAAATTGAGTCCGGCACTGAGTATAAAAAAGCTTTGAAGCAAAGTTGGCCAGAATTGTCTTATGATTTTAAGCAATTGTACATTAAGAACATATTTGAGTACTTTAATCCAGCTAAAGCAGAAGATAAAGAGTCGGCAGGATATTTTTCTCGAGATGCGATAAGTATTCTAAAAATGATCAAGGTGGACGTAAATGACTCCGAAGTATTGCGCGTTTTCGGGTATTCACTTAACGACGAAAGAATTCCTGATCCGAGACCGATAATAGGTCGGAGTGAATTTAGTGAGGTTGTAGATAGATCTCCAATCAAAATTGCAGATAGGTCAGTCGTTGAGATTATATCGTTGTTAAAGGGTGATCTAAAGCCCGAGACGATTGAGACAAAATACAAAGATGATCCATTTCACAATCCACGAAGTGTTGAGGGTGTGGGTTCTGAGATTCGCAGTGATGTCGAAAAGAGATTAGATGAATATCTAGATCATATTGCTGAATTCTTTGAACCGAGTGAAGTTGATGCTCACTATACTTACTCAGTACTCAATGGGGTTGAGAATGCACTTCGAAATAAGCAGGCATTTTCAGAAGAAAGGTGGCAAAGACTTTTTGTAGTCATCGAAGCAATTCAAAAAGATGACTTACCGACAGAAGATGAAGGAAGGCGTTCTTTTCTTGGAAGCTGGCGTGCAGTTCGTCGTATCTGTGCAGATATCCTTAAATACACGATAAATAAAGAATTTCTTACAGATGAGGTGTTCGTCGATCATAGAGAGCGGATCTTAGCCGTGCTCGAATCACTCCTCTATAGTGGTGATCCGAAACCAGAATACGAAGAAGGAAAGTATGGCGATTTGATAACAGTTGCAATCAATCACACAATGGGTGTTGCATATCAGGCCTTTATTCAATTCTTGTATAGAGACGGAGAGACATTGAAGGACGATGCGAAAAAAATCTTTAAAGATTTACTAGAGAAAAATCAATCTTTATCAACTTGGTCAATGATTGGTCAGTATTTGCCATCTGTCTATTATAGAGATAGTGAATGGGTTAAATATCAGCTACCAAAGATATTTAGAGTTGCAAATCAGGACCAGTTTTTTTCTGCGTGGGAGGGATATGTTATTACTTCAGTATATAAAGAGGTATTCGAGGTGATGGATAAGTATTATGAGCACGCTTTACTAATGGATGATACTGATTATCCAAAACGTGTCGAAAGAAAGAGAGATTTTGATCAATCTATCGGTGTTCATCTAGCGCTCGCTTACACACATTTTGTTGAGGTTACACTTGATCATAAATTAATTAAATTGTTGTGGGAAAAAGCTGACGTTAGAAAACAGTGTGAATTTATTAGTCACATTGGTCGAGGATTTATTTCTAGTAATTTAATTAAACCTGATGAGGCGCAAATTAATAAAGTTTTAAAGCTGTGGGATTGGTTACTAGATAAAAAGAAAGGAGAAGTCTCACCACAGGTATACGGAGAATTTGGTTTATGGGTACGCGATAAAGGGATTGAAGATATTACAAGCTCGTTAGATTTGGCGAGACGTTTCGCAAAGACCATGGAGCTTTCGGGCGGTCGTTTAGATTACGAATATCATCTAAAAGATAAACTGATCTTACTGGCTGAAGCTGATGCGGGTTCTGTACTCTCTATAATGCGAAACCTTCTTCTTGGTGAAGAGTCTGAAAATTCTAGAAATATTTGGATACGTTCAGATGCAGCAAGTACAGAATTATTCTCTGTATTGTATCGTACATATCCTAGAGAAGTGACCCAACTAGTTAATGATCTAATTGAGAAAAAAGGAAGAGTGTTCTGGGGTCTAAAAAGTGTTCTGAAATAAAAGGAAAGAATGGGGAGGGAAAAATGGGAACAAGCACATTAAAGTCTTGGATGTTGTGTCGTAGTTTGTTTGGGGATAAGGGTGAAAAAAGAGAAGCCCCACGAGTGTGAGTCGCGGGGACTCCTCGTGGGGCTTGTGCCGTTGGACGACCGTCAGTTCGTCTTCATCTTGGCGAGGTAGGCCATCGTGTAGTGTCCAGCGACGCCGAATTCGGTCTGAATGCGGAACACGATCCAACCAGACGAAACCAAGCCGGTCAGCGTGTCTTCCCGTCGATCACTGATATAGCAGCTGGTGTATTCGGCGACCTTGTCGTGGTCGATGTTGCGGTGCATCAGGATGCTGGGCTGGATGCCCGGCTCGGCCGTTTCGGCAGAACGCAGGGCTTCGTGGATCATTTCATGGACAGACGTGGACATGGGCATCTCCTCTGGTTAGTGGAACGGGGAACAGATTAAGTTCGTGTAAAATAATACACTAAATATGCAAAAAAGTCAATAGCAGGTTCGATGTACCCATACATCTATGCAAAAACGAGCCCTATTTCAAGTGCTCGCTTAGCGAGTGGAGATGGTGGGAGTGAACCTCCAAGTTACTAAGTAAAATATTTCGCAAGCTCATATTTTTCTAAGTACTTGTAAATCTTACAGATTCTGTCCACTCATCTGATTCTTTTTCCACTGCGTTCAAAAGATTCTAGATGAGTCTTGAGAAATGGGTCCCATCCCATTTCTCACTCGTCTCGCGGTTTCTTTTTCTGGGAAGGAAAAAGAAACATCGCTGCGACCGATTCAATTTCACGCAAGTCAAGCAGTTGACTTGCTCACCATCTCCACAGGAAATACAAAACCACCCGAATGGGTGGCTGTGTTTTGGTGGAGATGGTGGAAATGCCATCAAGTCACTAAGTGTAATTTATCACTACGTACAAATTTCACTAAGTGCTTGCAGGCCCGTCTCGGTTGTTTTGGCATTAGGGATAGCCAAAACATACCTGCGACTCTCACTTCCCGCCGCAAGCAAAGCAGTTTGCTTGCGCCATCTCCACTCAAATAATAAAAGCGCCTCAGGCGCTAATATTATTACGAGTGGAGATGGCGGGAAGTGAGCCCGCGTCCGAATTAGATTCCAAATGTGCCTTTAAAGTGCGTAGTCACTCCTTTGGTTTAAAATATCTATCTAGAGAAGCGACAAAACAATAGATACTCGAGTTGCTACAAGCTTGAGAAGATACCGCAACGTATATTTTCCCACAGCCTCGTGGCTATTTCACAGACTACACCGTATGAGGCGTTTGATGTAGCTGCGTCGGTCCGGCCGGCGTTAATTTACGCGAGAGCGGGAGCGAATCCAAACGCGTTAGCGTAAGGACTTGGTATTGCTTTGTTTGCAAATACAGAGTGGAACCTTTTAACGAATTGATTACCAATTTCGACACTGCTCACAATTTGGGGTGTCCAACCGTCGATGCCTAGCATCCCCACACAATAGGCAAATGAATTACATTTGTATACTCTGTGGGAAGCCCGTCTGTATGTAGACGGACAGGGAAGGAACTTATTACAAGTCACAAGGTGGGGGAGAGGGGCGGCCGAAGGCCGCCCTCACTCGTTACTGTTGGAACCGACGGAACCGTTCGTCCAAGGACGGGTCGCCGTCGTCATTCTTACGGGTGTCGATGATGGGTGTCACCCCATCATCTACCGGACGATGTTCCTTGCCGCATGTCGTGCGGCCACCGACGCCCAGCTCATCGATGGACAGCGGTTTCTTGTCAGATCCTGACATGATCCATCTCCGTCTTGATGAAAGGGTTGAATCCCAAGATGTCTTGGATGAGCCGAGCCCAAGCTTGCTCATCATCGATATCGATATCGGGGCATCCAGAAGTCAGACAGCGTCGCTCTGCTTTCTGAACCCTCCTTTCTTCGACAGTGAGCGGCACCAGAATGGTCCGCTCGCCGATTATGGCAGTTTTCGGTTTCATAGTTTCCTCCCTCTTCGATACACCAAGGTGGTGCGGACCGGAGACTTGATGTCTGTCGGTCCGCCACAAGTGGCGCTATCTTGCCAGCGCGCAGTGTTTGGTGAGACCCAGTCTCTCCATAGCCCAGTCGTAGTGAACCTCGCTACTTGGGCTCAATTCAAGAGTGACGCAATACGCGGTATAGTCCGCAATCACGTCTTTGATGCTGGTCTCGTTCAGTATCCGTGCCGTCAGCTGACGCAGCAAGTCAGCTGTTATCCTCGGTCTCGGATTAGGAAAGTTTATTATTGTACTCACTTTTCTTTTGCCCCCTTGGCATTGCTAGGGTGGTTCTTTTTGACCACCTTGGTATATCGAAACTTATTGTGACTTCAAAGTACGATCGATCTCTCTTTTTACATCGCGGGCTTTGATGCTTTCGCGTTTGTCGGCTTTTTTCTTGCCGCGGGCAAGGCCAAAAGAGAGCTTCAAATGTCTGTTTTTATTATACAACGATAAAGCCACAGCTGTCAAACCTTGTTTGTCAGTTTCAGTTTCGATCTTTTTGAGCTCTTTTTGGCTTAAGAGAAGTTTGCGTGGTCTTTCGGGGTCGTAATTTTTGGCGGTATTGATAGGCTGGAAGGCGGGGATGGTGGTATTGACTAAATAGGCTTCGCCACCGCGTACTATCACATAGCCTCCATCAAGCTTGGCTCGGCCGCTTTTGATGGATTTGACCTCTGTACCAAGCAAGACCAAGCCCGCCTCGAAAGTCTCGAGGATTTCGTAGTCAAAATGGGCGCGTTTGTTGGTGGCTAGGTTGCTCATATATAAATATAGGAATAACTATACCTTGCAAAGGCGAAAAAATAAATAAAACAAAAGGGCGGGGAGCGTAGCTCCCCGCCCTTTTGTCCGCCTCGCCATTTGACACTTTTTCTGTATAATGACGACACTATGTCCGAAATAGAAAAAAAGCCAGAAGATAATAATTTAACAGCCCCTAAAACCGAAGGTAATGAGCTGCCGCCTATCCCACCAGCCGGTAAGGGAGAGGATAAAAAAGTGGATAGTGAAAAGCCTAAAAACACCATGACCAAGTTGCGCGAACAAGTGCCGGTTGGCCCTGGGAATTTTTGGAACAACATTCTGTCTGTGGTCTTGCTTTTTGTGTTTACGATGGCAATTTTCTCGTATTTCAGTGAGAAAAATGTAAAGCCAGAAGAGCTGACATTGTCAGCAGTTGTTACTCAGATCAAGGCAGGTGAAGTAAAAGAAGTCTTGGTGCAGGGTGATCGCCTGACCATTTCTTATATTGATGAAAATCGTACGGAAGGCGAAGCCAAACGTGAAGTAGATGCGGCTGTCACTGAGACCTTCACCAATATGGGTGTAACCGCCGAAGAGCTCCAAAAAGTAACTATCAATGTTGAGCGCGAGACAGGTTTTGCTTTCTGGCTAGGTACCTTGGCACCATTTCTATTTCCACTGCTATTTCTCGGCATCATCATTTGGTTTTTGACCCGTTCGGTCAAAGGGGCTGGCATGCAAGCTTTGTCTTTTGGCAATAGTAAGGCACGGATGATTGATCCAAACGACACTAGCAAGAAGGTAACATTTAAAGATGTGGCGGGTGCCAAAGAAGCCAAACAAGAACTGGAAGAAATTGTTGATTTCCTCAAAAACCCAAAGAAGTTTCTTGATATCGGGGCGGAGATACCAAAGGGAGTAATGATGATGGGTGCCCCCGGTACTGGTAAGACTCTTTTGGCTCGCGCGGTAGCGGGGGAGGCTGGTGTACCATTTTTCTCGATTTCTGGTTCGGAGTTTGTGGAGATGTTTGTGGGAGTGGGCGCGTCGCGTGTGCGTGATCTTTTCCAAATGGCGAAGAAGAGTGCACCAGCGATTATCTTTGTGGATGAAATAGATGCTGTTGGGCGTATCCGTGGTACAGGTATGGGCGGGGGAAACGATGAACGCGAACAAACCCTCAACCAAATCCTCGTGGAGATGGATGGTTTTGAACCAAATGCCAAAGTTATTGTGATGGCTGCTACCAACCGCCCTGATGTGCTCGATCCGGCATTGCTTCGCCCTGGCCGTTTTGATCGTCGTGTGACAATTGATCTTCCCGATCGCAAAGACCGTGTAGAAATACTTGGTGTCCATGCGCGCAAGAAGCAGCTACAGGATGATGTCAATCTAGAAATCATTGCGCAGCGTACCCCTGGCTTCTCAGGAGCTGAGCTTTACTCGCTCATGAACGAAGCGGCGATTTTGGCAGCGCGAGAAAAGCGAACCAAGGTCGGACAATTTGATCTTATCCGCTCTATCGAGAAAGTCATGCTTGGTCCAGAAAGGAAGAGTCATGTCCTTAGCAAACACGAGCGTTTGGTGACAGCCTATCACGAAGTAGGACATGCTTTGGTGGCTTCGGTACTTCCATACGCTGATCCAGTCCAAAAGATCTCGGTCATCTCACGCGGTCGCGCTGCTGGCTATACCTTAAAGCTGCCAGATGAAGATCGTAAGATGCACAGCAAGAAAGAGTTTCTGGATGATATTGCTATGACGCTGGGTGGCTATGTGACTGAGCAGATGGTGTTTGATGATTTGACTACCGGCCCAAGCAACGACCTCCAGGTGGTAGCCAATCTCGCTCGTGATATGGTGACAAAGTACGGTATGAGTGAAGTGCTTGGCCCAGTAGCGCTTGAAGGGACTGGCGGCCGGCTGATCGGTGGTGGAGTATCGGAAGATCGCGGCTATTCACCACAGGTAGCTAAAGCGATTGATGATGAGGTCAATAAAATCGTCCAAGACGGAATGAACAAGGCGCGAGAAATTTTGACCAAGTATCGCACAGCTCTCGATAATATCTCGGTGCGTCTAGCTGAAGTCGAAACGTTGGAAAGGGAAGAATACGAGGCTTTGCTCAAACAAGAAGGTGTGCCAATCAACGATGCCTATCAAAAGCAGTACGCTTTTGATAAAGCAACAGCAGCGGATCCAAGCAGTGCTTTGGTCTAAGAATATAATACAAATAATTAACAAACACCCCGCAGACCTTTGGAGCTGCGGGTTGTTGTATAATGAAATAGTTATAATTTATTAACGTTTTATGTTTTATAAAAATATCGTTGGTGTTCTAATGCTAGCTTTGCTAGTTTTGAGTGCTCCGAATGTTGGACGAGCGTCTACTCAATACGACTTTAATAATATTGCCCAAATTGAAGAGATTATCAGACTTCTAGAAAGCTTGCGTGCGTATCTAGCAAAACTACAAGGTAGTGAGACTGAATCTAGTCCTATCGCAAAAACAGCCAGTATTACAGGAGCCACCAATGGTGAAAATCCAATTATCTCTGGACAAGCTAACGGTTATAGTACTGTCGGATTCTCGATTGGAAACGGCGATAAAGTATATGGTAGTGGTGATATTGCTGTGGTAAATGGCTATTGGTCACATAAAGTTGCCACCGATCTAGAGGATGGTAAATACCAAGTAGACTTGTATGTTGATACCTCTCGTTTAGTAGATTCATTTGATTTTGTTGTTGGCGAGTTATCTGATGAAGATTCGACGTCTGAAGGAAGCGTGCCCGGACCAAAGAAAAATCATTTTAGCTGCAATCGCGATTCTGATTTAAATATCGATGATGGTGAATTGGCTTGTTATGGACTTTGGGATTTTGGCGGTGAGTTTGGTGATGATGAAAATATGTGCCAAAACAGTAGTTACCAAAAAGCTATAACAGGTTGCAAAATCAGTGCTCCTGTATGTGATAGCGGTAAAGCGGTGGCAAGTCGGGTCATAAGTACTTATAAGCCTTGGTATTCTTCTGCAAATGGTGGTTCTCCAGCAACGGATAGTCAGGTGGCTACAATTGCCAAAAATCTGAAGACCTCAAAAGATGCTGTGCGTTCTCAATTGATACAGGTGTGGGAATACAAATGTACAGATGGCGATGAAGAAGATGAGGAAGACGAAAAAGACGAGCATTCAATCTGGTCTTATCCAAATACTGCCGCTGATATAGTAGTGGTCGGGGTATATGAAGGAGGTTACGCTGATGGTGTTGGACACTCATTCCGCAACCATCCGCAAGGAGAAGTAGAGGTCGATGTACAGGCCATTACTGCTGATACTATTCTAATTCTAAATGCTTACGAGCCAGTGCACTGGAAAATAACTGGTGTTAATGCTCAGTATGTTAAAGGGGTTTTGATGACAGGCTACTATGATCAAAAAATATCTGGTCTAGACAGCGATGTTCCAGTGATCGAACAAACTTACGCAAACGGTGCTGAGAGCGATGAATACTTTATTGTCTACAATGGTCAAGACGAAGAAGACGACGAATTTTCTGAGTTGGTTGATTATGTAGAAGGTAAAACTGGTCTGTCACCCTATCTTTTCTTTGGCGGTTATGCAGAAGATAGAATCGTGGTTAGTTTGAAGGGATAAATTTCACAAAAGAAATAACAAAAGACCGCAGGCCGTAGGCCCGCGGTCTTTTGTCTTATTTAGTCGCGAAGCTTTTCTTCACCGGTGATAAGGCCATCAGACATTTGGATAATGCGATGAGAAAACAGGGCGTAATCTCGTTCGTGGGTCACCATCACGATAGTTTGTTCGTAGTCGCGATTGAGGGAAGTAAGGAGCTCGATGATCTGCTCGCCAGACGTACTGTCTAGATTGGCGGTTGGTTCGTCAGCAAAGAGGATTTTGGGTTTGCCAGCCACAGCACGAGCAATGGCGACTCGTTGCTGCTCTCCGCCAGATAGCTCTGAAGGTAGATTTGGATATTTACCTTTCAGCCCGACAGAATCAATGGCATTTTGGGCGAGTGTCCTAGCATCACTCCACGGTACGCCACGCATCAGAAGAGGGAGCATTACATTTTCTTCGGCACTTAAGTCTGGTACTAGAGCGTAGTCCTGAAAGACATAACCAAGAGTATTAAGACGGAAATTCGTACTGTCTTTTTCATTTAATTTTGTAACTTCGACACCATCAATCACGATACTGCCACCAGTCGGCTCATCAAGAACAGATAGCTGGTACATCAGGGTGGATTTGCCGGCGCCAGATTTTCCCATAATGGCCACGAATTCACCCTGCATGATTTTGACATCGATACCTTTTAGAACATGCGTTAGCAACTCGTCTTGCCCGAAGGATTTTGTGATATTGGTGGCGGTGATGATGGGTGTCATAGTGTTTATTTGTTGCGGCCAAGGATGGCGTTTAGGGTATTGCCACGGGCGATCATCCAAGCGGGAATAAAACCAGCGATCAGTGTGATAACAAAGAGTACCAAGAAGCGGATGATAGTCTCATCAATCGGCGCGACCAAGATACCGTCACTAAAAGGGAAGTTGATAGGGTTTTGACTAAAGTAAGGGACAAGTAGAACATAAGTAATAAAAGCTCCGATGATAGAACCAGACAGAGCATAGATGCCAGCTTGTATCACGTAGGCTAATTCGATAGCGCGTCTATCGATGCCGATACCTTTTAGAATACCGATGTAGCGTCGACGAGAAAGAGCATTAATAAAAATAATAATGAAGATGGTAATCGAAGCTACAATAATGCCGATCGAACCAATAAAAGTACCGAGAATATTAAAAGTATTTTTGATGTCGGTGAGGAATTTGGGGACACCTTCTTCGTAAGTTTGGATTTTGGCTAATTGGTCGAGATCGTTTTCTAACATAGCTGCTTTGAGTTGGCTATTTTCAGTTGGATTGTTTAGTCGAACTACAATCTGATCGGCATTACGATCGAAGCGATTGAACAGACGTCGAAACTCACGTTCCGGTATGTAAGTATTGAGTGATACTTCGTCGACTTTAGATTGCAATATACCTTTGACAACAAATTCTTTGCTGATGTCGCCACTGGTGAGTCTTACAGTATCGCCGACAGAAACACCCTCTACTGTCTCGAAAATATCGCCATAGTTCTCTGCATATTCTGCTGTATAAAGAGCACCAATGACGATTTTTCCTTCATCTTCTGGTGTGATAAATTCGCCAGCGATGAGGTCTTTACTGATGCCTGTCATGGCTTCTTCACTGTCAGCATTTATACCGGTGACGTTTACATTGGCGATATCTCTTTCTCCACCGAGATCTCGGCGTTCTTGATAATTGGCTTCAAGAATACCAGCACCCTTGTAACGCACTGAAAATACTTGTACTTCTGGATAGGCGGCTAGCTCACGGACGAAACGCTCGGTTTCTAATATTCTGTCTTCATCATCACGCGCGGTGATGATGAGATCGCCGAGTGAATCTTCGCGGACAGCTTCTTCTGCACCCGCAATCAATCCGACCAAGATACCAGATACAGCGATCAGATTGAGGAAGGTGAGGGCCATCACAAATACAATCAAGACATTCGTCCAAAGACTAGCTCTTTGGATTTGTCTTAGACCAAGCAGTAAGCCAATGCGGATAGAGCGCATAAAATTTAGGGGGCTACAATAACTGTGCCGGTTGGCACAGTGGAAATAGCAATAAAGCCATCGTTACCACGAAATAGCACTTCAATGGTGGTAGTAGAGAGGGTATTGTTGTTTAGGGTTCTGATTGAAGATACGTTGTTTTCATCAGTGGTCACATATCGACTAGGTACACGGGTGACATTGTCTCTACTATCGGTGATGATGTCGACATCAGCATTGAGACCGCCGCGTAGCCACTCGGGTTTTTCATTCAAACTCAATTTGACTTCAAAATAAGATACGCCATCGACTTCGGTTGGTAGGGCAGCAATGTAGGTGATATGGGCTTCTTGTTCTGTGTCGCGTGCCGCGTCAAAACGAACACGTGCTTTTTGGCCAAATTTAATTTTTGTAATATCGATTTCTGGCACGCGAGCAGATAGCTCAATTGTATCAGTAGCAAGCAAGGTAATGACTGGTGCCGACGGCGCCACTTCTCCCACTAAGACAGAGATATCTGTCACGGTGCCGGCAAAAGGGGCTACGATAGAAGTATCTTTGAGGTCAGCCTCCGCACTAGCTAAATTGGCCAAGGCTTCAGCTACTTTGGCTCTGGCCGCTATGATACTTTCGGGGCGGGCTGAGGCATTTTCTAGAGCTTGCTGGCTTTTGGCAAGGGTCAGATTATCTTTTGCGGCGGCGATACTATCGGTAGCAGTTTGTTCGGCCGAGGCCAGAGCGTTTTTGTTGGCTACGTATGATGCGCTGCTAGTGTTTGGAATAGCAATGTGCCAAACTGAATTTTGGTAACGACCATCAGATGAAAATTGTGCGTACAAACCACAGGTGCCAAAAGGTAGTGGCTGATTTACTCCCACTTCATAGATGCCGTCTTCCAGACCACTGACTTTCATCGAGTAGCCTGATGCTCCACCAGAGCTATAGATACTAAGAGTATAGGTACCACTGTCTTTGCAATGATACGTACCACTGATAGTAGGGGCTGGTGCATCTTCACGTGAATTGGTGGTTTTGGCAGCTAGATCATCTGAGTACAAAGTTTCTCTAGCGTTATCAATTGATAATGTGCCGGCAGTGATGGCTCTTTCGACCTCAGCTTCAAGTGCTGAGATATTGGCGGTAGTGACAGCTTTGGCTTCTTTAGTCTCGCCATTGATAAGCTCGGCCAATTCCGCTTCGGCTTTACTGACATTGGCTTTGGCTCTGGCTAGGGCTGCTACTAGCTGACCATTACCCAATGTCGCTAGGATAGTGCCAGCCTCGACCAGGTCTCCCTCTTTAACTGGTATAGATGAGATAACACCAGTTGTAGGGAAGGCTAATTCGGCCGTATTGGTACTTTTGGTGACACCTGAGATAGAGACGATTTGTTCGACTTTACCAGTTTGAATTGTGGTGGTAGTGAGCTCGCTTAAAGGGTCTTTGGTCAGGCTTTTGATGAGGAGTGTGCCAGCAAAACCAATGAGCACTACCGCGCAGCTTATGACAATAATATGACGGAGAACAAATGAACGCATGTTGAATTAAGTTTAACATGCGTTTGCTATATTATTTTCAAATTTCACCACGTCATGTAACTAAAAGTTATATAAGTATATCTTTGCCTTTACGCAAGCTCACATCGTTCCGGCTCGGACAGCTAAAAAGCAGTGCGCAGGCACTGCTTTTCTAAACGCTGTCCGCCCTCTTGGACTCGAACCAAGGACCACAGAGGTATAAGCTCTGTGCTCTAACCAACTGAGCTAAGGGCGGAGTGGCAATACTATACCGCGAAATGTCTTTAGACTCAATTCAATCAAGTCTGGCTGTTTTGCAGCTGATGTCGTACTATTAGTCGTGGAAAAGGAGGGCTCGGTATGTCTAAACGTGACGAATTGCTTGCTTCTACCGCCATGCTCTCCGCGTTGCGTTATCGCGCGTACGAGCTCTACAAAGATGGTCAAATATCCAATGTGACCATTGTACGGAAACCAGTTTTCTACTTTCGACTGTCTAACGTCATGATTGAGGTGGTCGTATACTATGCCTTCAATTGGCAGTACGGCATTGCCCACCCATGGTCTGAGACGGAAGAAGGAGCGTTGCTCCATGTGGTGTATCCTGCTGTAGAAGGATAGGTGATGTGATGGAAGAGCGCGCGACCTTTGGTCGCGCGTTTCTTGGTATACTTAGTTTGGACTTGCAAATTAACAAGAGGAGAAGCTGATGACGGAATTTCGTTCTACTGCTTCTTCTACAGTTGTCGGTCAGCAGATTTCTACCATCTGGTGTGTGAGATTTTTGACGCCAGAAGAAAAGCGGCAGATTCATGACTACGACGGTGACAGAGCGCTGCCTTGGATAGGTCTGTTCGCTTCAGATGATATCCGACCGGTTTGTGTTTCTGATGATGCCCGTGAGCTGTTGAAGGCATTGGCTGCTGAAGGGTGTCAGTTGCTGTGTTCAGATCCATACTGACGCAGAAAAAGGCCGGCGCGAAGCGCCGGCCTTTTTGCTTTGATGATTAATCTAACTAAGCGATTTCAACTACCATATCACCAATATCCTTTCGCACCTTGGCGTAGTTTTGCCACGCATCATCAGTACTGCGGTAGCCAAGAGCTAGCGCTACTGTCGCGTGAAGATTTTTTTCGTTTAGGCCAAGCACCTCATTAAACTTATTGGCATCAAAACCACTCATCGCGTGGTTGTCGACATGTAGCTCCGAGGCAGCAGCCATCATGGTACCAAGAGCAATGTAGGCTTGAAGCTGTGCAAAGGCTAGACGTCCTGCTTCGCCGCGACTATTCATATCGCCTAGCATCATGTTCTTAAAGCCTTCTAGCATATTTACATCCATACCGCGTAAGCGAGCGGTGCGTTCTACGTATTCAGTGATGTAAGCCTCGTCTATATCTGTGCGAGCTGCCAAAATTATTAAAACACCGTTTTTAGCAAAGTGCTCTTGGCCATAGGCATGAGGAACAAGAGAATCTTTTACTTCTTGATTCTTGACTACCACAAATTGGAATGGCTGTAGACCATAGGCTGTGGCGGCCAAGTTGCCGGCTTCAAGGATGATATTTAGATCACTCTCACTAATGTTCTTACTGGTATCAAACTGCTGTGTGGCGTAACGCCATTTTAAATTTTCGATGATTGACATAGGACTCAAGTATACCACTAGGGGGTATACAAGCAAGTGTGTGTAGCTTTAAACCATCAAATTTTGTATCATATTAGTAATATTGTTTAAGTTTATGTCAGAAAAATTAGAAAATTCAAAAAATAACGATAAGAAGTACGATTTTTCTGACATTGAGGACGACTTGCTGATAAAGTATAAGCCTGAATACCTTGGATATGGTGGAGAGCATGTAGTTTTTGAAATTCCCGAGCATCCCAATGTCGTGGTGAAGGTCTCATTTGAATCAATCGCTGAATGTTTGAATTGGCAAAGAGGTTTAAAGGGGACTGCTAAAGATTTTGCCAATAATCCTGATGTGCAACGTGAGTTGAATTACCGCATTGATATGGCCAATGTGGTTTATCGTGAAATACTCAAGTATTTCCCGCGCGAACATGTGCCGCTCCAGCGCTACGTAACATTTACAGTTTCGATAACACCTAAACTTATCGAAGAATTGGCTCGAGATTATTATAAAAGAGAGGTAGTGGTGGCTGACGATGATTTTCCAGCTGCCGTACATGTGGTGGCTATGGTGCAAGAAAAATCAACCGAAGCGAAGTCTGATGATGTAGAGTCGCTGTTTGAGTGTGGGTATGTTGTTGCTACTGAAGAAAATCAAGAACAAATAGACAAACTTCTTTTTCCAGTAATAACTGAACAGAAATCGCAAGAAGAAACATCTAGGCAAAACACAGCTCAAGTTGATTTTGTAAAACGAGCAATTATTTATACAAAAGACACTGGTCGAATTCTTGATATTGCCGGAACTAACAACGTTATTTTGATACAAACACCATCTGGTCAGTCTTATAAACTCATTGACGCTATTTATCCAGCTCATTGGATTGAAACATACAATAATTTTATCAATTTTATGAAGGAGGCTGCAAAAAATGATTTTTGCTGTGACTTAGGTAAAATACAACAGAATTCATCGGTGGTAATTAATGTCGTTGATTACGTCTATAAGATTAATCGTGTTGCGCTGGAAAATTCAATCGCCGATGCCTTGGATCCATTAGACTGGATACCCAATACTGATCGGCCTAAAGCCATAGAACTTATAAAGGAGTGTATTGATGTCTGGAAAAGAAAGGGGCAAGGTTCTGACATTTGAGTTAGCGAATATATTTTTTGTTGATGAAAGGTCATTTAGATGGTAATCAACAAACACTTTTGATTTGCCAATTTCAAATTTTTAATATTTACTAGATATAGGACAACCACCGAGGAGATACCTCCATGCATCACTAGCTCTTTTTGTAGACATTCCCCAGTCGCACAAGCGACTGCTGTGAAAGGAGGTGATCCAGTGTCTCGCGCAAGCGCAGGATGCAGACTGCAAGACTCTTCTGCACCTGAGTCGCTCGCCTGAGAGCCTTGACGTCCGGAATCTGTAATATTCCGGCCGTTTGCCTTTGTAGCAGATAAATTGCGAGTTTTTATTTCGTGTGGTAGTGTTTTTGTGTCACACCACTATGTCAGAAGCTATCGAAAAAACCCTCAGAGACGTCCGTGCCGGCCGCGATGTTTCTTTCTTCGATTTATATTCTATTGATCAATTGAGCGATGTAGACATCTCGCTCATTTTTGAAATTGCTCGGGTCTTCCGCGAAGCCAAAACCGCCAAGCTTGGTCTATGTAAGGGCAATACCCAGATCAATTGTTTTTTTGAGCCATCTACTAGGACGCAAGCCAGCTTTGATCTATCGGCCAAACACCTCGGTATGGATACCACCAATGTCGGAGGCAATACCAGTTCGGCTAAAAAAGGTGAAAGCTTTATCGACACAGTCGAAACACTCGATGCTTACAATGTCCGTCTTATTGTGATTCGGGCAGCCGAAGCAGGTGTGCCAGAAATGGCTGCACGTTATGTGCGCGCGAGTATTCTCAATGCTGGCGATGGTTATCATGAGCACCCTACTCAAGGTCTTTTGGATGCCTTAACTATCATTGATGAACTTGGTGTAAAAGATCTCTCTGGCAAAACAGTAGTGATTGTTGGCGATATCCTGCACTCACGAGTATTTGGCTCTTTGGTGCGCATACTCAAAAAGCTAAAAGCGACTGTGAGAATTGCTGCACCTGAAACTTTCTTACCAGCAGAAGTAGAAAGGTTTGGTGTCACTACTCACTACAATATTGAAGAAGCTTTGGTCGGGGCAGACGTGGTCTATGCTTTGCGAGTCCAAGAAGAACGCGGTGCTAGAGGCGATATTCCAACTTTGCGTGAATATTCCAAGACTTTTGGTATTTCGGAAAAGCGTTTAAATTTGGCTAAGCCAGAGGCGATCTTGATGCACCCCGGGCCGGTAATTCGTGATATTGATGTCCACTCGGCTCTGGTCTCTCGTCACCCACGATCAAGAATTTTGCGACAGGTCGAAAACGGCATGGCTGTACGAAAGGCCCTGATCTGGTTGTTGACCGAGCGTTTTGATAAAAAAGTAAAAGAGTCTTTATATATGTAGTATGGCTAGTCTTCTCATCAAAAACGGTCGTTTGATAGACCCAAAAAATAACAGAGATGAAATCACCGATATTTTGGTGGTCGATGGCAAAGTGGCAGAGGTGGCTACAAAAATTAACACAGCTGCTGATCACTCTATTGATGCTACTGGTTTGGTGGTGACACCGGGATTGATCGATCTGCAAGTACATTTTAGAGAACCGGGGAGAGAAGATAAAGAAACAATTCAGACTGGTTCGCGCGCTGCTATAAAAGGTGGTGTGACCACAGCTGTGGCGATGCCAAACTCCAATCCCAAGGCAGACAATCAGTCAGTGATAGAGTTTATTGTCAAAAGAGCTAAAGAGGTAGGCCTCATCAACATTTTGCCTACGGGCGCTATCACTAAGGGGCAAGAGGGTGGGGTTTTGGCAGAAATGCGTGAGCTCAAAAATTCTGGTGCGGTGGCTGTCACTGATGATGGTGTAGATGTGCAAAATGTTGGCTTACTTCGCAAAGCCATGGAATACGCCAAGACACACGATGTCTTGGTCATGAGTCATTGTGAGACCGATAGTCTCACCGACGGCGGAGTAATGCATGAGGGCTGGGTCTCGACACAGCTTGGTTTGCCGGGAACTCCTGCCATTAGTGAAGATTTGGCAGTAGAAAAAAATATCATGTTGGCCAAACTCACTGGTGCGCGCCTTCATTTATTACATAATTCCACTAAGGGTGCTGTGGCGTCCATCAGACGAGCTAAAGCTGAAGGATATGCCAACATCACGGCTGAGGTCTCGGTCCAGCATTTCGCTCTCACTGATGAAATGTGTTTGGGTTACAACACCGATGCCAAAATGTATCCACCACTACGTTCGCGCGAACATGTTGAAGCAATTATTGCTGCCATTAAAGATGGCACAATCGACGCACTGACGACTGATCATGCGCCGCATATTGAGCCAGAAAAACTCTTGCCGTTTATTGATGCGGCGATGGGTAGTGTGGGGCTTGAGACTAGCTTTGCGGTGATGAATACTTATCTGGTAAAAGCAGGACATATAACTTTGTCCGAAGGTGTCGCTCTGATGTCACACAAGCCAGCGGCGATTCTGGGAGTGAATAAAGGCTCACTTGAAGTAGGGGCAGATGCCGATATTGCGATTTTTGACATAGAAAAAGAATGGGTGGTTGATCCGAAGACTTTGGAATCTAAGGGTAAAAATTGTGTTTTCAAAAACATGAAACTAAGAGGTAAAGCAGTACATGTGATAGTGGGAGGCGTAATAAAAATGAAGGAAGGAGCGATATTGCAATAGTGGTGGTTTTGGCCTATAGTGCTGAAAGAGTGCAACATGGGAGTTAAGTGATGCTGAAGCAGCGAATTGATTTCACTTTGACGTGTCTGCGTGGGTCGGTGCCAGATCTGACCGAGCTTGCTCAGTCACTGCAGGAGAGATGGAAGCTCGACCAACTGCCGAACATTTCTGTCGTTGCGGCCGAGGCCGGCCGCGAGACGGGTCTGCATATCCCGCGGGTGGATGTGATTCTGTCGGCAGACTTCGCGGCTGTTCTCGATTCCCCTTGGGGTATCGATGCGGTCGCAGAGTCGATCTGCGTGCCTCTCAAGCAGCTGTTGCGAGTGCAAACGGTGGTATTCGAATACAAGGTATCTGCTGACGCGGGGTAGGCACTCGGCGGGGTGATCGATAAAGGGAAAGGGGCGGTCCGAAACTTCGGACCGCCCCCTTTACGTTTTTCAAACGATTTTCCAAATCGACACCATCAGGGCGATCAGGAAGGCTATTCGCACGAGCCAGTTCTGCAGCGGCTTTGGCCACCTACCAGTATGTTTGATTATATAGCCACCGAGTACACCGCCTAGTATCCCGCCGGCTGTCCAAGTGAGAGCGATCGGCCAGTTTATCAAGTTGGAGTACCAGAAGAAGGCTACCGCGACCGCACTCAAGATCATCTCGAGCAGTAGGGCGTTGGCTCTGGCGTCGACGGTATCCTTCTGGTTGAGCTTCAAGAGCGACAAAATCAGGAGCATGATACCAGCTCCGAAGATGCCGCCGTAGACACCGATGGCCAAAGCCGCTACAGCCAAAAGTGGTTTTGGTAACGACAGCTTTTCACCAAATTCATTGGCTATGAGCCCTGCTACCAACACTATCGGCACGGCCGCTTCACTAAAGCTGAGCACTTGCCACGAACCAATCAAACTACCGAAGCAAAGTAGTGGCGCGAGCCACAGACATCCTATCGAAAGCTTGTGATAGAGAGGCCGCAGTGCGCCAACGTTGCGAAAGACGCTGCCAAACTTGATGTTGGCAATGATGGCCGCGAGCGACATCTCGGGGAACAGTATCTGAAAGAGCGGGAGAGACAGAAACAAGGTCCCACCCATCACAACGGCAAAGATGCCGATAAGGATGGCGCTCACAAAGATGACGCCATACATGAGTAGGTCCATTTCCATTGTTTCCTCCCTAGGACTGCGGGGAGTCTAGCACAGCTCGCTAAATTACTCCATATGAAGGCTTTCGCCAATTTTGGCTACGCGCTCGGCGATGAGGGGGAAGGGTCGTGATAGGTCTGGCGCGCCAGTTGTAGTTTTGATAGAGGCGACTAGGTGCTGGGCTTCATTACGGGCGGCTTCGACGAGCTTCAAATTTTTGATCGCTTCCATGCCAAGGTCAGAAAGGCCAGATTGTTTGGCACCATAGAGTTCGCCACTGCCACGGAAGGTGAGATCGTACTCGGCTAGTTCAAAACCATTTTTGGCGGTAACTAGAGCTTTGAGTCGGTCGCGAGTTTTATCGCTCTTACTATCTGTCACTGCAAAACAGTACGGCTGGTGTGTGCCGCGTACGACGCGGCCTCGCAGCTGGTGAAGTTGGGAAAGTCCAAAACGTTCGGCTCCTTCGATAATGATGTTGGTGGCATTGGGGACATTTACGCCGACTTCTACCACCGATGTTGCCACTAGTACATCGATTTCATGTTTGGCAAACTTGGCCATTACTTTGTCCTTTTCGGCGGGGGTCATTTTGCCGTGAAGTACACCGATCTGCCAATCTTTGAATTCGGTCTTCCCGAGCCTTTCGGCTTCGGCGGTGACAGACTTCAGTTGGAGGGCAGTGGCTTTGTCTGGATCTGGTTCTTCAATACGTGGACAGATGACATAAGCTTGCCGGCCGGCGGTTAGTTCGCTTCGTACATGCTCGTACATGTCGGAAGCTTGACTTGGACCAATGACTTTGGTGATGATTGGCTTGCGTCCTTTGGGCATTTGATCAAGGAGAGTGATGTCGAGGTCGCCATAGATAGTGAGCGCCAGCGTGCGGGGGATCGGGGTAGCAGTCATCGAAAGAAGGTGAGGCATACGGGCGTCTTTTTTTGCAAGGGCTTTACGCTGATTGGTACCAAAACGATGCTGCTCGTCGATAATGACATAAGCGAGATGTTTAAATTCGACACTCTTATAGATGAGAGCATGGGTGCCAATGAGAATAGGGATCTCACCATTTTTCACCCACTTCAGGAGCTGCGCTTTGCTTATATTGGTCGGCTTGTCTGGATTGCTTTTGCTAGGGAATTTTTGGCAACCACTTCCTGTAATGAGTCCGATACTGATAGGCAGATGTTTGAAGTATTCGATGAATGACTCGAAGTGTTGTTTGGCTAGGATTTCAGTGGGGGCCATGTAGGCGACTTGCAGGTTGCCAAACTCTAAGTTAGTTAGTTCTGAGGGCTGCCCCGAGGAAAGGCCTCGGGCTGCCCCGAGGCCTTTCCTCGGGATTGTGTTCTCTTTTCGGCCTTCCGGTGGACGACTTGTCGCGACTGCGTAGGCGGTCGTAGCGGCAACAGCAGTCTTGCCACTCCCGACATCACCCTCAAGCAGACGAGACATAGCGTGGTTTTTGGTAAAGTCGCTGATGATTCCTTCTATAGCATCTTTTTGCGCAGGGGTGAGTTCAAAGGGGAAGCGGCTGGTAAAGGCGGTGAGGTGTTTTTTGTCTGTGTTGACTTGGTAAGTGCTCGCTGCACTTACAGCTGCTTTGTCTAGCGCTTTTTGAACTTGGATGTAAAAGACTTCTTCAAAAGCAAAACGCTTGCGAGCACTTTCAGCGTGTTCAGCTTTTTTGGGAGTGTGGATCCATATAAGGGCGGCGGCAAGAGAAGGTAATTTGTATTTTTTGAGAATATCTTCTGGTATTGGGTCGTGAAGATTATCGAGTACACCTTTTTCAAAACACTTGAGTGCAGTGTGGTAAAACCATTTGCTCGTGACTCCTTTGGTCTCGCGGTAGACGGGATAGATAGTGTCGTCTTGAAGGGTATCGGTGCCCTTAAAGATACTATCGTGACGATCAATCGGTAGGCTGTCCAATTTTTCGACTTCGGGATTGGCGATGTAGAGTTTGCCTTCGCTGCCGGTCACTTTGCCGACCATTTTTACATACATGCCGTCGCTATACATTTTGGCCATGTACGGTTGATTGAACCACATGACTTTTATTTTGGCCGAACCGTCTTCGATGTAGCCTTCGGAGATCGGTCGGCGGCTTTTCCATGCTTTTCGTGTCTTCAGTCCCGAGAGCTGGCCGTAGACTATCGCTTCTTGGTCTTTTACGAGGCCGCCGACCGATTGAATATCACTCACGTCTTCGTAGCGAGCTGGTAGATGCATAAGGAGATCGTAGATGGTAGCGATACCAAGACGTTTTAGTGCCTTTTGGTGTACGGTATCGACGCGAAAATGGGTGGTGAGAAGGTCGTAAGGGGACATAGAAGGTAATAGGAAAATTATAACATATTTTGAGGTTGCTATTGACTTTTATGTTTAAATATGCTACTATAATAAGCAGCGAAGACGGCAGATAAAAGGAGTTATGCCATGAACCTTCTAATGCAACCGCAGAATGCCTTCGGAAAGAAGGGCTTCTGCTTTCTCGAATCGGCAGAGGGTCTGACGGCCCTTTTGCACTACAATGCTATCGAGAAATCGGGCTTCAAGCTCGAAGACGTCCGTGCGACGTCGCTCCTTGAAGTCGAGGTCGTGGAAGGGAGGGGCGGTTTCTATGTCGCCACTGTCAAGACGATCGACGGCAAGGACAACCGACCGCCTGTCAAGATCGATCAATTTTCCCACCTCTTCGAGGAGGGGAAGAACGTCGATACGGGTGAACGGGTCTGGGAGGTGTCGACGCCGAGGGGCGGCTTCGTCCAATACATCGTCTCCAATCCCGATGGGCTGGTGCTCCGCCAGCTCGGAAAAGTCAGTAGGGAGGAAGCGAGGGCCAATATCGGCCTCGTCAAACCGAAGCCGATGAAGGTCAGGAAACGTTCTCGGCAGCAGCTTGTGAGGGAGTTCGCGGAGGCGATGCATCCCTGATCAGGGAGCGGTGGCGGCGACGTAAGTCGCCGCCACCGACCACCACCCACTCAAGGGTGTCTGAATCAAAAGTAGGAATTATTTCCACTAGAGACAAAGACACGCTCGGGTGTTTTTGTTTCTTTATTTTCATATTCGACAAATTCGTTTGCCTATTCCTGTATAGATATGTTATGTTTTTGTCTGCTCAATAGTGAGCAAAGGGAGTTTGAATTGAATTCAAAGAAAGTGTTGGGGAAACCTTACCCTGAAGCTATCGAGCACGCCGCTTTGGTTTTCAGGACCGAAGTGCGTGAGGTGAAGAAGAGAATGGAATCGGCGGCGATTCGTCTCGATTTCATTTGCGGCGGCGGCCACGTGCAGGTCTTGGTCAAGAAGACCGAAGATGGTTTCCATCAGGTCGTGCGCCTGCATGTGTCTGATGCTACCGGCCCGTCGGGGGTGACCTCGATCCATGAAGCGACGGCGAAAGACGGTGCCAGACTTGATGTCCACCCAATTACCTTGAGCGAGTTGCATCGGTGCCTGCCGCAGCTCGGCAACGCGTTGGTGCGTCTGCTGCAGGAGTCGGTTATGCCTGATGGTATGACCAACCATGTGTGCATGGTCCGTGGTCGTCTGCGCGACATCGAAGCCTCGGCTGAAATGCGGGAGGCTTCGTGATACTGGTGAGGGCGGCCTTTGGCCGCCCTCACCAACAGTTCTTTAGTAGATATTAGAGGATCGATGTGGCCACCTAGCAAAGCGCTTGGTGGTCTGTTTTTATATCGATATTGAATTTATCTAGAAATATTGTAGAGTATCGGCAGAGTGAACAGGGGAGAAAGAGATGAAGGGTGACGGTGGCTGTCCAACTGGTGACTCGATTCGTGAAGAATTGCGTCGTCGGCGCGTGCTCGATATGACTGACACCAGTCGTGATGAAGATCTTTACGGAGAGCTTCGCGCTGTCGATCTGGGCACAAGCGGGGCGATGCTTATCATCGGGGCATTGCTGGCAGCAGAAATGTCCTCAGAAATTGTGGTTGTCGTGCAAGAGATGCTCGATGAGATCGACGATCGACCTGACCTGCGGGAAGAGATCGGCAGAAGTTTCGCCGAGCCTCCCCTCACAATTCAGCTGTCGCATCCTGACGATTACTTTCTGTTCCCGTCCGATGTAATACGATACATCAAGCCGTGGGAAATGATGAATATGCACCCGAACAACCCGAAGAAAGGTGGAGGTGGTGGGCGTCGTGCGCATCAGTCGGGGAGGGGTCGACGGAAGTGGCGATGAGAAGACGGTGGGGGCGAGCATAGCTCGCCCCCGACCACTAATTGTCCGAGTACCACACTCGGCTTTTTTTATTTTCTAATTTTGCACCATGAGTAGGAGTGGTATACTAGCTCCATATTAATTTTTATTTCGGTTATGCCAATCAAGAAAGCCACCAAATCTGCTAGTAAAAAAGTTGAGAAAAAAGTTACTGAAAAAACCGTCGCTAAAAAGAAAGACTACAATAAATTAGCTCTAGCTCTCCACAAAAAGCTCCACGGCAAATTGGAGGTAATCAGTAAAGGTAAACTCGAAACGCGAGATGATTGGAGTACTATGTACAGTCCAGGGGTAGGTGCTGTATCTACTCATCTGTACAAACACCCTAAAGATGCTCGCGAATACACCATCAAAAAAAATACCGTGGCAGTGATTTCCGATGGTTCGGCTATTTTGGGCTTGGGCAAGCTCGGGGCTGTGCCGGCTCTTCCTGTGATGGAAGGAAAGTGTGCGATTTTTAAAACTATGGCGGGAGTAGATGCCTTTCCGATTGTGCTTGATACACATGATCCAGAAGAAATCATCAAGGTGGTGAAGGCTATTGCTCCGACTTTTGGCGGTATCAATTTGGAAGACATCGCCGCTCCTCACTGCTTTACGATCGAAGATCGCCTCAAAGCTGAATTGTCTATTCCGGTCATGCACGATGATCAACACGGCACAGCGATTGTAGTCTTGGCTGGTTTACTCAATGCCGCAAAGGTGGTCAACAAAAAATTCGAGACACTCAAGGTAGTGGTAGTCGGTGCTGGTGCGGCCGGTAGGGCAGTGACACTTTTGCTCCAGAAAGCCGGCATCACAAATATTATTGTGACAGACAGTAAGGGGGCGATTTATGCTGGTCGTCCTGATCTAAATGGCTACAAAAAAGATTTGGCACAGACCACTAATGCCGATAAGCTCCAAGGTGATGTACAAGCTGTGGTATCAGGAGCAGATGTGCTCGTTGGTCTCTCTGGCCCCGGTACTATTGCGCCCGCTCATATCGAGAAGATGGCAGACAAGGCGATTGTCTTTGCGCTAGCCAACCCTATTCCTGAAATCATGCCAGAAGACGCCAAGCGCGCTGGTGCTTTTGTGGTCGCGACGGGGCGAAGTGATTATCCAAATCAGGTGAATAATTCTCTGGCTTTCCCGGGGATTTTCCGTGGTGCCCTTGATCGTGGCGTCACCGCTATCACCGAGGATATGAAGCTGGCAGCGGCGAAAAAGTTGGCGAGTTTAGTGAAGAAGCCGACAGCCGAAGAAGTGATTCCACACGGGATGACAGCAGGTTTGGTAAAAGCGGTAGCGAGTGTGATCAAATGATTTGTCTTGATAGACGAAGAGCAAAAAGCTGGCCTATAGGCCAGCTTTTTGCTCTTCTTAATGATCGCCAAGGTGCCTGATAGCTGAAGAAGACCAAGCTATTAAGGTGGCTATCAGTCCAAAGAGCCCAGCACATATAAATACCAAAGCAATACCTCTATCTGCACCTGTACCAAACCAATCACCAATGAGCGCTACTCCAGCACCGGTGGTCATAAAAGGGATAAAGATGAATTGTGCAAGAGGGCCAATAAAAAATGTAGTGAGAGGAGTAGCCATACTTTCGATACTTTGTGCCAGACCGAAGACTCGCCCTTGTCTTTCTAGGGGCACGACTTGCTGCATCACAGTTTGCTCGGCTGCTTCAATTATCGGGAAGAGAGTAAGCCAAATAAACATGCCGCCAGCTAGTAGATAGACAGAAGCTTGTATAGGGAATATCAGACAAGACACCCACATCACCAAATTTAAAATCATTATGAGTCTAATTGGGCGATTGCCCACCCCTCGTTTGGTGACATACAAACTGCCGCCAATGATGGAAAGACTAAGTACACCCCACATCAAACCCCAAGTCTCGACAGATACCAGCGAAAGTCCGTAGGCATCCATTAAGGCCATAAAGACGCCACCCAAAAAATTATTAAAGGTGTTAAAAATAATGAGACCAAGTAGACCGGGGATGGCCAAGATAAGGACGAAGGTGCCCTTGAGGTCTACTTTTTTATTTTGGCTGTGTTCGAGGTGTACAATTTCTGGCTCGTCTATGGTGACGGTCAAAAGATGTAAAATAATTAATATTGTGGCAATAGTGGCTGCGAGCAAAGCAGTACCCATACCAAAAAAGCCAATAGTGATACCACTCAAGATTGATGTAACGGAAAAAGAAATACCCTGACTCGCTCCGACCAAACCATTGGCCTTATCGCGGTCTTCAGTAAAAAGCATGGTGATGACAGTCGATTGAGCAATCATTCTGAGATTGTTGGCTGTGACACCAATCATCAGTGAAATGATAAGTAGCCAAAGCGTGATGCTGTTAGGATCACTCAAGGCAGACGCCGGACTCATAAAATATATGAGTGCACCGGTCGAGAAAGATACTAGTGAAATTACACTCGAGAGTAACATCGCTCTGTGCTTTTTGTTGTGGTCGACAATTGGTCCAAAGATGAAGCCGCCAAAGAGACCAAGTAGAGCAAAAGTACCGGCAATCCACGAAGTGGCAAAGACGGATTTGGTCTCGAGATAGACCCAGAAAGTAAGGGCGAACCAAACAAAGTTGTTGACAATGCCAGCAAAGAGATTGTTGGCGAGGATGTGGTAAAAGAGCCGCCAAGGTCGATCGGTATTCATAATAAATAATACTTTAGCATATATTTTGTGTCTCTTTTGATTTTCTGATATGCTCTACTGACCTTCGAAATCGTAATAGATTAGATCAATAAAATAAATGGAGACGTGGCTGAGCTGGTCGAAGGCACCTCACTGCTAACGAGGCAGGGGTCTTAACACCCCTCGGAGGTTCGAATCCTCTCGTCTCCGCGAGTGAATGAAATGAACGAGAGTAGACGAAGTGAGTGACTAAATGTCACTCACGTGAGGATGAGAAAACCTTTTGAGCTATATTCGACCAGAGGGAGAATATAGCCAAAAGGTGTACTGAACCTGTAAGGTTCGAATCCTCTCGTCTCCGCAAATAGAACTAAGTATCAGAGTGACTTATATGCCTAATACAAATATAACTTTGATAGGAATGCCGGGTTCGGGGAAATCTTATATAGGTAAGAAATTAGCAGAAAGGCTTGGCTATACACTCGTCGAATTAGATTCAATTTTAGAAAAAGAATATAATCTTCCTCTGCAAGATGTATTAGACCATTTAGGGGAGGAATCTTTTCTTAAAAAGCAAGCTGAAGATGTCGTCCTGCATACGCAATACCAAACTGATCTCGTGGTGTCCCCAGGTGGCTCCATTGTGTATACAGGCTACACAATGGAGTATCTAAAAGATGTTTCAACCATAATTTACTTGAAAACATCATTCGAAACTGTTAAATCCAGAATTAAAGAAACTTCGCGGGGTATTGTTGGCTTGAAGGAAAAAACGTTAGAGGAGCTATACAAAGAAAGAACTCCTCTATATGAGAAGTATGCATCAGTTGTTATTGACGGGGAACAAGATGCTGAGAAGGTGGTAAATGACATTGTGACCCACGTAGCCAACGTAGCTCGCAGTTTATAGTTGTTTTGGGATACTACGTTTCGTGCTGATCTTTGTTATAATCCTACCTATGAAAATGAAACAAAATCTGGAGTTGAAGAACTATTGCGAAAATTTCAATGAAGTAAGAAGAGTCTTGAAAGAATTGGGTGCTACAAAAGAAATTGTTAAAAAACAGAAAGACTATTTCTTTGATTTGCCTATCGTCAAGAATAAACAAAAGGCGCGCATGAAGTTGCGTATAGAAAACAAGCAAATGTCCTTGGTTTATTATGAAAGACCAGACTTTGTTATTGGTAAGGACACAAAGGCAGATATAGCGTTACTTGAAGCTAACAATGAGTTATTAACTTTTCTTGAGAAATCACTCGGTGTTACAGGAATTGTAGAAAAGAAACGAGAAGTATGGCGTAAGGAGAATACGGTATTTCATTTAGACAATGTAAAAGGGGTTGGAGGAATATTTGAAATTGAGCTGCAAAAAGATGGCAGCATTACTAAAGCTGATAGAGAGTTATTTTCAAGTTATCAAAAATCAGTAAGTCCATACTTGGGCAAGGTTATAAAAGGATCAAATATTGATTTGGTACTGAAAAGCAAGTAGCGCACGAGACGTGTCGATTGGGTAATTGGATTAAGAGAAAGTCGATCAAGCTCTGCTTGACCACTCAAGGTTCTAACTCGAGACTCTTCGCGAGTGAATAAATTATGCTGCATGTGGGATTCGGTCACTCTCGTGGATATTTTATTTCGCTTTACTCATAAAATATCTCACTCGCTCGACCCCCACTCGTGTCGACCCATGGGTCCCTGACACTTCGGTTCGAATATAAATATGGATTCGGTCCTTACAGGACCAGTACCCCAATTGGACATTTTAGTACGCTGCGCTTCTAAAATATCTCAATCGGGCTTCGAATCCCAGCGTGAGTGACATTTAGTCACTCACTCATCCTCCGCAAACAAAATATGCACCCTGATGGGTGCTATTTTGTATTTGCGGAGGATGTGGGATTCGAACCCACGAGAACATTTCTGCTCTGGCGGTTTAGTAAACCGCTGCCTTCAGCCACTCGGCCAATCCTCCAATAAACTTGCTTCTCTCGTATTGTCGCCCTACGGGAAGATTGGCCTCGTGTCTGCCACGCGCACTTTGCTTGCGGAGAAAAGTGAAGCAATTCACTTTTCTCCCACTCGGCAATCCGCCATACATCCGCTTCTCCCTTTCTTCTTTTCGGGTCGGGCCATTATAGTCACAAATTTAGAAAAGTGCTAGTGGGCAAAAGCTAAGCAAGATAAGGTGATGTGGTGAGGGAGGTGCGGCGCGAGCGTAGCTCGCGCCGCCGCTAAAGTCGCTCCGGTCGTTAACACATCATCACAAATGATCACTCTAGTAATATTTTCCCACTTTATTTTATTTAAATTTTCCAACACAAACGCTCCTTCCAGATTCTTCAGTCGAGCTTTACGATTTAAGGAAGTCTGGGGAGGGGTGGCTCGTTGTCTTTGAAGAAGATGAGTGTCCAACTGATAATTTGGTCTATGAACAATCGCTCGTTTAAGAACCTCAGTCACTTGATTGTAGCCGCGCTGTCGTTGCCGACTGGTGTGAAGGGGTATGGGTATCAAAAGAGTATTATCCGGCGGCAGATTTTCTAAATAATTACTCACAAAAGCACCCAATAAATCGAGTGCATAAGTATTATGTTCAAATTTGGCAGCGACGAGACAAGCTTTGAGACTGGACTCGTGATAAGAACCCAAAGAAATTACCCCATTTACTTCAAGGGGTCGAAGGAAACGTTTGATGGTTTCTTTATTTTCGTTTTTGACAATATGATAGGAAAAACTAGCAGGGAAGAATATCTCAATAAAATTCTCAAAGATGTGCATGAGTTTCATAATCCTTAGTTTTCTTCATGTTAGTATATACGAGAGTTAGTTATGGGTCTTTTAAGTGTATTTACAAATACGACGGCCAAAGCAAAAAACACTACGCAAAATCGTGTGGTGGGTATTGATGTCGGTTCGTCATCTATAAAGGTTGTCGAACTACAAGATCGTAACGATGTAGTCACACTTACTACCTACGGTGAATTACAACTAGGCCCCTATTTAGAAAAAGCCATTGGGCAATCGGTGGTTTTGCCGGCCAATGTCGAGAGGCAAGCTTTGGTCGATGTCCTGCGCGAATCAGCAGTGCATGCCACGCAAGCGGTCTTGGCTATGCCTTTATCTTCTAGTTTTGTAACTGTCATGTCTCTCTTGGCTGAACCAGAAGACGATATCGAACCACGAGTACGGGTAGAAGCTCGCAAATACATACCGGTACCAATGGCAGATGTGGCTCTCGATTGGGCGGAAATAGAAGCCACTACTGCTTCTAGTGAAGCAAAACAACGGGATGTTTTGATAGCGGCTATTCAAAATGACGCCCTAAGGCGTTTCCAGACCTTAATGCAGACAGTGGAGCTGCCAAAACCGCCGACCGAGATAGAGTGCTTTAGCAGTCTGCGTAGTGTTTATAATGAAGATATAGATAATTATGCTTTGATAGATATCGGTGCCCAGTCCACAAAGCTCTACATTGCCCGCAAAGGTCTCTTGCAGCGTATGCATCGTGTGCCACAAGGTGGTATGGCGGCGACAGAAAGAATAATGGCCGATACAAAAAAATCTTTTGAAGAAGTAGAGACCAATAAAAGAAATATAAATAATGCCAGTGCTGATTTTGCAGTATACCAAAAGCACCACCACGCATATCTTGGTCGGATGATGCGAGAATTTATTCAGGTTATTTCTGAATACGAAAATAGAGTAGGCGCACAATTGGAACAGGTGTACCTAGTCGGTGGGGGTAGTGCTTTCCCCGGTCTTGATGCTTATATTGGTCACGAACTCAGTCGTCCGACCATGTACGCAAGGCCTTTTGAGAAAGTTGCCTATCCGGCATTTATGGAAGATATACTCAATCAGCTTGGTCCTGTGTTTACGCCGGCCCTCGGCGCAGCCTTAAGAGCCTTTGAATAAACCATATCCACAGTAAGACTCTCCTTATTACGCAGTAAATGTTTATAATGTAAATATATGGCAGATGTACCAACTGGTTCTTTTATTCCAAAGCGGAGTGTAAATCAAGCACGTCGTACTAAACGGTATAATTTTTTTATCTTCGGTATCATCAGTTATGCTCTATTTATAGCCGCTCCAGTCGCCTCAGCAGCAGTGTTTGTTTATGAGAAATATACAGAAAAATCTCTCAATGCTGCTATTGCCGAACTTGATAAAGCAGTCAATGACTTCAGCGTGTCTGATCTACAAATGGTAGTCGGTTTTGATAACCAACTTGAAGGTGCCAATTATTTGCTTGGTTCACATATTTCATTAGTGTCTGCTATGAATATCTTGGAGCAAAGTACCGCAGAGACCGTAGCCTTTGAAGATCTGTCTTTCGAGCGGTCTGATCGCTCAACTTTGGCTGTCAACGCCACTTTGAGTGCTGAAGACTTTGATGCAGCTATCTTCCAAAGAGAGACATATTCTGAAAACGATCTTATCGCCAGTTCATCAATGGAAGATCTTACTTTTACACCTCCTTCAGATGAGACTGACCCTGATACTCCACAAATTAGCGTAGCTGGTGTCTTTAATTTCAATGCGGATAATATTCTCTATACTCCGGCTTTTGGTTCAGTTATTACACCGGTCTCGGACACTGACACTTCTGATACGACTACTGAAGCAACAGGAGATGAAGCTAATCCACCAACACTATAATGTCACACTCACTTTTTATTCAATTAGGTATGGTTGTAGTAGCAGGTATCATCACTGTGATGTATATCATGCCAACAATGGAAGAGATTCGTACTGTGCAAGACAAAATTGCCGTGTACGAAAAGGAGATTGAAAACGTGACAAGTGTAAACCAAAAATTACAAGCTTCGGTGTCTCAGGTGCAGTCTGTATCACCAGACAATAAACAAGCTCTTGATCGTTATCTCCCAAATCAATTTGATGTTGTATCGGTAATGAAAGAAATAAACACTATTTTGACTGGCCTTAATTTGGAGCCAACAGCGCTCGAATTTACTGGTGGTGGTAGTGGGGAGTCAAACAATAGTAATAGTGAAGCAGTTGCGACCTCTGGATCTTTTGATAGCGCTACTCATGCTCTGGTACCATACACTTTTACTTTTTCTGTTGATCTTGAATACGATGAGCTTAAACAGCTTTTGTCTACTATCGAGACCAATGACTATTTGCTCGAAATCAATAAACTAGAAGTAGCTCCTGCTGAAGATGATGATCTGACCGCTACCTTTGAGGTTTCTCGGTATGAGATTGCTCAAAAAGCTATGGAGGTGATAAGTGATGAAGAGTTTTATGAGGATGAAATATAAAATTATATGTCTGATATCGTAAAAAATTTGCTCGTCTTCGCTATAGTGGCCGCACTGTTTGGTTTGGGTTATTACTTGTTTTTGGCTCCAGATGGTATGAATCTCGATACCAACGCCACTAGTCCACTTGATGAACAAGTATTAGCCAGAGCACAAGAATTTATCCAACATCGCTCAGTACTCGAACAGATTGATTTGTCTGTAAACATGGAAATATTTACCGATCCAAAGTTTACATCATTGCAATCGTTTGAAACTCCTGTGCCAGATCAACCACTCGGTAAAGATTCTTTGTTTGACGGTGGCATGCCAGAGGGTACGACAGCTGCACAGAACTAAAAGTTGCCTCTTATAATTTATGAACGCTCTTGATTACTTCACACAAGAAGGATTGATTACTGCTGCACAAGCGGCCGAATTGACTGAGCGCTTAGTCCGTGAAGATGTAAAACTTGAGCAAGCTTTGCAAGATAGTGGTGTCACGGCTGAATCTGTTCGTACAGGCATGGCGGCTTACTACGAGGTACCTGCATTTATCATACCTGAAGAGTTTCAGATTGCGGGTGATGTTTTGGCTTATATTCCTGAAGATTCCGCCAAGCACTATCAGATGGTGCCGCTTAAAATCGAAGATGGTATTTTACTCGTTGGCGTAAATGATCCTGACGATCTGCAGCTGAAAGAAGCTCTCAACTTCATCAGCACCAAAAACAACCTGCCGTACAAACTTACTTTCATGCTAGCGGCTGATATAGCCAAAGCTCAGGAATTTTACGAAAACATCAAGGCGGAAGTAAGCGATGCTTTGACTTCACTAGAATCCGAGCTTGATAGCGAAATTGCTCAAAACGCCGCGGCAGCTGAAGGAGATGAACCGGCTGATGTGATGGAGCATATTAAAGAGGATGCTCCTGTCACAAAAATCGTCGCCACCATTTTGCGTTATGCCATAGATGGTAATGCATCTGACATTCATGTTGAGCCGACTGCCAAGAAAGTGGTTGTGCGTTTTCGTGTGGATGGTGTCCTACAAACTAGTTTGGAACTACCAAAAAATATTCAGTTGGCGGTAGCGGCTCGTATCAAGATTTTGTCCTCAATGCGTCTTGATGAAAGACGTAAGCCGCAAGACGGTCGCTTTTCTGCCACTTTTGACGGACGAAAAATCGACTTTCGTGTGTCTATTTTGCCGACCAGTCATGGAGAAAAGGTGGTAATGCGTATTTTGGATAATGAAAAGGGCGTACGTACCCTTGAGGATGTGGGTATTGATGGCCACAATTTGGAAGCGATCAAAAGAATGCTCCACGAGCCTTACGGTATTATTTTGATTTCTGGTCCAACTGGTTCGGGTAAGTCTACGACTCTCTATGCTATGTTGGCGGAGCTTGATAAACAATCACAAAATATTTTGTCTCTCGAAGACCCTGTCGAATACGACATAGAAGGAGTGAGCCAGTCTCAAGTGCGGCCAGAAATTGGCTATACTTTCGCCAATGGTTTGCGCGCTGCTTTGCGTCAAGATCCAGACATTATTATGGTAGGAGAGATCCGAGACAAAGAGACTGCCCAGCTGGCGATTCAGGCTGCTTTGACTGGTCACCTTGTGCTGTCTACCATCCACACCAACAATTCCATTGGTGTTATTCCGCGTCTTATCGACATGGGTGTTGATCCATACTTGATTGCTCCAACTCTCAAGCTCGCTATGGCGCAGCGTCTAGCGCGTCGCATCAAGCCAAATACTGGTAAAGAAGTACCAATCGGTGAAAGTATGAGCATAATGATTGACGAGGAATTTGCCAATCTACCAGAGCGCTACCACGATCGCATTCCTAAAAATCGCACCATGGTGCAACCAGAGCCAAGTCCTGGAAGTACGACTGGTCTTAAGGGTCGTATTGCGGTGATGGAAGTACTAGAAATCAACGACGCTATCCAGTCTCTTATTCTTAAAGGTGCGTCTGAAGAACAAATTTACGATGAAGCTAGATCGCACGGCTTTATGACTATGAAAGAAGATGCCATCATCAAAACTCTCAAACACCAAATTCCTTACGAAGAAATGAATGCCTTTGGTACCAAGGTAGGGGATGAAACAGAACTTTTACTTGATCAACCAACTGTCGATAACCCAACTGAAACGCCTACTAAAGAAGCTATAATGGAAAGTGATGAAAATACTATTAGTTGACGACGACACATTTCTACGCGATATGTACGCGACGAAGTTTATCGAGTGCGGCCATGAGGTTGTCTCTGCTCTTCATGCTACTGATGCTTTGCGAGTGATTGAGCAGTCAAACAATTTTGATTTGATGCTTGTTGATATGATTATGCCGGGGATGACTGGGGTAGAGTTGATGCAAGAATTACGAAAGCTCTATGGTGAAGGTATGAGCATGAAATGCATCGTCCTTTCAAACCAAGGTCAAGAACAAGATATATCTGAAGCCAATGAGGCTGGGGCAATTGGCTATATCATTAAAGCCCAATCAGTACCGAGTGAGGTGGTAAAGAAGGTAGAAGAAATTATGAGTAGTAAATAAGCATCATGGCAGTCGATTATCGTAAAGAACTAGAATTACTGGTTGGCACAGTTGTTACTGAACATGGTTCGGACTTGCATTTGTCTGTCGGTAATCATCCGACCATTCGAGTCAGTGGCTCTTTGGTGCCTTTGGTGCGCAAACCAATTTTGACCGATACCGATGTTATTGCTTTTGCCGAAGTACTCTTACGTAAGGATTTTCTCGATCGATTGAAAAACCGCCAAGAAGTCGATTTTTCTTACGAAAACCCCGCTAAAGTCCGCTTTCGTGGCAATGCCTTTTGGCAGAAGGGTCACCCTTCAATCGTTTTACGTTTGATTCCTAATGTCATTCTGACATTTGAAGAGCTCAATTTACCGCCAATTCTTGAGAGCTTTACCGAACGCCCGCAGGGATTCTTCTTGTGCGTGGGTCCAGTCGGACAAGGTAAATCAACCACTCTAGCGGCCATGGTCAATCGTATCAACCAAAAGCGTGCTGATCACATTGTTACTATCGAAGATCCGATCGAATATATTTATACGCCTCAAAAGGCTATGATCGACCAACGTGAAGTGGGTATTGATACTGATAGTTTTGAATCGGCTCTTCACTCAGTCTTTCGCCAAGACGTGGATGTGATTTTGGTAGGGGAGATGCGTAACCCAGAAACCATCTCGACAGCCGTGACAGCCGCTGAGACCGGCCACTTAGTTTATTCTACTCTTCATACCAACGATGCTGCCCAAACCATCAATCGTATCATCGACTCTTTTCCGGGGGCTCAGCAAGATCAAATTCGTACTCAGTTGGCTTCGTCTTTGATTGCGATTTTCTCACAGCGTCTTATCCCACGTATCTCTGGTGGTTTGGTACCAGCTTATGAGCTCTTGATGAATAATACTGCTGTAGCCAACCTTATTCGCGAAAAGCGCGTCCACGAGATCTACTCAGTGATCGAGACAGGCTTGGAGTCTGGCATGATCGATATGAACCGCTCTTTAGCCCAATTAGTTCAAAAAGGTGAAATCACTGTGGAAAATGCTTTCCTTCACGCTACCAATCCAAAGGGTCTAGAAAGATTAATTTAATCAGTAAATTTTTGTACCATGTTATTCAATTATGTAGCTCTCGATAGCACCAATGTCCAGCGGGAAGGTACGGTGGAGGCTAGTAGCATAGACGCAGCTATTACAGCGGTACAAAAGCGTGGTTATTCGATTATTTCGATCGATCCAGTTGAAGAAAAAGGAGGACTTTTTAATATTGAGATTAACCTCACCAAAGGTGTATCGACCAAAGAGATTGTGATTCTATCGCGCCAGATTGCGACTTTGTTCCAAGCACATGTGTCGCCACTTCGTATCTTCAGACTCCTTTCGGCCGAAATGGAAAATCCCACTCTTCAAAATATTCTAAATAAGATTGTGGATGACTTGCAGGGTGGTAGTTCTATCTCACGCGCTTTGGCAGCCCATCCTGCCATCTTTTCTTCGTTTTATGTCAGTTTGGTGCGCGCAGGTGAAGAGTCAGGGTCTTTAGAAAAATCTTTCAACTACTTGGCTGATTATCTTGACCGCTCTTACGAAGTGACCTCAAAAGCTAAAAACGCTTTGGTATATCCTATTTTCGTTATCACGGTCTTCTTTGCGGTGATGATATTGATGCTCACCATGGTGATTCCAAAGATCGCCAAGATTCTTACTGATGCTGGCGGGGAATTGCCTATTTATACCAAGATCGTGATTGGCTTTTCAAACTTTCTTGTTGATTGGATTGCACTACTCCTTATTGTCTTCAGTGCTGGTTTGATTGGTTTGTGGCAATTTATCAAGACGCCAGTTGGACTTCGTGCCTACGACGAATTTATGCTCAGTATTCCGTATCTTGGCGACTTGAAGAAAAAACTTATTCTCACTCGCTTCTGTGACAACCTTGCCACCATGCTCAGTAGTGGTATTTCGATCGTGCCAGCCCTTGAGGTGACTAGTGATGTGGTAGAAAATACCGTCTACAAAGAAATAATTGACGCCGCCTTAGCTGATGTAAAGGCTGGTCGTTCTTTTGCAGATTCAATTGCTGAATATCCAGAGATCCCAGGGGTGCTTTCACAGATGATTAAAGTGGGTGAGGAGACTGGTAGTCTATCTGATATTTTGCAGACTCTAGCACTCTTCTATCGTCGTGAAGTAAACAACGCTGTGGATACTCTCATTGGCCTTATCGAACCTATCATGATCGTGATGCTTGGTCTTGGTGTTGGTGTGCTTTTGGCTTCCGTCTTGATGCCTGTCTACAATATGACCAGCACGGTTTCAGCGATGGTTACAATAAAAAGCGGGGCGCCTATGGGCGCCCCGCTTTTTATTGTCCACATTCTCCCGTCCCGCCTCCATCATAAACCTCGTATAATAGAGTGAGCTACGTACAACGTAGACAAAATAAATTAAGACATACAGCTGATGTCTGAATTTATACAGTTAATCAAATTAATTCTTAAACAAATATGTTTAAACAAAATGCACAACGTGGCTTTACGCTCATCGAGCTCCTCGTTGTGATCGCTATTATTGGTATCTTGGCCGCAACAGTGTTGGCTTCACTTGGTACAGCTCGTCAGAGTGGTACAGACGCTTCTATTAGAAGTAGTATGACTTCTATGAAAGCTCAGGCTGAATTGCTTTATACAACTGAAAATACATATGATAATGTATGTGGTTCAGCTACAACTTCTGCACTGAGAACGGCCATTGATTCAAATAACGGTTCAGCTACATTGTACTGTAATGACTCTCCTACTACGTGGGTTGTAGCATCTCCCCTTAACACTGGAGGGACCTTCTGTGTAGACTGGACTGGGAAGAGTACTACAACTGTAGCAGCTGTTACTTCAGGATCTGCTTGTCCATAATATCCTAAAATATATTGGATATGTGACATTTTAGTCTGTAAAATTATACAAACAAAGCGGCGCCTATGGCGCCGCTTTGTGAGTTTTGTTATTTATAGTTGTGTATAATAGAAGGTATGTTACTTGCTACTGATGTGTTGCTGTTATCTCAGATCATTGTTCTGGCTTTTGGTTTGGGCGTGATCATTGGCAGCTTTCTCAATGTCTACATCTATCGCTTTCATACTGGCAAGTCTCTCTCTGGCTCTTCGCATTGTTTGTCATGCCAGACACCTTTACGGTGGTACGATCTTTTTCCTCTCTTATCTTATCTATTTTTGCGTGGGCGATGTCGGCGCTGTAGCTCGTATATCCCAAGTCGCTACTTTTGGGTGGAGCTACTTACAGGCTTGTTGTTCGTGTCTGTGGTGCTGGTCGAGCCGATATGGTGGCTTTGGCCATGGTATGCAGTCCTCATTTCGGTCTTGGTCGTAGTGGCCGTCTATGATCTCTATCATATGGTGATACCGCAAGAATTTATTTACACATTACTCGCTCTGGCGCTTATATTTGTCGGGTATAAATGGTGGGTGTTGCCGGATTGGTATGGCTTGGTCTCGGCGGCACTTGGCGGATTGATCGGCTACTTATTCTTTTGGGGTTTGTGGAAGTATTCTAGCGGCCGGTGGGTGGGGTATGGTGATGCAAAGCTCGCGATACCGCTTGGAATGATAGTTGGTCTCAATGGTGTATTTTCGCTTCTCGTTTTATCTTTTTGGATTGGGGCAGCCATCAGCCTTGCTTTGATGGGCTTTTGGTATCTAAAAGAAAAAAGTAGGGGACAAAAAGGCTTATCATTTCGGACAAAACCACTTACAATGAAGAGCGAAGTACCGTTTGCGCCTTTTCTCATTCTTAGTTTCCTCGCTGTCTTACTTTGGCACATAGATGTACTAGAAATTATTTCTTATGGCCTACCTTTATAAGCACAAAACAGACCGCGCTTTTACCTTGGTCGAGCTTATGGTCAGTATCAGTATCATGCTTCTGGTGATGACGGTGATGCTTACTCGTCAATCGGCTTTTAATGGGGCGGTCTTGCTACGCAACCAAGCTTATGAGGTCGCCTTTACCATCCGCCAAGCTCAGCTGTTGGCGGTGAGTGGCAAGGATACTAGTGTTAGAACATACGGTGTCTATTTTAATACAGCAACACCGCAAGAATATGTAATGTTTGCTGATACTACTGGTAATGGTTATTCTGATGGTGAACAAATTGGTTTAACCGGCAGTCTAGATAGTCGATTTCAAGTTAGTGCTGTAGCAAACGACGGCAATAACCCGCCAAGACTTTCTGTAATGTTTGAAAGACCAAATTTTGATTTGGTGTGTGCGCCTGGCTGTAGTAGTGGTGCCACAATTGATATCCGTCGGAAGGGGACCTCGGGCAGTGGAGCGGGCGAGGTGCGGGTGGTTGAAGTGACTAAAGCTGGCCAGATCAGTGTCAAGACAAAATAGCTTATGACTAAAAACCATTTAGTAGCAAATACCAAAGGCTTCACCATTATCGAGATGTTGGTATCTTTGGCACTGTTTACAATCGTAGCGACTGTTGCCACCGGAGCACTACTGTCACTTATTGGTAATAATCAGCGCTTGGTCGGCGAACAAAATGCTATGACAACTTTATCTTTTGCTCTAGATAGTATGACCCGCGAAATCCGCACCGGTTCGGAGTATAGATGTGGTACTAGTGCTGGTATACAATCCGGCTCTTTTGATGCTACGGCAGTACTTGATTGTGCAAATGGTACAGGTTTGTCTTTCCGTGAAGGTGGAGAAAGTATAACTAAGGGCAATGATAACAATCGTATCGCCTATTATATAGATGGAGATTACTACGGAACAGGAATTGGTGCAATTATGCGTAAAGTTGGTTCCGCGACGTGTCCTGCTGATTATAGTGCTACTCAGAATAGTGGTTGTGTCCCACTTACTCCTGATAATATTGATGTCGATCAAATGCGTTTCTATGTCACTGATAGTAAGCCGCTGAACAATCGGTCTGGAACTATCAATATGGTTCAGCCAACAGCTACAATAATAATTGTAGCTGATCCAGTGGATGATGAATCTGATAAGGAATACACCGTCCAAACAACCGTCACTCAACGCGCATTAGATATATGATGTACTTTAAATTTAAAAAATCTGGTTTTAGTTTGGTCGAGGTGCTCGTTGCAGTATCTATATTGCTACTCGTGATGGCAGGTCCGATGCGTATCGTCTCAAGAGCAAATAATGCAACCGCTTACTCCAGTGAGACAGTCACTGCCTTTTTCTTGGCACAAGAAGGTCTAGAGCTGGTGCAGCGCGATCGCGATAGTTTCGTTTTGGAAAATTTTGAAGAAAGGTTCTACGGTGTCGGTTCAGTTGATTCTTGGGGTGAGTTCTTAACTAAATATGATAACTGCGTAGGTGATAAATGTGGTGTGTATTGGGATGATGACGCTAATCCGGCCGTGGCTATAAAAGTTATTGATTGTACGACGGAAACTAATTGCAAGCTTTATCTCAATAGCGTTGTGACAGAAAGAGCACGCTACACACACGATGGAGGGGGTAACGGTAGTACTCCTTTTACACGCACTATTAGGATTGATGAATCTACAGGAGTGGACGAAGTCAAGGTTACTTCGACTGTGACGTGGCGTACAGGCTCCTTGATTGCAGGACAAAAAGTGGAATTAGTTACATATCTAAGTAATGTTTATGAAGACATTTAAAAAAACAAACAATCAATCTGGTTTTGCGCTTCTCATTACTCTATTTGTTGTGATGGCGGTGGTGACTGTGACGGTTTCTATTATTGAGCTTAGTATGAAACAGCTTGAGCTTTCGATCACTGCCAAAGATTCAGAGATTGCTTTTGCAGCAGCTAATGCCGGTATGGAATGTGCAAGATATCTGCAACGTGAGGCTTCTGAAAGTCTATTAGAAAGAAGTCCCGATAAGATAGATGGGGCAGGACGGTGTTTCAATCAAGAAATCGACTTAGATGAAGTTGCTACTCCTGATGTATCAAGTAATGGAGATGATGATTTTGAGAATGGAACTGATTTTTGGGCAAATACTTATGAAGTTGATGGTGGAATTGATTGGGGTTCAGGTTCAGATGTTCGTTGTACAGAAATAAAAATTCTAGCCATGCATGTGGAGGAAGATGCTGGGGAAGAGCAGTTGGAAATTGATGGAGCGGAACTCCATGATATTTTCCCTGGTTGGGATGAAACTGACGATAGTAAAACCTGTCCGCGCGGTAGTGATTGTTTTATTATACAAGCTACCGGCTACAATAGTACTTGTGGCACAACTAGAGCCGATACCGTAAAACGAGAAGTTTTGCTAGAATTGTAGGCATGAAGCCTAAATTGAGACCCAAAGAGCGCTTGGAACAGCTGAGGAAGCTAGTCTCTTACCATCGTGAAAAATACCATAGAGATGATGCACCAGAGATAAGTGATGCGGCTTATGATGCTTTGGTAGGGGAGCTAGCTGCCTTGGAAGATTCTATTTTAGGAAAGAGATCGGAAAGTGAAATTGTTGGCGGACAAACCAATAATGCTTTTGCCAAAGTGGTGCATGCGGTGCCACAGTGGTCTTTTGATAATGTTTTTACTTTTGAAGAATTAGTGGACTGGGAAGCGAAGGCTAAACGTTATTTGGAACAGGCGGATGTGGCCTACAAAAACATTGCTTATGTCGCCGAGCATAAAATCGATGGTCTAAAATTAGTCCTGACTTACGAAGGCGGTCGCTTGGTACGAGCAGTCACGAGAGGTGATGGTACTACAGGTGAAGATGTGACTCACACAGCCAAGACCATCAAGACACTACCGCACAAACTGGCTTTTCCGGTTGATATTATTTGTGTGGGGGAAGTGTGGCTATCTAAAGAAAATTTCACGCGGATAAATGAAGAGAGATGCAAATCTGATGAGCCATTGTTTGCTAACCCACGTAATGCAGCCGCTGGTTCATTGCGCCAGCTAGATCCGGCTGTGGCAGAAAAGCGTGATTTGCAGTTGTATTGTTATGATATTGATGCGTTTGTGGCGGGGCGAGCGAAGCTCGCCCCGCCCACCTCCCAAGCCGAAGAATTGGCCTTGCTGGCCGAGCTTGGTCTGCCGACTAATCCACACTTCAAACTATGTGCAGATATTGTAGCTGTCGAAAAGTATTACCAAGCTTGGGAGAAGAAGACAGAAACTTTGTCTTATGGGGTGGATGGTGTAGTTGTGAAGATCAATGAGATTACCTTGCAAGAAGCGCTTGGTTATACCGCCAAAGCCCCGCGGTTTGGTATTGCTTACAAATTTCCGGCCGACCAAACGACTACTGTAGTCGAGGCTATCGAGCTGCAGGTTGGTCGCACTGGTGTGGTCACTCCCGTGGCGCACTTGAGTCCAGTCTTGATTGCTGGCTCGACAGTGGCTCGCGCCACTCTTCATAATGAAGATCAGATAAAACGGCTTGATGTACGGGTGGGAGATACTATTATCTTGCAAAAGGCGGGAGACGTGATACCGGAGATAGTCTCGGTTTTAAAAGATTTGCGACCAAAAAATACTAAGCCCTATAAATTTCCGCAGTACGTGGCTGAATGTGGCGGAGATGGACGCATTGAGCGCGTGCCTAATGAAGCCGCTTATCGTTGTGTTGTCTTAGAATCCGATTTTTTACACAAGCAAAGACTCTATCATGTGGTTAGTAAAGCAGCTCTCAATATCGATGGAGTCGGCCCAAAGCTTATTGACGCACTTCTTGAGGCTGATCTAATTTCTTCGGCGGCAGATTTATTTACTCTTACCAAAGCAGAACTTCTCACCTTGGAGGGAATTAAAGAAAAATCAGCGGACAATATCTTGTCTGCTTTAGGGTCGGCAAAAAAGCAACCAATGTGGCGAGTCTTAACTGCCTTATCAATTGATCAGGTTGGGGAAGAGACAGCAAGATTATTGGCTCAAAATTTTTCTTCACCAACAGCTGTTATGGATGCAGATGAAGACTCTCTAGCGGCAATTCACGGTATCGGTCCAGTGGTAGCAAAGGCTATCAATAATTGGTTTACTTCTAAAAAGAATCAAGCTTTGGTCGCGGGTCTACTTGAACATATTGAATGTATACCCGATCAATCTAGTCAGATTCGTTCGAAGGCTTTTGCTGGTGAGATAGTAGTCTTGACGGGTACGCTCTCAAGTCTTGGGCGTGATGAAGCGAAGGCGCTCGTGCGGCAGCATGGCGGTACTGTGGGGAGTGCTGTCACTAGCAAAACAACGCTGGTGGTAGTGGGGGAATCGGCCGGTAGTAAGGCAGCTGCGGCGGCCAAATTGGGTATAAAAACTATCACCGAAGAACAATTTTTGGCACGGATAGAAAATGGTGGCTAGAGATGCTATGATAGCCACATGACAAAAGAAGAGATATTACACCTCGGGATGTTGTCCCGTTTGGCTCTAAAAGACGAAGAAGTGGAATCTTTAAAGACAGAAATTGATGATATTTTGGCGTACGTAAGTACTGTCACTAGTATTGCTGGTGATTCTCCGGGAAAAGCTGTTGGTGCCCGATACAATGTCTTGCGCGACGACGTAGTGACTAATGATCCAAACGCCTATACCGAAGCTCTTCTCCAAGCGGCGCCACAACGTAAGGGTAATTTTATTGCGGTGAAAAAGATTTTAGAGCAAGGTGAATAAATATATTTATGATCAATAATTCTGTTTCTAAATTGGTAGCTGCTTATCGCGAACGTACTACTACACCGACCATAGAAATCGAGCGGGTCTTGGCTTGTATTGCTGCTGAAGATAAAGACATCCACGCTTTCCTTGAGGTCTACAAAGACGAGGCTCTTAAAGCGGCAGAGGAAGCCACTTTGCAATATGAAGGAGCCGATAGTAATACAGTATTGCCACCGCTTCTCGGTGTACCAGTGGCCCTTAAGAACAACATCATGTTTGCCGGCAAAAAAGCCACGGCCGCTTCGAAGATGCTCGAAAATTATGTAGCGACATATGACGCGACTATAGTGATCCGCCTCAAGGCGGCTGGTGTGATTGTAGTAGGAGCAACCAACATGGATGAATTTGCCATGGGTGGATCGACAGAAAATTCGGCTTTTGGTCCGACCAAAAATCCCCACGACAATACGCGAGTAGCGGGCGGCTCTTCAGGAGGCTCAGCGGCGGTAGTAGCGATGGGAGCAGTACCAGTCGCTATTGGTACAGACACTGGCGGCTCGGTACGGCAGCCAGCCAGCTATTGTGGGGTGGTCGGCTTTAAGCCTACTTATGGAGCCGTCTCTCGCTATGGACTTATTGCTATGGGATCATCTCTCGATCAAGCTGGACCGCTTACCAACACAGTGTCTGATGCTGAGCTAGTGCACGATATTATGGCTGGGCTAGATAGCTTTGACGCAACTACTATCACCGATGATACCTATCCTGAAGTGTCACTAAAGCCAAACTACACCATTGGTGTGCCGCGTGGCTTTTTGGCTTCGGGGGTTGATCCTGATGTACTTGGTGTATTTGAAGCTCATATCGAAGCCCTAAAGGCGGCAGGGCATAAGGTGGTTGATATTGAGCTACCATTATTTGAGAAAGGCTTGGCGGCTTACTATATTGTGATGCCAGCGGAAGTATCTTCCAACTTAGCTCGTTATGATGGTATGCGTTACGGCTTTTCGGCTGAGGGCAAGAACCTACTCGAAGTTTATGAAAAGAGTCGCGGTGAAGGTTTTGGAGCGGAAGTAAAACGTCGTATTTTGCTTGGGACCTACGTGCTGTCTTCCGGCTATTACGATGCATACTACGGCAAGGCAGAAACTGTGCGGGCAATGATGCGTGCTGAATTGGCCGATAGATTTGCAAAGGTCGATGTGATTTTGACACCAACTGCACCAACGCCAGCTTTTACTCTCGGCTCGCAAGCGGATCCATTGTCTATGTATCGTCAGGATATATTTACGGTACCGGTAAATCTCACTGGTGTACCTGCTCTCTCTATTCCAGCTGGAACTGTGGAGCGTGAGGGTGTAAGGCTACCAGTTGGGGTACAATATATAGGTCCACACGGTGGTGACGCGCGCTTGTTTGATTTGGGCAAGAGCATGTACGACACCTCCTTATAAAGGATTTTGCAATTTATGCCAGAAACCATTGCCGCCAGCAGTACTCAGCTCGAGGTCTATACTTGGGATGCTCTCACGCCATTTCTTGAGTTTATTTTTGGTGCCGATGGAATGATCGGGGGAGTGACCATATTTCAAACTTACGAAGTCTTTGGGATTATCTGGAGTGTTTTTACAGTCTTGGCCTACATCGCATCTTTCATTTTTTTGGTTTTGTATGTTTATGCCAGTATTCACTACAACGAGCTGGATGATCAGGTAATGGAAAACATGCACGCGGCCGAAGAAGCTTATGCCAGAGAGCGTATGGGTGGGGCTACCCCCAATCGCTTTGCCGATATGAAAGCACACCTAGAATCAGAAAATCCAAACGACTGGAAACTGGCTATCATTGAAGCGGATATTATTTTGGATGAATCACTCAAAAGGCAGGGTTATGCTGGAACATCTCTTGGTGAACGCTTGCGGAGTGTGTCTCCACAATCTTTGCAATCTATTGATGATGCGTGGGAGGCACATAAGATCCGTAACGAAATTGCGCACAGTGGAGCAGACTTTGTGTTGACTCACAAATTGGCTCGCGAGACCATCATGCGCTACGAGCGGGTATTTACAGAAATGGGTCTGATGACAGAGTAGGGGAAGGCCCCGCAACAATACAAGAAAAGCCGCACATAAGTGCGGCTTTTCTCATATTGTTGCGGGGCCCGGAATCGAACCGGGGTCTGGAGGTTATGCATACCACTATAGTTTTCACTACTTCACTAGGTAAATTTGTGGTCTGGACTATACCTTCATCTTTTTGATTACTCAAAGTCAGATGCTTACCATCTAGTCTCTACACCTTCCGCAGTATTCTCTGCGGCTTGGCTCGGTATTGCCATGTCTATATTTGCTATGGACGAAGGTTTCACCGAATTTGGCAAGTTATCCATAATCTATTTCTAAATTATGAGCCCTCTTGAGCCTCCCGAGGTACCTCTCCTCTACCCCGCTAGAAGCAACAGGAAATAGTATACACCACTTTGTAATTATGTCTATTATACTCATATATGGTATTATTACCTTACAAGCGTATGGCGAAAATCAAAGAAAAAGAAAAAGCTTTAAAATTAAGACAAGACGGTAATAGTATTGCTGATATTGCAGAAGCGTTGAAAGTTAGTAAAAGTACAGTCAGTATGTGGTGTAGAGATATTTCACTATCAAAGGAAGCTCTACAGAAGATTGTTTTAAAAAGTAAAAGCAAAAGTACTCTTAGCATTCTAAATTACACAGAGTCATTAAGAAAGAAAAGAATAGCGACAATAAGTAATATAGAAAGTATTGGAGCAAAAAGGCTTGGGAAACTCACTGATCGTGATGTATATTGCATTGGTTTAGGGATATATTGGGGAGAAGGTTATAAAAAGGGCAGTCAAGAATTTGGTTTTACAAATAGTGATCCTCAAATGATTAAATTTTACATCAAGTGGCTGAAAATCGTATTCAATGTTCAATTAAAAGATTTGATACTAAGAGTAAGTGTGAATCAGTGTCACAAAAATAGAATCACTGAAATTACCGATTTTTGGTGCAATATTTCTGGTGCCAAACTTGATCAATTTACAAAGCCCAGCTTCATTAAAAGTAATTCTAAAAAGATTTACACAGAAAATAATAAGCATTACGGTACTCTAAGAATAAAAGTAAGGAAGGGGACAAATATGCGTCGAGAAGTACTTGGTGCATTAAAGTCAATCTCAAGTTAGCTAGTCTGTATTATAATAATCATCATATGCAATGTGTAATTTTGGCAGCTGGCAAGGGGACAAGACTTCGACCCTTAACAGACGATACGCCAAAGCCTTTGGTCTTGGTGGCGGGCAAGCCTTTGCTCCAACATATTGTCGAAGCTTTGCCGAGTGCTGTCGGTGAATTGATTATCGTTCATGGTTATTTGGGGGAACAAATAAAAACCTATTGTGGAGAAGTATTTATGGGACGCAAGGTGACATATGTGGAGCAGATAGAACAAAAGGGGACTGCTCACGCCCTTTGGCTCTGCAAAGATTTGCTACAGGGATGTTTCCTCTTTATGTTTGCTGATGATATTCACGGCGTTAACGATCTGGCTCGGGTGACTTCATATAGCCGAGCGCTCTTGGCGATGCCTACTAAGACCCCTGAAAGATTTGGTGTTGTAGTGCGTCACCCAGATGGCACATTGGCCGAGTTTGTCGAAAAGCCAACCCATCCACCATCCAATTTGGCTTCAACTGGTGTGATGATGCTCGATACTCACATTTTTGAATTTGAGATAAAGAAGGAAATAAATGGCGAATATTATCTGACCGATGTAATCGCCGAATATGCAGAGAAGTATCCGATGGCAGTAGTAGAGCAAGATCTCTGGATACCAATTGGCTATCCCGAAGACATTACTCGCGCCGAGACCATCCTAGAAAATCGCGAGAAAAACTTCAGGCAAGGTCTGGTATAAATGAACCAGTGACATATGATATAATAAACATATGTCTAAAAGTGCAGAAAAACTACAAGCCTTAAAATTGCGTCGTCAGGGTTGGAGTATAAAAGATATTGCAAGGGAATTGAATATATCCCGTGGTTCGGCAAGTGTGTGGTGTCAGGGAATAAAACTTACGTCATCACAAAAGGAAAAGTTGAAAGCCAAACAAGTGGCTGCTGGCTTTGCAGGACGTCAAAAAGGAGCTGAAATGAATCGCAAAAAGCGTATGAATGCTATTAGTGAGGCAAGCAGCTGGGCAGAGTATAGAATAAAAAAAGTTCAAATGACTGATCTGTTCTTTCTTGGACTTGGTATTTATTGGGGTGAAGGAGTGAAATCCCGTTCTGGGCCAGCGGCGGTGGTAAACTCGGATTTGCGCATCTTGAAGGTAATGATGCGCTGGTTTGAGGAGTGTTTAGATATACCACGTCGTGATTTTAGACCTTATGTATATATAGCTTCACAACATAAATCTCGTGAACAAATCATTATGAAATATTGGTCGAACAAACTTGATATACCCAAAGAGCAATTCAAATCTCCAATTTATCTGGAACAACGTCCGAAGCAGCAATACGAGAATCACGATAGCTATTTTGGTGTGGTAGCACTGCGGGTAGTAAAAAGCACCAATCTCAAATACCGCATATTGGCACTTCTTCAGACAGCTTCAAAGAGACTAGAATAATTTTAATCTTCTGGTATACTGCTTTGCACTTACATGTCGGTGTAGTTCAACGGTTAGAACGAGGGACTCATAAACCCTAGACGGTAGTTCGACTCTACCCATCGACACCATGCAAGATATTGCCCTTTTTCAAAAAAGTGTATATACTCTTGCCACTGTTACATTGTGACAGGAAAATAAGAATAACTGCGGTGGTAGCTCAACTGGTTAGAGCACCCGCCTGTCACGCGGGAGGTTGCGGGTTCAAGTCCCGTCTACCGCGCAGTTAAGTAAAAATCAAAACACGGCATAATAATGCCGTGTTTTGATTTTTAGTAAGCAAACTGCTTTGCTTGCGTACTTAACTGCGAATCGCAGCGATGCCGATAGGCGAGCGAGGTGTGGTCGAGAGTACTTACTAGAATTTGAGCCACTGGCGAAAAATTATAGTTTAGTAACTCGTGACCAGTTAGTAAAATGGTCGCCACGACAGTGGTGGCCATTTTACGTTACGAGCGGTAGTGAGAAGCGCAGGATGGATCGTATAACACTTAACAAAGAGAGTCCAATTTGGTTAGGTGCTTTTGTGTTACAATTACCGTTAATGGTAAAGGCTCAAAAAATTTTACTGTCTACTCAAACAATTGCCACCACATCTGCTGGTTTACTTGCCCCAATTTATGCAATATATGTTGAAAAAGTCGGTGGCGGAATTCTTGAGACATCTGCTTCTTATGCGTTATTTGCAGTAGTGTATGGCTTGTTGATGTTAGTTATGGGAAAACTGACAGATAAAGTGAAGTATCAAGAGTTATTCATTGCGGCAGGTTTTTTTATATCAGCTATTGGTTATGTAGGGTATCTGTTTGTTAGCAGTGTTTTTCATCTTTTTATTTTACAAGCAATTCTCGGTATAGCACAAGCTGTTATGACTCCGGCCCATGATGGACTCTATACAAAGCATCTAGATGACACTAAATCAGCTTCTGAATGGGCAACGTGGGAAGCTGTGTATGCCATTTCGACGGGCGTGTCTGCTTTTGTTGGTGGTATTATTGTTTACTATATAAGCTTTGAAGCACTGTTTATAACAATGTTCCTCATGTCGTCCGTTACCGGTCTGTACATATTACTTTTGCCAAGGGGTACTATATAAACTTTATAAAAATTGCTATTTCAAAAAGTTTAATTTTGTATAGCGAGTACGATACGACACCTGTACCGAAACTGTAAGTTTCAGGTCCCGAAGTAAGCAAATAACTTGCTTACGTTAATATTAAGTGAGTTATAATTAAAGCATGTTAGCAAAACAACACGCTTACATAATTGCCTTTTCTGCTTTATACCTAATTTTAGGAGGGATGTATTTTGCCAAAGATTTTAATCACGAGTTTGTCATTTATGTGGCGGTGATTGTCGCTATCTTTACCGCTGTCTTTGCCGCTCTAAAATATACGGAGTTTCCGGTGTGGATGTTATGGATGTTGTCTATCTGGGGACTGATGCATGTAGCGGGTGGGGCAGTACCAACACCAGACGGTGTTTTGTTTGCTTATAAAATCTATCCTTTTCTAGATTATGGCGGAGATTTTTATATCTTAAAGTATGATCAGGTCGTACATGCTTATCTCTACTGTCTGGTGGCAATGATGGCTTATCATACGCTCCGAGTCCCTTTGGCAGTAAAGGGACACAGCTTCTTGGTTGGTTTGGCAGCGGCTATGATATCGCTTGGTATCAGTGGTCTAAATGAAATAATGGAATTTTTGATCGCTATTACCTTAGAGAGAAACGGGGTGGGCGGTTATGAAAATGCCATGTTGGACTTGATGTTTAATTTTGCTGGAGCGGTGGTCGGAGCGGTAGTTTGTTATTACTTGTATGATGTGAGGAAGAAGAGTGGGGTATAGGTTTACATTTGGCTCATATACAAAAAGCACCTACAAGGGTGCTTTTTGTATATGAGCCAATGTCCAGGTTGTCCTGACGGTCACCAAGCTATATTTGTTCGCTTCGCACCAAATCTAGCAGGTGCCGCGGGACACGCCTCGCTTGTTCGTAAACTCACATCGTTCCGGCGTTCAATCCTGTAAAAAAGCCAAACTGTTGGCTTTCTCCATTGGCTCACATACTAAAACACACTCCGAAGGGAGTGTGTTTTAGTATGTGAGCCAATGTCCAGGATTGAACTGGAGACCTCATCCTTCGATTTTACCTTAGTTTCATCTTCACATTATCTAAGGGCTAGACTGTATCTTTTGCTTATTAACTAGTTAACTTAGCAACCCTTGTCAGTCGTTCGGGCGAGAGTGTCGCCACGGTCTTGGCCATGTCTGGCTATTAACCGTTATTCGGGATTCATTACAGCGTTTCCGCTATAGCGGGCAGGAGTCTTTTGAGACTCTACCATGGATGCGCTCTACCAACTGAGCTACATTGGCAATGAGAATGGCGGGGGAGTAATCTCAACCCCGCCGCACCAACGCGCCACGGAGCATTGGTGACTAAGACAAAGTGCTGGACCACTCATGCAAGCATGTCATGCCTTAGTGCCGATCATCATATCAAAAAACTAATTGAAATCAAATGTGAGCTATATTAATATTACGTACGCATTATATTTACTTATTGCCGACCTAGCTCAATTGGTAGAGCAACGGTATCGTAAATCGTAGGTTCGGGGTTCAATTCCCCGGGTCGGCTCAAACAAATTTATATACAACTTAAGTGCTGCTTTGTCTGTTATAAAAATTGGAACAGCAACGGGAGGAAGAAGAGATGAATCAGTTGATGTCTTTCCAAAATCTCAAACAGCCGGTCGTGGTATTTGATGCCAAGAATTGGTATCAGATTGCTCTCATGAGCCTTGAAAAGGATGACATTTTTCAGGTTTGTGATTGGTACACCAGTTTGGTGCGCACTCTGCAACCTAAACACCGCTTGATAAAGCCAAGCGATCTGGAACAACTTCTACGACTGCCGTCAGAGCTGCTACTGTTTATGTTTGAAGACAAGCTTCTGGTCGGTACGGTGCAAGCCTCATTGTTCTTTCCAGCTGGGCAGCCGACGGTACAAGTGACAAATCTCGTGGTCGAATCGAGTAAGCGAAATCGTGGTTATGGCTCTGCCTTGCTGCGTAGACTCGAGGTGCTGTCGGCAAGTCGATGGGCGCTGACTACCCCTCTTGACTTTGTGGCAAGTCCTAGCACTGAGATAGGTCAGAAGTGCTTGTTGGCTCTCGGCTACAAGAAATCGGCTGGCGGCTTGCTCCTGAAGCGGAAGGGGTAGAGGCGCGACCTTTGGTCGCGCCTCATCTTTTGCTATACTGAACCTCATATGTCTGATGTTGATTCTCGAATTGCAGAAATTGAAGCTGCGATGCTCCAGCCGGATTTTTGGAATGATTCCCAAAAGGCTCAAGCCATGATCAAAGAGCTGCAGGATCTAAAAGCTGAAGCCTCTGGCGAAGGTAAATATGACAAAAACAATGCCATCATTACTATTGTTGCTGGCGCGGGTGGGGATGATGCAGAAGATTTTGCTCGCATGTTGCTCCATATGTATAGACGGTACGCTGAGGGGAGAGGCTGGAGTGTGTTTGAGCTAGATAGCAACGAAAATGACAATGGCGGTTATCGCAATGTGGTAGTAGAAGTAAAAGGCAAGGGCGCCTACGGCGCCCTTCAGAGCGAATCGGGTGTCCACCGTCTCGTACGCATTTCTCCTTTTAATGCTAACGGCAAAAGACAGACATCATTTACTTTGGTCGAAGTCTCGCCTGAGATAGAAGATATGGCGGCTGTAGCAATTCCCGAGGAAGAGCTCGAGATCTCCTTTGCGCGTTCAGGCGGTGCTGGTGGACAAAACGTCAACAAGCGGGAGACATCTGTCCGTATCGTTCATAATCCGACGAATATTTCGGTAAATGTCTCGACTGAGCGTAGTCAGCAGCAAAACCGCGAACGAGCCCTAGCACTCTTGGCTGGTAAGTTGTTCGCCTTTAAGGAAGAACAACACAAACGTGAGCTGCAAGGTCTTTCGGTAGAAAAAACTCTCAAGATTGAGTGGGGGAGTCAGATTCGTTCTTATGTATTACATCCATATCAGCTGGTCAAAGACCACCGCACCGACACCGAAGTTCGCCAAATCGATCAAGTATTAGAAGGTGATATACAGGTTTTCCTCGACGCGGGCAAAAAATTGGCGTAAAATAGAAGATACGTATGATTTACTTTGACAATGTTTCGAAGCTCTATAATGATGGACGCTCTGCCGCACTCGAAGAAGTCACTTTTCAAATTGATCCCCGAGAGTTTGTGTCGATAGTCGGACATTCTGGTGCAGGCAAGACCACTCTGCTCAAGATGATTATCGCTGAAGATAAGCCGACTCACGGCCAAGTTTTTTTTGAGTCTTTAGATATTCATCGCATCCCGCGTGGTCGTCTACCACAATACCGACGCAAGATCGGTACTGTCTTTCAAGATTTCAAGTTGCTACCTAATAAGACTGCTTACGAAAACATCGCTTTTGCTATGGAAGCCAACGGCCGTAGTGATGAAGAGATCGCCGAAAATGTGCCACAGGCTTTGGCTTTGGTCGACTTGGCTGACAAGGCTTGGAATTTCCCTAATGAGCTTTCAGGTGGCGAGAAGCAGCGCGTAGCGATTGCGCGAGCAATTGTCAATCAGCCAGACATTATCATCGCCGACGAACCGACCGGCAACCTAGATCCAATTGCCACTTACGAAGTCGTACAAATCCTCAAGAAGATTAACGACCTTGGTACTACTGTGGTGATGACCACTCACAACAAAGGGGTGATAGACGAGCTCGGTCGTCGTGTCATTACCATGGATGGGGGACGGATTATTCGTGACGATAGTAGTGGTAAATACGTTTTGTAATATATGTTGACCAGTTTTCGTCGGGTAATGCGTGCAGGTTTTGTTGGTTTTTGGCGTAGTGCGTACGTCTCTTTGGCGTCAGTGTTTGTGATTACTGTAGCACTATTTGTTATCTGCTCTACGATGCTCCTTGAACAACTTCTCACTGCGTCCTTACAAAATATCCAATCTAAGGTAGACATCAATGTTTATTTTGTAACGACTGCAAGTGAGACAGACATTATGGCGCTGAAGACTGCTGTCGAAGCCCTGCCTGACGTGGCTGAAGTCACTTACACCTCTCGTGAACAAGCTTTGGCGGAGTATCGTGAGGACAACAAAAACGACGAAGTCGCCATGCAGGCTCTAGAAGAACTAGGTGAAAATCCGCTTGGTGCCACTATTGCTATCCGCGCTCATGAGACTTCACAATACGAAAATATCGCTCGTTTTCTTGACGAACAAAAAGCTGATGAACAACCACAATCGCCGGTAATTGATGAGGTTAATTATGTAGACAACAAAGATTCCATCGCTCGTCTCACGGATATCATTCAGGCGGTAGAGAAAGCGAGTTTCATTACTATGGTGGTCTTGATCGTGGCAGCAGTACTAATCACCTTCAATACGATTCGTTTGGCTATTTATACCGCTCGTGAAGAAATCGCTGTTATGCGTTTGGTGGGGGCAAGCAACTCGTTTATTCGCGGTCCGTTTATGTTACAAGGAGTAATGTACGGTGTGATTTCTGGAATAATCGCACTGTCCATTATGTATCCAATTGTGATTTGGATTGGACCAGCCACAGCAGAATTTTTCGAATTTGATTTGTATGTTTACTTTGTATCTAATTTCGCACATATCTTCTTGGTGATAGTGGGTATTGGAGTAGCTCTCGGTCTTGTTTCTAGTGTACTAGCTATTACACGTTACTTACGTGTTTAATAAAAATTAATTCCTAATATCTATGACATCCCGCGCGACAAAAAGTACTACTGGCTCCAAGAAAAAGTCTCCCCAAAAAGCCACTAAGTATATTTTTATCGTCGGCGGCGTGATGAGCGGTGTGGGGAAGGGCATCACCTCATCTTCGATTGCTTTAGTTTTGCAAAGCCGAGGCTTTGCTGTCACTGCTCTTAAAATCGATCCGTATATCAACGTGGACGCTGGCACCATGAACCCGACCGAACACGGTGAATGTTTCGTTCTTAAAGATGGTCTTGAGACCGACCAAGATATGGGCAACTACGAACGTTTCCTCAACGTAGACTTGCCGGCTATCAATTACATGACCACTGGCAGTGTCTATCAGTCTGTTATCAAGAAGGAGCGCAATCTCGAGTATAAAGGCCGTAACGTGGAAGTGGTACCTGATATTCCACTGGAAGTCATCGCTCGCATCAAAAAGGCGGGGGAAGAGGCGGGTGCAGATGTGGTCTTGACCGAAGTGGGTGGTACGGTGGGTGAATATCAAAATGTCCTCTTTCTAGAGGCGGTGCGCATGATGAAAAGTGAAGAGCCGGACAATGTGGCGGTCGTGATGGTGTCTTATCTCCCTGTCCCAGGGAGTATCGGCGAAATGAAAACCAAGCCTACTCAGACGGCGGTACGGATGCTCAATAGTGCAGGTGTCTTTGCTGATATCATTATTGCCCGAGGGCCAGTTGCGGTCGATCAAAAACGCAAAGCCAAGATTGCTACTTTTTGTAATGTGAAGCCAGAGCATGTCATCTCTGCACCAGATGTGTCTAGTATTTACGACATCCCGCTCAACTTCGAAAAGGAAAAAGTGTCTGATGAATTATGTGCAGCCTTAAAGCTAAGTCCAAAGCCCAGTGATCTCAAGGCTTGGAAAAAGTTTGTCGCTAGCTCAAAAAATACCAAAGATAGTGTCAAAATTGCAGTAGTGGGCAAGTACTTTAGTTCGGGTGATTTTGTTTTGTCTGATGTCTATATTTCAGTCCTCGAAGCTATCAAATATTCCTCATACAAACTCGGCGTAAAGCCAGAAATTATTTATCGTTCTTCACTCGATTTTGAAGATGGCAAGCGCCTCAAGGAGTTAGAAGAATACGACGCGATTTTGGTACCAGGGGGCTTTGGTAGTACCGGCATCACCGGCAAGCTAAAAGTGATCGAGTACGCTCGCACTCACCAAATTCCGTATTTTGGTATTTGCTACGGTATGCAACTAGCAGTTCTTGAGTATGCCAACAACATGCTCAAGCTCAAAGACGCTAGTACCGAAGAAATCAATCCGAAAGCCAAGCACTTGGTGGTCGGACTTATGCCAGAACAGCGCGAAAAAATCGCCCGCAAAGAAATGGGTGGCACTATGCGCCTTGGCACTTACGAAGCATATCTGAAGCCGAATACTCATGCCGCCAAGGCCTACGGCACCAAGCAGATTTTTGAAAGACATCGTCATCGTTACGAGGTCAATCCAGAGTACATTGCAGAGCTCGAAGCAGCGGGTATGCTTTTCTCTGGTAAATCTCCCGATGGTCAATTGATGGAAATTGTTGAGTTGCCAAAGTCTGTGCATCCATTTTTTGTGGGAGTGCAATTCCATCCCGAATTGATCGCAAGACCTTTGCGCCCACACCCACTCTTTACCGCCTTTGTGAAAGCCGCTATTAGTTAATCTATTTATTTTATGTATCAAGGCAATTGGACTTGTAGTAGCTGTGGGGGAGCGATCACTGAATTACCGTTTGAACCAAAGCGTACCGATGGATTGACCTGTCGCGCTTGTTTTATGAAGCAGCGTGATGGCGGCGCACCGTCCTCTAGTGGTGGCGATAGTACCAAACCACGCATAGAAGGCAATTGGACTTGTAGTGGCTGCGGCGCCGCTATCACCAGCCTGCCGTTTACTCCACGCGACACCAGCAATCTAAAATGTATTGATTGTTTTAAGCAATCCAAGGGGTAGTTTAGAAAGGGCTGATTTTTTTCAAGAAGTGTGTTACATTATTTCCCGCGGGGAACAGTTGGCCGTGGTGGCTTGGCAGAGTCCGACTCTTTGCACAACTGAGTGGGAGATGGAGGGATGTTCGCGTGAAGCCGATTCTATCGGCCTGAAGTAGACAACTCTCCCACTCCCCGCACCCCTTTTGCCCGATCGTCTAATTTGTAAACAAAGTTTGCTGATTGCTTTCGCTCGGACATAAAAGAGGTATTTCGAAAATTTTATATTCATCGCTGCCCGATCGTCTAATGGTAGGACACTTGGTTTTGGTCCAAGGTATCGAGGTTCGAGTCCTTGTCGGGCAGCGATGCATAGAAAATCGAAATACCTCTTTTGTGTCTCTCGCTCAATTATCAGTAAGTTACACTTGCTTGAACTGTGCTCCCGTAATAAATGTAAGTAAACTTCCATTTTTACGCTCGCTTGTTCAAGTAGGACACTTGGTTTTGGTCCAAGGTGAGAGGGTAAAACAGTTTGGGAAACTGTTTTACAAGATTGCCTAGTATTTTCTGAGTTAACGATAGAAAATACTGACAACCTGTACTGAAACTGTAAGTTTCGAGTCCTTGTCGGGCAGCTAAAACAAAGCCTAAGATGATATAGTAAAGGTATATGATTAAAAAATTTAAATTAGTTAAAATCACGTTTGGTGTAGGTTTATTTCTTTTTCTATTAAGTTTTATTTGGACAAACCTAAAGCCATTTGGAATTTTATCTGTTGTTTCACCAGCGACTGATCTTGGTAGATTTATACTACTCACATCACCAGCTTACGCGAGTTTATTTTTTAAAGCCGGAATTGCATTATTGCTAGTTTCTGGTGTTTTGTATCTGTACAAAAAGTTCTAACATCGTCCCATGCAGCCAGTTACAAGAAAATCAAAGGTGATATAGTAAATATAATGATTACAAAACTTAAAATTAGTTAAAACATGACACACTCTGATACTTTTATAAAAGTTTTTGTGTACCTGGTTAGTTTAATCGGGCTCCTGTTTCTGGTTTATACTAATAAAGCGAATCCCATAAACTCTCAATACGTGGGTTATGAAATTGTGGGTAATCAAATCCCATTTTTTAATGAACTGATCTTAAGTTGTGTTGGTGCAGCATTATTCTTTATAGTTGTGAAATTGTCTTACTTGTTTGTAGTGAATAAGGATTTGAGTCATAGTACTCCTATTGTTAACAAATCTCATGATAAATTTATCAATCTTTTACCAATCATATTTGGCTTGTGTCTCCTATATTCATACACTTTCCACTTCACATCCAATTTTCATTATTGTTTTGACACTCCTGGTACATACGCTAAAAATCAAGAAGGTGTGTTAGTGCCAGCAATCTCAAATTTTAGATCAGAGAGATGGCACTTAAAAGATCAACTTTGGGTTAGAAAGAATGTTGCTTGTCCAAGTTATGATGAGTTTATGTCAGTAAGTGACGGAGTTGCTCCAGCAAAGTTCACTCATTTTTAATTAAAAAAGTTCCAACATCGTCCCACACAGCCAGCACTACGTAAAACACACCCACACTTGGGTGTGTTTTACGTAGTGCTGCCCGAAGTGAGTGACTAAATGTCACTCACGTCAAGGACTCGAAGCCTGATTGAGCATACTTTGAGAGCGATAGCGAATCAAAGTATCCAATCAGGGTACTGAAACTGTAAGTTTCGAGTCCTTGTCGGGCGAATGGACATACAGTATGAGCGAGGTGATATACTATAGCCATGAGCGTGACAGAGTCCTTCTTTAAAATATTATAAGAACTTTATTTTCCCCATAAGTATTTTTTATCAACGCCATCCTTACTATAAGCTTTTGTAAAATATGAAAAATTTTGATCAGATCACGACTTTTGAATCTACTGAAAATATTTTTACGCCGGAAACTTTCAGCCGTTTCACAGCGGTTGATGAAGATATTTTACTTGAATTCAGTTCTCGTTTATCTGAAGTTGATGGACATTGTCGATTTGCGGTGCATCCTTTCTATACCGAACAAAATCCAGACTCACTAAAAGAATTGATTGCGTATCAAGATATAGAAGTGTCATCAGTACAGGCTAATCTCAGAGCTGCTTTTGAAAGACTTGTTATCAGTGTGAATGCAAATCAGCACAGCTCGCCGTTAATTGTGTATGAAAGTATAGGTAATATGACAGACACCGATAGGCAAATGCAAGATTGGATAGGGTATAGTGATATAGCCAAAAGAGGTATTATAAAATTTCCGACAGAAGAAGGTTCTGCAGTTTTGTCTCATGAGTATCTTATGAACATTCTGGAAGTGGGAAATCGTACGGAACGAAATGTTGCTGAAAAGATAAAAACCTTTTTTGTCGCAAAAAATGAATATTTAGAATTAACTGAAAAGCATATACGTGCTCGTCAAGAACGCTTCCCTGAAATTAAAGAACCAGAAGACTTGCGGTCGTCAGATAGTTTAAGAGATGAATACTTAAGATTTATTATGGTACAACGAGAAGAATTACGTTTTTATTTTGAAATAAGAAAAGAAGTATTACAACTCGTTGAATCTTTTCAATTAGCTTTTCTAAGACATATTGGTGTACGCTCGGCAATTGTGTCTGGTGCATATCTCACTAGTTATAAATCTAAAGAAAAAAATAATTTGGCTGGTTGTGCTGGGTATCTAGTTGAATGTCTGAGAGACGGGCACATTCAAACTGATATCTCTAGGAATATATTTCCTGAAAAAGAAAAATTAAGAAAAGACAAAGCTGTGCTTAAACAAACGGGTGGAAAGTCTGAAAAATAAAAGGGAACAAAAACAATTAAAATATGAAATAGGTACCAGGAAAATTAGGATAGCCGACATTTGCTTTCATATGTTGACATATTTCAAAATATTAGTATATTTTGAAAGGATTTAGCTCACAGGAGAGAAAACATGAGCACGAGCCCTAAGAAAAAAGCATTCTTCGCTAAGGCTGTCGAAAGCGCAGTGGCGAAGAGGCTCGAGATGATCGATCTCGAGACCTTTCGGAATCAGTTCTTTCAGGAAAGTTTTCAGACAGCGGCGAAATTTGGCGTTAGACGGAACGAAATTCGTGACTTGGTCGCTGCCGAATTTCAGAATTTGGAGACGCAGACCATCAACTCTGTGACCACGGAAACTGGTGGTGTTGTGGATCTGGCTAGGGCCTCTGCGAACTATATCACCGAGAAGTATCGGCGCGCTCTCGCTGAGCTGGCCGAGGGCTGGTCTGAGCTTTTCGAGAAGATTCGCCGCAGTTCGCCTGAAAGGGTGATCGACACGGTGGAATTCCCCGAGCTGGCCGAATACACGAAGCGGCTCGTTCAGCTCTCTACTGAGTCGACGGAAAGGTCTGTCGACATCACGGAACAGTCCGTGGAGCAGTTTGTCAGTCTCCTTCGTCGGCGGTTTCAGATTGAGCTCCGGCTGATCTTCCAGCAGGCCTTCATCGGCGAGCCGGAGGTCGAAGGGCTGGTGCAGCTCTATCTCGAAGAGCTTTCGGAAGTGCAGCAGGCCGCCTAGGCCAGTTGCGACCGGCTCCCAACAAGCCGTCTACCACTCACTATAAAGAGTCGGTTGGGCGGCTTTTATTTTGTAATAATTTATAACACTCTCTCCACGATTCTTATGATTGCTTGTCTTTTAAGATACATGGTGATTTTTTACTTTAATTTCAAAATGATATAGTGTTCACATTATGACAGCCAAGACTTTTTTGAGGTTTGTAAATGATGAGTATTATCGCCTTCATTATGAATACGAGTCTCTATTTTGGGATTCATATATGGGGAACAGGAAGGTTGGTAAAAAGAAAGATAGAGCATTGGCTGCTCTAGATGAATTTCGTTGTAATCGTGCCCATAAAGAAGTCGCGGAAGCTTTGGCTTTGAGAGCGAAAGGTAAAACGAAAGATAGACTACTGACATGGGTGCGCTTTTTTAATTTATATCAGATACCGGAAGAAGGATTGGTGCTGAGAGAAAAGATAAATCAACTTGAAACTAAAATTCAAGATAAAAGATCTAAAATTGTAGAGGGATATATTGATCCGAAGTCTAAGATCTTCATTCCAGCTTCGTCCTTGAAAATGATGACAATGATCGCTACTCATAAAGATGAAGCGATAAGGAAAGCTTGTTTTGAGGCGAGAGAGAAGTTGGCGGTAGTTTGTCTGTCTGAGTATGTAGAGTTAGTTTCGTTGCGAAACAAGTTTGCACAAGTGCTCGGGTACAGTGACTTCTATGATTATAAACTTCGACACATAGACAACCTTACAAAGAAAGAACTGTTTTCTATATTTGATAAAATCACCGATGCATACAGACCAAAACTGGCTGCTATTCGAAACCAAGAAAAAACTATGCGAGGTCTTCGTAAACCTTGGAATTTTTCATATATGATCAATGGCAGTTTTACAAATGAGGAAGATCAATATTATCCATTTACTGAAGCGATACCGCGTTGGTTGTGTTCATTTCAGAAAATGGGTATTGATTTTGCTGGGGGCTCGTTATGTCTTGATCTGGTAGAGCGCAAAGGAAAATACAACAACGGATTTTGTCATTGGCCATCTCTGGTGCGATATGAGGGGCAAAAACGTCTACCAGCTACAGCAAACTTCACATGCAATGTGGTACCCGGTCAGGTAGGTTCAGGAGAGATAGCATACAAAACCTTATTTCATGAAGGTGGACACGCTGCTCATTTTTTGAATACAACACAAAGAGATATTTGTTTAAATCATGAATATGCCCCTATGACAGCGGCTTGGGCTGAGACACAGAGTATGTTCATGGATACGATATTTTCTAGTTATGAATGGAAAAGCCGCTATGCAAAAAATGTTTCCGGAGAGATGTATCCATTAGATTTATTTATCAAGAAAACCAAAGCCACGAATTTAATTCAAGGTCGTGATATTATGTCGATCATTTTTTTAGCGACTTTTGAAAGGCGAGTCTACGAACTTGAAAAGCCATCAGCGGAAAAAATAAAACGAATTGCCAAAGAGGTGTATAGTGAAGTATTTGATCATTCTGTTGATTCCCTTCGTGCTCTTATGGTTCCTCATATATATTCATGGGAGAGTGCATGTTCTTATCATGGTTATGGTTTGGCTCAGATCGCACTTTATCAATGGAGAGATTATTTTTATAAAAAGTATGGTTCGATTGTTGATAATCCTGCTATTGGACGCGAACTGAAGATGGCTTGGTCGTGGGGCGCTCTTTATGATTTTAAAACCGCGGTAATAAAAGCGACGGGACAGAAATTTTCTCCAAACGCATTAATTAAATATTTCAATCGTACCCCAGATGAGTTTATCCGTGAGGCGAAAAGACAAATGGGCGCTTCAAGCAATATTTCAATCAATGATGTTGCAGTTAATGCAGCTGTAATGATGGTTCATGGTAGAAAGGTTGTTGCTAAATCAGATGCTGGTATTGGAGCTATGTCTATTACTTATAAAACTTGGTACGAAAAAATGGTGGAAAAATCAAAATTAAATTCTAAGCCAAAATCAAAACTATAATAATACTGGGCCGTTTGCTATAATTTCTTTATGAAACCTGGAATTGATTATATTGGAGTAGGTACAGGAGCTTTTATAATTAACGAAGAGGGTAAAATACTCCTTACCAGACGCGGACCTAATGCGAGAAATCAGGTGGGTAAGTGGGAGGCTCCCGGTGGCAAAGTAGAATTTGGTGAGACGGCAAAACAGACTATACTTCGAGAAGCAAAAGAAGAATTAGGAATTGATATTAAAATAGATGCCTTATTAGGTTTTGTTGACGATATTATTGAGGAGGAAAAACAACACTGGGCTGGACCAACATGGTTGGCTTCAATTGTGTCTGGAGAACCAACAATAATGGAACCAGACATGTGTGATGGTATAGGTTGGTTTACTGTTGAAGAAGCTGATCAGCTAGAAAAATCCAAAACTCTACAGCACGATTTGGAAACTTATAAAAAATATATACAGTCTAAGTAATTTTATCCAACCTAGTCTAGGTTCATCAGTGTGTGATGAAAAATCAACCATACCAGCGTGCGTGTTTTTCAGCATTTATCTAAGCTTATACAAAAAAAGAAAGCCCCGTGCCATATAATGGTCGGTAGCTTTTTCCTTTTACTGCCGGCGCGCGCCGGTCAGGGGCTAGCCAGTATAGGTCCCAATCTATACCGCGCTCTCTTCGCTGGGGCGACGAGCTGTACACCTTTGGTATTCTTCCCAGTACCCAACATTAGAAGGGCGGCGACTTGTTCCGATACAGTACACCTAATATTATTTTTGTCAATACCAGCCAGCAAGGGTTTTTCATTACCCCATACAGTCGCTTCGGCGAACCCAAAAACGTTGTGTTTACATGTCAGATAATAAGTTGTATATTAAGCTAACAGCAGCAAATGGAGGGAATACGCTGTGAATTTGGGAAAGTTTTGGCCGACTGTTCGCGCTGCGAACAAAGCCTACGACAGATATCATGAACCGCAACGGTTTATCGTCGGTATGGCGGTGATGGTACCCGGCTTCGCACTCATCGCAACTGATCTGCAGACCCACCCGGTCCTGTTCTTCGGTGGTGTGGTCTACATCCTCGTCGCCCTCGCCCTGCGCACCGAGTCTCGCTGGCGGCGGCAATGATCCTCGGCCCGGCAACACATCGTGTTGCCGGGCCTTTAATGTTTTTACTCCTCAAAAATATCTACAATCAAGTAAAGTCCTTTTACAGCGTCCCAGTCAGTCGGTAATGTCTAAGAAATTGAAATGGACCGCATACAGAAGGTGATATTTTTACACCAGAGTGGTAGTATCCATATATAACTATGCTGCCACAGAAAAATAATCCGCTTCACGGAGTGACGCTAAAAACTATTGTTGAAGAATTGGTTGCGCACTACGGTTGGGAACATCTAGCGACTAAAATCAAAATTAAGTGTTTTATAAATACACCGAGTGTTACCTCGAGCTTAAAATTTTTGCGTCAGACTCCATGGGCGCGAGCGAAGGTTGAAGATTGTTACGTCTGGACATTTTACACCCGAACAGGAGTGCGAAAAACAAACATCAGTAAGCTGCGCTCAGAGACTCGATAGCTATTTTTAATAGGATTGAAGTGTAGCGACTTAAGTTTTTTCGACATTACTTTTTCACTCTTAAACAATAATTGTTTGAGAAAAAAATATTTTGCTACAATGGCAGCTAAGTTTAGCTCGGCATGTCTCTATCATTATTTAAAGCACTCTTAGTAATTGTAGTATTAACCTCTGGAGCTTCGTGGCTGACTAGTGGAGGGGAAGGGCACATTCAAGAAAATGTAGAGATAACCTCGTCTGAAACCGTCAATGAAGAAGTCTCTTTTGACAGTGAGGGCAGCACAAAAGATACGCCCACAGCCTCGGAAAATGATTACCAATACTACGAAGTGGTCAAAGTCATTGATGGCGATACTGTCTCCATTGATATCAATGGCCAAGTAGAGACTATAAGGATGATTGGTATCAATACTCCAGAGACGGTTGATCCGCGGCGGACGGTCGAGTGTTTTGGCAAAGAGGCTTCAGATCAAGCTAAGGCTCTTTTGTCTGGTAAAAAGGTGCGGATTGAAATGGACGAAAGCCAAGGAACGAGAGATAAATACGATCGCTTGTTGGCTTATGTATATACGGAAGACGATTTATTTTTTAATAAGTATATGATCGAAGCGGGCTATGCTTATGAATATACCTACAATATTCCCTACAAATACCAAAGTGAATTTAAGGCGGCAGAGACTATGGCTAGGGTAGGTGAAAAGGGTTTGTGGACACAAGAGGCATGTGCCGACAAGGAATCAACTCCGATAACGACATCTGCTCAAAAGCCATCTACTGCTCAAATACCAGAAACAAATATAGGGACATCATATTCATGTTCCGGTAATGTTTATAATTGTGACGACTTTGCGACTCATGATGAAGCGCAGGCTTTGTTTGAAGACTGTGGGGGAGTCGTGAGTGATATTCACAAACTTGATGGAGATCAAGACGGCCTCGCCTGCGAAGCTTTGCCATAAAAAATACCCAGAGCCGTGAGGCTCCGGGCAATCTTGCTGTCTCAAGCTCGTTTGTCAGGCGAGCTTGAGAAATTTCATTCCCTTGGCTTGCGTGTAGCGAAGCCAAAGGGAAATGTGTCTGTCAGCGACCCGCGGATGCGAAAGTAGAATATCCCACATCCGTTGGTGCAACTTCTTTTTCTTCTTGGTGTTGAGGATCTTGTCGTAGAACTTGTCGAGCGCGGCGCAGAGATCGTCGGTATACTCGTTGCCGGCGATGTCGATGGCCACCGCGTCGGCTCGATACTCGATCACTCGGGAAAAAGCATGCGACGCCAACACTGTGAGGACAGTCCCCACAAACGAAGTGGTGAAGGCGAAGACCATGGCAGCAGTGACCTCCGGCGACAAATCCCGTACCCATAGCAGCAGCGCTGCCATCAGACCGAGCAGTATGGCATCTTCGCTTCTTTTCACCACTGCATAGCAGATGGGGGAGACGAGAACAAAGCTGCCAATCCACCACGGGAAAAGATCGAGAAAGACGATCGTGAGTCCGGCCAGCATGACGATGAACTGCATGATGGCCAATATTCTCATTCCGCCCAAGATCAGGTGTTTGACGAGCGACACGCGAGTGTCGTTCATCTTGATATGCGCCATCTCATGGGAGATTACGGCCACGATTTCTTCTTCAGTGAAGAAATCGTACCTGCCACTCCAGTAGATGCGGCTGCCCGAAATGAAACTGCTTGATGTCGCTACTCGCAGCCTCTCATTCGGTTTGTATATGACCAAGGGGACGTCGACTCCAGCCTTGTTGGCTATCATGTCGACGATCCTCTCTATGATGGGTGGCACTTCCGCCCTTTCGCCGTGCAGGCTTCTCCAGTGCCAGATTTCGTAGCCAACGAAGGTCATGACGGCCGCCACGGCGTAGATCTCGATCCAGTTTCTCACCGTGAAGGTGATGACGGGACTCTCCACATGTGCCCAGTGATGTGTGACCCACAACTGCGCCATATGGGGAGTGATGATAGCGACGGTGATACTGGTCAGAAACCAGAACCATGCTTCGAGCCGCCAACGCCAGTCTACCTTGGCCATGTCCGGTGTGAGACCTTTTCTTCTGATGAACATTTTCACCTCTTGCTGAGCTTGTTTCTAATAGTAAATTACAATAATAAACCTATTTTGTCTAGTCTAAATCAAAAAAGGTTAAGATTGCTATATAGTATAATGAACATAAATTAATTTATGTCATTTTTGTTTACTTTAAATCATTGGTTGGCGATTGGTGGATTGCTTTTGGTGGTTGTGACTGTTGTTCTGCTTTACGATTATATTTTTAATGCTAGCAAATGGTATCGGCAGTTTGTTTCGGCCTTTGTCTGGCAGATTTTGGCGGTGACCATTATTGGTAGTGTTGCATTATCTTTGGTCTATTCGGAATATTTTGGTTTTGTGCCGTGCTCACTATGTTGGCTACAAAGAATCGCTTTGTATCCACAGGTCATAATGGTGTTGATGGCAGTGAAGAAAAAGGAGGCGGTGTTTTTCCCGCTGTATGCCATTGGTTTGTCGGTCTTTGGACTCTTAGTGGCGATTTATCAATACATCTATCAAGCCTTACCAAAAGAAAGTGCTGGTGGAATTTTGCCTTGCCTAGTTGATGGCAGTTCAGATTGTGCAACCAAAGTGATTAATGAATTTGGTTTTGTAACTTTTCCGTTGTTATCTGCAATTACTTTTACTTTCTTGATTGTTGTTTATCTCAGTCTCTATCGTAACAGTATTATTAAGTTTTAGTATTGCAAAATTTATTGTTGTATTGCGTAATTTCGCCGGAAAAGTTTTGTAAGCCTTTGGGGGCGACAAATAACAGCGATGTCTCGCTATGTCGGCTTGCCGCTTTTTAGGAATAGGCAGAGTCGGTCGGAATACGAGGTTGAATTGGAGGGGTTGTTGGCAAAAGTTCGCGAGATAAAGCGAGCAGTGACAGCCAACTATTTCGTGGCTTTCCCGCTCTGCCGAGTGACATTGGTGCTTCCTGATGTGCGATTTGGAGATCAATCTGTCATCTGGGAGTCGGTGAAGGCTCATTTTTTGGGTTGGCATTACGACGATATTGCCGCCAAGCCCCATCTCTTCTTTTTCTGTACTGTAACGGGGAAGGAAGTGGCGGCACATTCACAAGCTCATATCATTTAGTTGAAGAGACTGGCCAGTTAAGGCCGAAAGAAGACAAAATGGCCCCGCGCGCAAGCGCGGGGCCTGTTTCTTTATGTATTGGACAAGCAAATATTGTGCTAAAATAGTAGTTGTATGAAAACAATCACGATCGTAGCAGTAGTGTTGTTGGCTTTAGTAGCGGGGTATTATATGTTTATCAAACCAGAGGCGGTGGTTGAGGCTCCGACTTTGCCAGAAGTATCTCTACCAACAGATGAAGACTCGGAGGATGAAGTGGTATCGGCTGATTACAAAGATCTGACTTTTACTATTGAAGGCAACACTGTCACTATGACAGATGGGGTGTCGGTATCGACAGATATGGGTGGGACTAGCACAGTGACTTATTTTGGTAATGAAGTAGAGCAAGATCTTGATGGTGACGGCAAGATGGATGTTGCGTTTTTGGTTACTCAAAATAATGGCGGTAGCGGCACTTTCTTTTATCTCGTTGGAGCTTTGGCTAGGGAAGGTGGCTATATTGGTACTCACGCAGCCTTTATTGGCGACCGTATTGCACCTCAAAACAATCAAGCAGGTACTGGGCGAATTGTGATTGTTAATTACGCCGACCGTGCCGAAGGCGAGCCAATGTCGGCTGATCCATCAGTGGCAAAAAGTATTCATTTCTTACTTGATGTTCCAAGTCTGCAGTTTGGAGAAGTGGCACAGAATTTTGAAGGAGAATCAAATATCTAAACTGGTTTTAAACTGTGGCAAAGTAGGCAGTATACCGCACGTAAGTGCGGTATACTGTTTTTATATGAAAATGTATGTACAAACATATATCAGTTTAGTGGCGGCAACTATTCTGATGTTCGGAGGTTTGTTTTTTGCCACCAATGCGCACGCCGCGGCGATGTGTAATTTTACTCGTGATTTGTATGTTGGGGTTGTAGGTGAGGATGTAGAATGTTTACAGGTTTATCTAAATAATAATGGCTTTGTCATCACAGATAGTGGTCCTGGGTCAAAGGGAAGTGAAACTCAAAAATTCGGCTCATTGACCGAAACTGCCGTGAAGAAATGGCAGTTGGCAAATAAAATCCTGCCAGCAACTGGCTATTTTGGAAGTCAATCAAGACAAGTCTATTACAGTCTAATGGGTAGTGGTGGCACTTCAGGAGGTGGCAGTAGTGCTGACGACGTTGCGGCGCAGATTGAAAAACTGAAGAATGAATTGGCCGATAAAGCAGAAGACAAAGATGTAGAAAGTGCAGGTGATACATATAGCGGATCAGATGCTGCTGATGCTCGCGATCTTATGAATGATGCGGCGGAGGCTCTGCTTGATGCTGAAAATGAAATCGAGGATAATCCATCGGCCACTGAAATAAATAGCGCTAAGGATAATTATGAAGATGCTAAAGATAGCTTCTTTGATGGAATTTTTGCTTATCTTGATAAAGATTTTGATGATGCAGCAGATGCTTTTGAAGATGCGATTGATAGTGCCGAAGACGCCCTTGATGATCTCGGCGCTTCTTCTGAAGCCAAGGAGACTGAAGATTATCTAGATGAAGTTGATGATTACTTTAATGAGGTGGAAGACAAGGTAGATGAAGCTGATGATGAAGGAGAAGCGACTTCTAAGTCAGAAGATTTACTCGATGAAGCAGACGAGTTGCTCGATGAAGCTTATGCAGCACTTGATGATGGAGATTATGATGAGGCCAATGATTTGGGAGAAGAAGCTGAAGACTTGATCGAAGAGGCTGAAGATTCTATTGGAGATAAGGCCGAAGATTTGGATGATAGACTCGATGAACTTAAAGATGATCTAGATAATGCTTGGGATGATGTTGATGAGGCTCTAGATGCTGATGAGGACGTAGGAGATGCGGAAGATTTGTTAGATGAGGCAGAAGACGCTCTTGATGATGCGGAGGATGCTCTCGATGATGGGGATGAGGATGAAGCTGAAGACTTGATGGATGAGGCCGAAGATTTGATCGAGGAGGCGCTTGATGAGCTGTAGAAGGTAA
>JACCDR010047039.1_pt1 | contig 101274 bp, 96 predicted proteins | sample 7446431 | NCBI WGS metagenome assembly JACCDR01 (sample SAMN15323443, study PRJNA562643) | freshwater metagenome | isolation source: river surface water | place: USA:Blue River Watershed | collected 2017-08-17
CCGCCGCAACGGGCGGCCCAGTCGGCGGCGGCGTGCACGAGCTTGACGATGTGGTCGTCGTCGCTGGCGATCGCGCCGGCGCGCAGGGTCGGCCAGTCGGGCGGTGCCCGCCGGGGCTGGGTGTGCCGGCTGCCCACGCCACTTGCCAGGTAGGCGGCCACGCAGGCCCGCAGCGCGTGCGCCGGGGCCTGCGCGTCGCACCATGGCGCCAGCACTTGCAGCGCACGACAACCGGTCACGAGGTGCAGCACCGTGAAGTTGCGCGTGGCGGCGTAGCGGTCGGCGGCGAAGCGTGCCAGTGCCGCCGGCGGATCGGGCGGCAGCGCCAGCGCGGCGACCAGCTCCCGCCACGCCGCGGTGCCGGCGGCCAGCCGCATGCCGGCGGCGATGAGCCCCGGCCCGGGCTGCCACCGGTCGCCGGCCTGCTGCAGCCGTTCGGTCCAGCGGTCGAAGGGCTCATCGCCCACGGCGGCCGGCACGGGCGGCAGCGCCGACCACGACGCCGCCCAGTAGGCCAGTGCCGCCGCCAGTTCGCCCGGGTGTCCGGCTTCCACCGCATGCGCGGTGCGGATGGCGCCGTGGAGTGCGACCGCAGCCACCCCTGGCATCAGGGCGGGCAGGGCGGTGCGCAGCGTCCGGTCCGCGCCATCCTGCGCGATGGCACCCGCGAAGTGCGCCTGGAGCGCCGGGAACGCGTCGATCCGGCCGCGCAGCGCCAGCCAGTCGACGGGCGGTGCGGCCGCCGGCGCGGCGCGGCGGCCCTCGAATCGCGTGGTGTAGCTGCCGTAGAAGGCGCGCAGCCGCGCGGGCCCGGCGCCGAGCGCGTGCAGCGCGTGCAACGCCATCGGCAGGTGGCTGCTGAGGCCGCCGCGGTACTCGGGGGGCAGGGTCAGCTGCTCGTCGAGCAGCGCGTGCAGGGTGTCGCTCATCAGGTGCTCCTTGTGGAGTCCGTACTCTGCAAGTTAAAGTGAACTTGATGTCAAGCACCGAGCTCATCCCGATCGGCGAATTCGCGCGCCGCGCCGGCATCGCGCCGAGCGCACTGCGGTTCTATGAGCAGCAGGGCCTCCTCGCCAGTGCCCGCAGCAGCGGTGGCCGGCGGCTGTACCCTCGGGCCGAACTGCGCCGAGTGGCCTTCATCCGCGCGGCGCAGGCGGTGGGCCTGGGCCTGCCGGACATCGCCGCCGCGTTGGCAAGCCTGCCCGGCGGGCGCACGCCGACAGCAGCCGACTGGCGCAAGCTCTCGCGCAGGTGGCAGCCGCTGCTGGACGCGCGCATCGCGGCGATCACAAGGCTGCGCGACCAGCTGGCCAGCTGCATCGGCTGTGGTTGCCTGAGCCTGCAGCGCTGCGCGCTCTACAACCCGGGCGACACGGCGGCGCGGCGCGGGCCTGGCGCGCGCTACCTGCTGGGCGACAAGCCGGCCGCCTGATTCATGGGCGGTGTCGCGGGCCGCCGGCGCCGCGCGCAGCGCATCGCTGCGGTTTCCTGTCGATGGGCCGGTCCGCAGCGGCTCGTGGCGAGCGCGCCACGACATGAATCGGCTCGAGAGCGCCGAGACTCCAGGTGCCCTGTGCCGCAGGCCTCACCCTCGTCGGATCCGGGACGTGGGCGAGTGCCTGGGGCCGTCGTCACGGGTTCGGGGTCTGGAGCGTCGGCCTCGTCGGACACCTGCCGTGGTCACCGCTTGCCGGGACATCAACGCCGCGCGGCCTGAGCCCAGGTCGCACGGCGCTTTCCCCCCACCCGCCGGCCCTGGGAGGCCACCCACAAGGCCGGGAAGGGGGAGGACACCCTGAACCCGGACGACGGCGACGAGGGCCGATCCGTGTGGTGCTCCAGCGGGCCGTGCGCCTGCGTGCCGAGACCAAGGGCGAAGACTGCATCCCCAGGGCTTCGGTGTGGCACCCGATCCAGCGTCTCGACCCGACCTCCGACCCCAAGGATCACGGGCACCCGGGCTCCGCTGACAGGGTCAAGGCCCTCGACGCGGTCATCCAGGGGAAGAAGGGCGGGTCCGACCACATGCTGCGCGTGCGCTGGCAAGCCTTTCGCCATCAGGGCTCGCGGCTTGGGCTTTGCTGGATCGATCCTGACAACCATTGATGGCTGGCAAGATCGTCCGGCCATGAGCAGCAAGGCCATGGGCTTTGCCCTTCCCGAAGCCATGCGCGAGCACGTGGGCCCGCGTGTGCGCTCCGGCCAGCACGGCAACACCGGCGAGTGCCTGCGCGAGCCGATCCGCCGCGATCAGGAAGAGCAGGCCAAGAAGCGCCAGCGCGAACTGATCGAAGAGGGGCTGAACCCAGGCCCCGGCCAGGCGCTCACACCCCAGCGCGCCGCTCAGCTGAAGAAGCAGGTCCTGGGCAGGCGGCGTTGAAGCGCGCACACCTGCGTCCGCAGGCCGAGTCCGACTTGCTGGAAGCCGTGAGGCACTGCGCCAACGAAGGCGGTGTCGATGTGGCCGAGCGCCTGTTCGACGCCGCCGTCGCCGCTCTCGAACCCATCGAGCGCACGCCCGGCATCGGGTCTGCACGCCTGGGACCGCCGTGCGAGATCCCGGGCCTGCGGTCCGGGCTTGTCACCGGTTTCCCGATGCAGTGGCCGTGCTTCGAGGCCGAAGATCAACTCGATGTCGTGCGTCTGCTCGGCGATCGGCAGGACATCATGGCCATCCTGACCACCACCGCGACCACCATGTCGAGAGTGCTCTTCGACTTTGCCGACCCGGACGCGGCCCGCGCCTGGCGCGCGATCGACGACCGGGTGATGGGCGGCGTCTCCCGCAGCACGCTCCGGCACGACCCGGCAGGCCATGCCGTGTACGAGGGCGTCGTGTCCCTGGACCGCAACGGTGGCTTTGCCTCGGTGCGATCGAGCCCGGGTGAGCGCGGCCTCTCGGGCGCCGAGGCCTGCCTGATCGAGGTGCGCGGTGACAGCAAGCCGTTCAGGCTCAGCCTGCTCACGGGCGATGGTTTCGACATCCTGAGCCACCAGGCCGGCTTTGCTCCTGCAGGCGCCCGCTGGGAGACCCTCCGGCTGCCGCTGGCCGATTTCCGCGCCAGCTTCCGTGGACGAGAAGTCGGCAGCGCGCCGGCGCTCGATCCCGCCAGCATCCGCCAAGTCGGCCTGATGATCGCGGCCCGCCAGGCCGGACGCTTCGAACTGCACATCCGCCGGATCGGCCTGGCCTGAGCCGGCGCCCAACGATCGAAGACCACCGGGGCACGCACGGGGCCCCATGGCGCGCAAGGCAGGCCCGGATTCGACGGCGCCCCCGACTCCGATGCCATGATCGGGCCGAGAAGCGTCAGGCGCAGTCGGTGCGCCACCCCGAAGGGAGTCTCTCGTGGCCACCCGTTACGACCCGGTCGTCGATGGTTTCTCGCAGCGCGACGCCCAGGTGCGCTACGGCGAGCGGCCGCCGCCGAAGGATCTGGCCGATGTCGTCCATGTGTTCTGGGAGTTGCGCACGCTGGCTCCCTTGCCGGCCGACTTTCTGTACCACGCGGTGCCGGACGCCTGCGTGAACCTGCTGTTCAACCAGATCGACACCGAGGTGGCCGGCGTCACGGCCTTGCACACCGAGGCCATCACGCTGAACCTGGGCACCGTCTTCCACTACGTCGGGGTGCAGTTCTTTCCGGGCGTGTGGCAGGGTGACCGCGATGAAGTCCAGAGCCGGTACGTCGGCACCGCCTACGACGGCGAGCTTCCCTTGCTGCGCACGAACCGGCTGCTGTCGGGGCTGAGCTTCGACGCGATGGGTTCGGTGCTCGCTGATCTGGTTCGCTGGTGCAGGGCTCACGGCCAGGTGCGGGGCCATCCGCTGACGGCCGCGATACTGACGCGGCTCGATGACATCCGCACGGTGGCCGACATGGCGGCGCTGTCGGGCCTGTCGACGAGGCAGCTCCAGCGCGTCCTGCGGCAGCTCACTGGATTCGCGCCGCACGACCTGCTGAAGGTGCTGCGGCTGCAGCAGGCGTTCCGTCGCCACCATCTCGACCTGTACGCCGATCAGGCTCACTTCATCCACGCCTTCCGCCGTGCCGTCGGATACACGCCGGGCCAGTACCGGAAGGCCTTCGGTGTCCGATTTCCACAAGACCGGAACGCAGGCGATGAATAGTCTCGCGGCTCCTCAACCACCTGGGAGCACGCGATGCACAAGCCCAACGCGATCGGCTGGTTCGATCTCTACGTCGACGACATCGACCGCGCCACGGCCTTCTACGAGACCGTCTTGCAGCGAAGGCTGGCGCCCATCGGCGATCCGACCGGCGAGACCGTGATGAACAGCTTTCCCGCCGACATGGCGGCCTATGGCGCTGGCGGCGCGCTGGTGCGTTCCCCGCACCACCGCCCGGGCCCTGGGGGTACGCTGGTCTATTTCAGCGTGGAAGACTGCGCCGTGGAGGCCGGCCGCGTCGCGGCGGCCGGCGGCCGTGTGGTGCGGCCCAAGTTCGCCATTGGCGAATTCGGCTGGGTCGCCCTGTGCGCAGACACCGAAGGAAACCTGTTCGGACTGAGTTCGATGCGCTGAATCCAGGCCCTCCAGCCCGGCCCGAACGGCTTCCGCCCCTCAGGCGGACGTCAGGGCATCCGGGCTCGCTGCATGCCCGGAGCGCCGGGGTGAAGCTCGGCGTCGGACCTCGACGAGGCACATGCGAGGCGGACCTCCGCACGGTCCGTGCGCCCTGAGCGACGCGTTCAGCCGAAACGGACCGGAGCGGGCGAGCGCACGGCGGCGTCACCGCGGGGCTTCGGACCCCTCGGCGACCTTGTCGGCGTTGGCGAGGAATCGGGAGGCCATGGGCCTCGATCCTGGCGATCGCAGCGTCGGCGATCGCCCGGAAGGCCCGCCATGGCGCGGGTCCCGGCCTTGTCCAGGGCGGGCGTGCGTCATCCGCGTGTTCGAGCCGTCCGCGGTCCTGGCCTGGAGCCTTGCTGCGCCTCGCGCCCCTTGTTGAGGATGGTCGGGTCTTCCGTGCCCAAGCAGGCGCGGGGGCCTTCGTGCTCCTGTCCGCTGGCGCTGGCCGCCCACGTCTGACACGGCAGGCAAGCACCCAGGCTGCGAACGGTTCGCAGTTCTTCGGCGGGCCGTGGAGTCGACCGTGATCGCTGTTTCCCGAAACCCCGAGCACCCCCCGGGCCGTCGGCCGGCCATGCGGCTGCCGTGGCGCAGACGCCCGCGGCCCGCCCCTTGGGCACGCACCGGCCGGCTGGCCTCCTGGGTCATCGGCGCCGCCGTGGGGCTGCTGACCAGCCCGGGCTGGGCGCAGCCGGCCTGCGGCGGCGACGGCCAGCGCGCCTGCTGCCTGCTGGAGTCGGACTTCGGCGCTTGCCGCAGCGGCCACAGCGAGGTGCCGAGCCCCAACGCCGGGTTGTGTGGCGGCGGCAACGCGTTCGGCATCCAGTCCAGTGGCGTCTGCGTGGCCGACACGCCCTGCGGCGGGGCCGACGAACGCGCGTGCTGCGTCGGCGAATCCAGCTTCGGGGCCTGCCAGCCCTGGCTCGCGGAGGAGCGCCTGCCCAACGCAGGCCAGTGCAGCCGCTCGCTGCCCGGCATCCAGTCCAGCGGCGTCTGCCGGCCCGTGCCCTGCGGGGCCGAGCACGAACTGGCCTGCACCCCAGCGCAGAACGCGCAGCGCTGCCAGCCGCACCTCGCGGAGGTGGATGGCGTCTGCACCTTCCGCAACGACAGCCTGCCGCGCCGTCATCACCTCGGCTTTCCGATGCGCGGCACGGTGCCCTGGACGGTGCTGCTGTGCCGCTACCGCGACCAGCCCGTGGGCCCGACGCAGACCTCCACCCACTACCGCCAGCTGCTGCGCCTGCGGGGCAGTGGCGGCCTGCCCGACTACCTGCACGAGGTGTCGCGCGGCCTCTTTGCGCAGGACATGCACATCCACGGCTGGTTCGTCGTCGACAAGGACTTCGCGAACCGCGGCTCGGAAGTCGAGCTGGGCGACTGCACCGAGGCCGCCCGCGTGGCCGGCTTCGTGCCACCGGCCCACCACTTCGTGATGGTGGTGCCGCCGAGCGACTCTGGCGCGCGCCCGCAGCGAGGCCACCGCGTGCTGGTGCCGCCGTTGTTGGATGGCCTGCTTCATGAGATGTGGCATGTCTACGGCCTGCTGGACAACCGCAGCCATGTCGCCATCGACTACAGCCGCCCCGCGCCACCGCAGGGAGACCCGGCACACCAGGAGTACGGCGATCCGTTCGACGTGATGGCCTGGCGCGCGACGCACCCCGGCCGGCCGTCGGCCTTTGGTGGCACCGACGGGCCACGGCTGAACGGCTACACGCTGGACCGCCTCGGATGGATCGGCGCCGACGAGGCGGTGACCTTCGGCGCTGCCGGCGAGACGAGGGCCGACTACTCGCTGGCGCCGCTGTACGCTCCTCACCAGGGTGGCACGCGGATCGTGCGCGTGCCGATCGGCGTCGCCGATCCGCGCCATTACTACCAGATCGAGTTCCGTGCCGCCGAGGGCCGCGACCGCAACATCGGCGCCCACCAGGTCCTGGTCTACGAGGTGAAGCGCCGCGTCAACGCACGCCAGGCCGCCGCCAGCAGCGAGCGCGCCGAGCCGTACCTGCTGCGCACGGTGACGGACGGCTCGCCGTTGCAGACCCTCAACATGAACGGCATCTCGATCACCATCAGCACGGTGGCCGCCGACGGCTCGTCAGCCCAGGTCAGCGTGCGCAGCGAACTGTCGCTGCGTTGCCGCATGGGCTCGGTCTGGCGCATGGCTTCGCCGCAGGATCGGGTCTGCGTCGACGGCACGGCACGCGCCCGCGTGGCGGAGGAGAACCGCCTGGCCGCGTCGCGCCGCCAGCCTGGAGGGGGCGCCTTCGGGCCGAACACCTGCCGCCAGGGCTTCGTCTGGCGCGACGCCTTCGTGGGTGACCAGGTCTGCGTGGACGGACGCGCCCGCGCCGCCGCCGCCGCCGAGAACGCCAGCGCGGGTGCCCGCAGCAACCCGGCGGCGCTGGTGGTGGGCCCGCACGCCTGCAAGGCAGGCTTCGTGTGGAGGCTGATCGACCGCTTCGACTTCGTGTGCGTCAGTGCCAGCCGCCGCGATGAGGCCCTCGCCGACACGCGACAGGACGCCGCGCGACGGGCCATCACCGGCGCGAGCCCATGCCCCGCGGGCCAGATCGAACGGCGCGCCTTTGCCGGTGACCGCGTCTGCACCAGCCTGCAGGCTTCCATCCGGGCGCGGCAGGACAGCTCCGCGGCCTGGTCGCGCAAGCAGTTCCTGCAGTAGCCACTCGGCTTCACCGCCCCCGTACCGGTGAGGGCGGTGCACGCCCGGGCACGCCGGCGTTCCGTCCTCCTCGTGCTGGCGGCAGGCCGCGCCCTTCGTGGGGAAGCACCTCACCCCGGGCTGCAGGCCAAGAGCCGCAGCCCCGCCGACGCGGCGCGCCGGGTCGCCCGAGGCCCGGCGCAGGTCGCTCACGGGCACGGCGAAAGCCCGCAGGGTCACGACCCCGCGCACCGCGGGCCTGGTCCCCATGGGGGCTCCCGTCGGAGGTGGCTTCGGCCGGGGCATGTCGTGCACGCGCCTCGTCGGCGCAGCCGGGTTCAGCGTGCCTGGCCCGACAACATGGCCGCCACCTCGCTGGCCGAGGCCGCCGAGCGTGCGGCCAGCGCGCGCACCTCGCCCGCCACCACGGCGAAGCCCCGGCCGGCCGGGCCGGCGCGCGCCGCCTCGATGGCGGCGTTCAGCGACAGCAGGTTGGTCTGCATGGCGATCTGGTCGATCGTGCCCACCACCTGGCGGATGCGCTCCAGCGTGCGCTGCTCCGCACTGATGTCGCGCGCGACCATGGCGACCTTCAGCAGCCGGCCGTCGACGTCGCGGATGGGGTTGAACACGGCGTGCAGGTGCAGTTCTCGGCCGCCCTGGCGCAGCCTCAGCGTGGCCTCTGCGGCCTGGCCTTGCGCCAGCCGGGCGGCTGCCTGGGCGTCCACGGCCTGGGCAAAGGCGGCGTCGAGCAGGCGGCGGCCGGTCGCGAGGGCGTCGCCGTCGGCGCCAGGGGCTTGCTCGCCATCGGATGCGTCGCTCCCCAGCCCCATCAGGGCCAGGAGCACGGGGCTGGCATCGACGCAGCGGCCCTCGGCGTTCCAGTCGGCGGTGGGCGTGCTGGTGCGCAAGGCGCGGAAGCGCGTGTCATGCTCCAGGGAGCGCTGCTTCGTGGCCGTGATGTCGGCCTGAACGGAGATGAAGCGCTGCAGCGTCCCGTCGCGCATCACCGGGTTGACGGCCAGCGAGATCCAGTACGGCCGGCCGTCGCGGTGGTAGTTCAGGATCTCCTCGTAGAACGGTTCGCAGGCGCGCAGGCGCCGGCCGATGCGCTGGCGCGTCTCGGCATCGGTGTGCGGACCCTGCAGCACCGCTCCCGGGCGCTTGCCCAGCACCTCGTCGGCGCGCCAGCCGCTCATGCGCTCGAAGCCTTGGTTGACGTACTCGATGCGGCCGTCGGCGTCGGTGATGATCACGGCGTTGTTCGTCTCGTCGGCCACCAGGGAGAGCATCTCGACCTGCCGGCGGCGCTGCACCTCGGCCGTCACGTCCTTGACGAAGGCCGTGTAGACGATGCGGCCGTCCAGCTCCACCTTCGACAACGACAGCGCACCCCAGCAGGGCCGGCCATCGGCGCGTTCGATGGCCACCTCGCGGCTGGTGCCGACGATCTTGTCCTGCCCGGTGCGGCGGTTGGCGTCGACCCAGCCGTCGTGGTGCGGCTGCATGGCCCTGGGCACCAGCATCTTGACGTTCTCGCCCAGCACCTGCCCGCGCGGCAGGCCCCACAACGCCTCCGCGGCGCGGTTGAAGAAGGTGACGTGGTTGCGCTCGTCGATCATCACCACCGCGTCCAATGCCTGCTCCAGCGTCTGGTTGATCAGCTCGCGCTGGTCGCGCTGGGCCGTCACGTCGCGCAGGAAGGCGGTGTACCCGCTGCCGGGGCCCCGGCCCGTGGCCGACAGCGCCAGGTTCACCCACACGTGGCTGCCGTCCTTGCGCGTGAGCCGGACGTCACGGCTGGTGCCCACGATGCGGGCCTCCCCGCCCTGCCGGTGGCGCTCGATGTAGCCGTCGTGCCCGGCGCGGTGCTCCTCGGGCACCAGCATGGCCACGTTGTGGCCCAGCACCTCCGCGGCCTTCCAGCCCCAGAGCCGCTCGGCGGCGGCGTTCATGAAGGTCACGCGGTTGTCGCCGTCGATGGTGACGACGGCGTCGATGGCCTTTTCCAGCGCCTGCTTGGCGTGGGCCTTGCCGCGCCGCGGCAGGGCGGCGAACAGGGCAGCGACGGCACCGGTGGTGGCGGCGAATGGGCACATGCAGTGGGTTCCTGGTTCGGTTCGTGCGAAAGGGGCGCGAAGGGGCGCGAAGGGGCGCGGCGGCGGGGCCGGCCGTCGCAAGGTGGGTGGTGGAGAGGCGCGGGGCAGGGCCGCACGGCCGCGCCCTGCGCGGGCTCAGAACGCCGACCAGTCGTCGGCCGTGGCGGCCTTGCTGCCGGGGGCTGCCTTCGGGTGTGCCGAGGCGCCAGCATCGCCGCCAGTCGCGGCCGGCCGTGCCGTGCCGATGACCGGCAAGGCCCTGGTGCGGGCCTGGGCAGCCCCGATCACGGCCCGCGCCTGCACCACCGGCGGGGTGCCGGCCGGGGCGGCGTGCGTGGCAGGCTGGCTGTCGCCCTGCGCGAGGCGGAACACCGCCACCATCTCGGCGAGCTTCGCGGCCTGGTGCCTGAGGCTGTCGGCCGCGGCGGCGCTTTCCTCCACCAGGGCGGCGTTCTGCTGCGTCACCTGGTCGAGCTGCTGCACGGCGCCGCCGACCTGCTGGATGCCGCTGTTCTGCTCGGCGCTGGCGGTGCTGATCTCGCCGATGAGCTGCGTCACGCGCGACACCTGCTCGACGATGCCGTCCATCGAACTGCGCGCGCGGTCCACCTGCTGCGTGCCGGCCTCGACCTTCTCGACGCTGTCGCTGATGAGGGTCTTGATCTCCTTGGCGGCGTCGGCGCTGCGCTGGGCCAGCGTGCGAACCTCGGCCGCCACCACCGCGAAGCCGCGGCCCTGCTCGCCGGCGCGGGCGGCCTCCACGGCCGCGTTCAGCGCCAGGATGTTCGTCTGGAAGGCGATGCCGTCGATGACGCCGATGATGTCGGCGATCTTTCCGGAAGCCGTCGCGATCTCGCGCATGGTGCCCACCACCTCGCCCACCACCTGGCCGCCGCTGCGCGCGGCCTGGGCGGCCTCGGCGGCCATGCGGGCCGCCTGCTGGGCGCTCTCGGTGTTGCTGCGCACGTTGCCCGCCAGCTGCTCCATGGAGGCGGCGGTCTGCTGCAGGTTGCTGGCCTGCTCCTCGGTGCGCTGGCTCAGGTCGGCGTTGCCGGTGGCGATCTGCGCCGATCCGGTGGCGATGCTGTCGCTGGCGCCGCGCACCTGGCCGACGATGCGGCGCAGGCTGCTGTTCATGTCGCCCAGGGCGCGCAGCAGTTCGGCGGTCTCGTCGCGGCCGCTCAGGGCCACGTCCAGGGTGAGATCGCCCTTCGCCACGGCCTGTGCCATGCGCACGGCCTGGCCGATGGGGCGGGTGACGGAGCGCGTGATGAACGTTGCGGCCGCCACCCCTGCGGCCAGGGCAACGGCGGCCAGGGTCAGCAGGATGGCGATCGCCGTGCTCTTGGCCCGGGCCGCGTCCGCCCCGCCATCCTGGCCGAGCTTCTGGTTGTAGTCCCACCAGGCGTCCATCGCGGCGCCAGCCTCGCGGAAGGCCATGACGGCTTCGGTGTTCGACAGCAGATTGGCCTGTGCCGCGGCCTGCGGATCGGTGTGCGCCCGGCGCGACAGGGGCTCGATCCTCGACCACACGGCGAAGTAGGCGTCCGCCGCCTTCTTCATGCCGCCGACAAGCCTCCGGTCCTGCTCGTCGCTCACCAGGGATCGCTCGTACTCCGCGACCAGCTGGCCGAACTTGGCGATGGCGGCCGCTCGCTCCTGCTCGATGTCGGGCAGGCTTGCCGCGTCGCTGGCGCTGATGTGGCGCAGCTCCAGCCGGCGTGCGTCGTCGATCGCGCCGTTGATGTTGCGAATGGCCGAAACACTGGGGAACAGGTTGGCGGTGAAGTACTCGGTGTTGGCATAGATGCGCTGCGTCTGCCACAGGCCGGCGGCCACGGCCGCGACCATCAGCGCCAACACGAGCCCGAAGCCGAGAGCCAGGCGCTGGCCGATGCGGAGATGGATGAACATCAATGGGTCCTTTCGGTGAGTGGTGGCCGCCCTCGTGTTCGTTCGGCCTGCAGTCCGTGGTATCGGCCCTCCTCGGGCGGCATCAACCACTGTCGATTGCCTTGATGCGAAGCGATTACCCGTTTGCGCAGTCTCGACATAACCCTCAAACTGGTTATCCGTTCCGGTGGTCGAGCCGCGGGCTGAGGATGGCCGTCCCGGCCGGATGCGAGGCCGGAAAGAGCGGTGCAGCCCGGGTGCAGTCGCGCCCGAAGCCGGCTCCCGTTGCCAGCCAGCGAAGCGCGTTGCGGAGGCGCGCAGCCGCGGTCGCTGCGCGGCGTCGGTGACGGTGGCTGTCGCGGCTGCTGTCAGCCCAAGGGCAGCAGGCAGGTGCTCAGCAGGGGGCCGCCGGGCTGAGGGCCCGCCCACCAGGCCGCGCGCCCGCGGCCCCACAGGGCGTGGGCAGCGTCGATCAGCGCCTCGGCCTCGGCCAGGTGCCCCAGCCGGCGCTGCCGGTGGGCGCGAGCCGCAAGCCCCAGGGGATGACGGTCGAAGCAGGGGCCCAGCGCCGTCATCCAGCGGCCAGCGACGCCGGTGTCCTGCTCCTGCAAGGCGATCCAGGCCAGGTCGAGGATGGCCAGGCATCGCGCGCGGGAAGCGGGGCCCGTGCCCGGTGGGCCGGCGATGTCCAGCAGGCGTTGCCGCGCGACGGCAGCCCGGCCCGCCCGCCACTCGCCCACCGCCTCGGCGTGATTCACCGTTCGCAGGAACTCGGGGCAGCGGGTCAGGGCCGGCCAGTCGGGCAGGTGTTCCAGACGCGCCCGCACCTCGCCTTCCCGACCGACGGCCATGCCCAGGCGCAGGCTGGCCTGGCCCCATTGCCGCAGGAAGATGATCTTGCCGTAGGGGGGCTCGGGGCTGGCGAGCAGCTCGAGAATCGTGTCCAGCGCCGCTTGCGAGGCGCCTTGGTCGTGCAGGAGCGCAGCCTTCGCCGCCAGGAGGGCGGGATGGGCCTCGAAACCCGGCACGTTGCGCCAGGCCGCGAGCACGGTCTGCAGGCCGGCGGCCAGCCCGGCGTGGCCGATGTCGAACAGCAGCAGCGCGGCGTCACTGGCGACCAGCACCCGTCGCGCCTGGGGTGACTGCGAGTCCAGGGCCCGCAGGCCCGCGAGGGCCTGCTGCACGGCGCCGGGCATGTCTCCGAGCGACCCGTCGATGAGACCGAGCAACGCGTGCTCCAGCGCCGCCGTGACCGGGGTGGACACGGCCGAGAAGATGCGAACGGCCTGCATCAGGCTGTGCCGGGCGCCCGGCAGATCGCCGGCCGTGATCTGAAGGCTGCCGATGCCCGACAGGCCCACCGCCTCGCTGTCGGGTTGTCCCAGAACCCGGGCATCGTCGACCATGCGGCGGTAGCGCGCCAGGAGCGGGTCGACGCCGTCGGCCGGGCAGCCTTGCCGCTCGAAATGCCTCCACTCCAGCAACGTCAGGACGCGCAATGTGCGCAGGGTCAGATCACTGACGTTCGAGCGCGACAGATGATGAAGTGCGGCTTGCAGGTTGGCACCCGGCTCGGCTTCGGACTCGGTGGATTCACCTCTGGCCAGCGCCACCAGGGCGTGTGCCAGCGCCAGCGCGTCGCTGGCCAGGCCCGGTGTGCGCAGCAGCGCCTTCGCCCGTTCAGGCACCTCGGCCGGCGACTCCACGGCCAGCGCCCGCAGCAGGGCAAGCGTGCCCAGCGGGTGCCGCGGGGCGCACCGGTCCAGCGCTTGCAGCAGCGGCAGCGCGTTGCGGTAGTCCTGCTGCACCATGAAGGCGGCCGCGCGGGCGTAGGTCAGGTTGGCCCAGTCGTCGCGCCAAGGAAACGGCGTGTCGAACTCGGGCGCCGCCTCGCCCAGCAGCGCCCTCTGAAGCTGCCGCACCAGGCGCCGCGTCATGTCCAGCAACTCGACGCCCAGCACACTCTCGGCAAACAGGGGGGCCTGCGGGGCGCGGCCCGGGGGCAGGGCCACGGCCTCGAGCACCATCCAGTCGCCTTGCTGGCCCAGGTGCAGGCGCAGGACACGCTGCGCCGCCCGCTCGTCGGCCGGTGCGGTCGGCGGTGTGGCCATGCCGGTTGCCAGCATCGGCTCCAACCGGCCGGGCACCCGCAGGCCCGCGGCCAGCAGCTGGGCGACACCGGGGAGACCGAACTCGACGCTGGGCCCCACCGCGTTGGCCACCGGCAGCAGCAACACCCGCAACAGGCCCTGGCTGCCGGTGGCCGCCGCCTCGTGCAGGCGCTGCACGGCACCCTCGAGCCGAAAGCCCACGCCGCGCACCGTGACCAACCTGAGGGGCCGGCTCACCGAACGGCGCAGCACCCGCCGCAGCACCAGGGCAGCCTGAGCGATGGCACCCGGGGCCACATGCTCGCCGTGCCAGACGCGCGACTGGAGCCGCTCGTACGGCACGACCGCGCCGCGGGGCTCCTCCACCAGCAGGGCCAGGAAATCGAACTGCTGCCGACCGAGGGGGATCTGCTCCTCACCGAGACGGAGCTCGCGACGGGTGATGTCGAAGCGGAAGTCGCCCAATTCGCAGGCCAGCGTGCCCGCGCGGTGCGGGATGACTTGAACTTCGTTCGACACGGCGATCGACGCAGGAGCAGGCGACTCGGGCCCAGGGCGATGGGTCGAACTGTAGCCGTGCGATGCCCGGACGTGCGGGCTGCCGCGCGACCCGGCAGGGGTCGGGTGGACCTCCGTTCACGGCGGATCGGGTCGCTCGTCGGCGCGGTGCGCATCTCGCGGCGGCGCCGTCCTCGCCAAGACACAGGCCTGTGCCCGGCGGCTCTGGCGGGCAGCGTCCTCGATCTCGGCCATGGCCATCGCCAAGGCCGACAGAGCGTCGGTGAGCGCGGCCTTGGTGGCCGGGTTCGGTGCTTGTGGCCCGTGCGCCGTGACACGCAGGTAGTTCGTGAGCATCGCCGCAGCGCCCGACGACAGCCTCGTCAGCGCTTCGTCGAGCTCGGCCGAGACCTGTGCAAGGGCCTGTTTCGGATCGGAAGGGTCGTGGTGGCTCATGAGGTCGTCGTTTCCAGCAAGGCGGGGGAAGTGTGTGTGGGCGCGCCTTGCCTCGCTGGCCCGAAACGGTCCACCGTTCGGCTCCAAGTCTTGCGCAGACGCGAACGGGGCGAGCTGCGATTGCCCGTTTGCGCAGCATTTGTGCGCGCCCGCACACCGACAACCTGCTGATGCATTGCTGATGTTGTCGTGATTCTTCAATGATCGATCGCTGACGTGGCCCGGATGAATCTCAGCGAGCATTTCCACGAAGGTGCGGCGCTCCCATCGGGGCACGTCACCTTCAGCAGCGTTCCAACCCGACGGCGCCAGCTCTCGATCCGCCTTGACGCACATCGACTCGACATCAGCCCACGGCGTGCAGATCGGTTGGTCAACCTTCCACCACTGGCTCGCTTCTCCCGAACGCCCCAGCGAAGCAGAAGCCGCGGAGTTGGCCGGCCTTGCGATGCGGCTGCGCGACGCGACGAGCCAGGCGCGCCTCAAGGTCATGCTGGCCGCGGTGGGCAAGCAGCGGATGAGTCCGCAGGCCTGTCTTGATTCACTGGGCGATGCGTACCGCGTCTTCAGGGCCTCTGAACTGCACATCGAGGCTCGCATCGCCCGCTGTGAGGCCGCCGGCCACCTGCTCGACAACTGGTGCGCAGCCGAGGCCCTGCAGCTGCTGCAGCACAGGGACGGCATGACACCGGACGACCCTCAAGGTGTAGGGATGGCCGAGAGCGCGAAGGAGGCCCTGTGCTGGCTCGACCTTGGCGACCTGCCGCAAGCCGGGGCAGCGGCGCTGCGGGTCCTGTCTGGACTGCAGGCGTGGCCTGCAGCCCCTGAGCCGCTGACGCTGCTGAGAGCCCGGGTGCTGGCGGTGGACGTGCTCACGGCCGCGGTTCTGGTCGCCGAGCGCCGGTTGGATTGCAGCCTCGGCGACACGGTGTGGCCACCGACCCCAGGCGCGATGACACCGGCCCCCGACGCGACCCTGATGTCGCAGTGGCACGCCGTGGCGCTGGGGGCGGTCGTTGGCCGTGCCGAGGCCGAGTTCGCAAGCCAACACCTGCTGCTGGTGTCGCTGCGCGATGCGGCGGCGGCGCTGCCGGCCGCGCAGGCACTCGTGACGCGGTTGAGCGCGAAGTCGCAGCCGATGCCGTCTGCGTGGCTGCGCGTCGCGATCTGCTTCCGCTTGTTGGGTCGGCCCGTGCTGGCCGCTCACTGCGCTCGCGAAGCGCTGTCGGGTGCCCAGGCCATCGATTCGCTGCGGTGGCAGCGCATGGCGCTGCTGGAACTGGCCCACGTGCAGGGCGATGTCGGTCAGGACGGCATGCGCGAGACGTGGAACCGGATGCGCTTGATCGAGCGGGCGGCCCGCGACTTTGCCCTGCGATTCAGGCGCGGTTGGGGTGCGGCGGTCAACGGTCCGGCGGCTGTCGTCCGCGGGCCTGCGGCCGAGCCGGTCTCGCCGAGGCGGCTTCACCTGGAATCGGCGATGGCCCTGCTGAATTCGGGAGAGCGCCTGCGCTGGAGCGTGGCCGCTCTCGCGGAGGCTTGCGGTGTGTCGAGGCGGACGCTGGAGCAGGCCTTTCGGATCGAAGCCGGGACCACGGTCAGCGACGCCTTGAAGCGCGCACGGCTCGAGAGGGCGCTTGAATTGCTGCGTCACAGCGACGATGCGGTGAAGCGGGTGGCACTGGACTCCGGCTTTTCGTCGCCCAGCGCGCTGTGCCGCGAGATCAAGCGGCACACCGGCCTCAGCCCAGGCGCCATCCGTTTGCGCGCCAGGTCAGAGGCCCGTGCCTTGGCGGCAGCGACCAAGACCTGAGCAGCGAGACCCCGTGCTTGAGACGCCGGCGTCCGCGGTCACCCGCGAACCCGCCGCTCGGGCGACACCCGCCGCTGACCCGGATGTCGGCTCGAGGGGCCCGCCACGAGGCGCTTCGCGGACGGCGGCAGACCCTGGGTCGGCATCCGGGTCTCCATGGGTGTTGCCCACGTCGACCCCGGTCGAGGCGCGGTCGGCATCACCAGGCAAGCCCGGATCCGCGCGGTGTCGCCGGGCGGCACGCGGCCCTGCGCCGCCAGGGCATGGCCGCTGAGTGCCTGCACCGGCGCCAGCCGCACGCGTGCCGGCCAGAAGTGTCCCTCCCGATGCCGAGCGGGTGTCGGGCCCATCATCGTCGCGCCTGCTGCGCCGCTAACGCCGCGCTAACGCCACGCTCCCTATAAACCTGCCCGTGGCCCCTTGCGGGCGCGAGGGCGGGGAGCAGGACATGCAGAGCAGGTGGGTCTGGCTCGTGGCGGTGGGTGCGGCGATCGCCTTGGCGGGTTGCGGCGGGGCGGGCGATGCGCCAGATGCCTCGGGCGGGTCGGCCACCATCGGCCCCTCCGGAGCCACGGTCGCCGGTCCGGAAGGCAGCAGCGTGCTCGTGCCTGCCGGGGCTGCTTCGGCGCCGGTGACGGTGCGTATCGCCCGCGACGCGACCGACATGCCGGCGCTGCCGAACCACCTCGCGGTGGTCGGCGACGTCTGGTCGGTCACGCCGCATGGCCAGGTCTTCGAGTCCAGCGTGCGGGTGCGGCTGCCGCCAGTGTCACGGCCCTTGCGCAGCGACGAGGTGCTGCGTGTCGCCAAGATCAGCCCGGGCGGCGAGTGGGCGCTGTTGTCGCCCGAGGCCACGGCGGAGTCGCTCGAGGTCACCACGCGGAGCTTCTCGTGGTTCGTTCCGGTGGCCGAGCGCTTTGCGTCACCGCTGGGCCTGACGGCACCGCTGGCCCTGACCGTGCGTTCGATGACCTGCGACGCCGGCCCCTGCGACGCACTGGAACCCGACGCGAGCGATGTGACCCTCCTGCTGGACGCCAACAACGGCGCCGTGCCCCAGGGTTGCACCGATCCCCGTCTGCGCGTCGTGGCGGTGAGCTCGGCCTCTCCCTTCATGCCGTCGCTGTCGCTCGCAGCCATCGAGCCGCTGCAGCAAGCGCTCGACCTGCGCACCGACCAGGTCCGCTTCCGGTTCCGCGCCACCGCGGGATCGCCCACCGTTCAGATCCTGGCAGCCCAGAACCGCAACGAGTCAAGCGCCAGCCTGACGGTCCAGCTGGTCTGCGCCGGTCCCCCGCAAACGACGCAGTCCCTCGCCGTGGTGCCCATCGCGTTCCCGCGGAAGTCCGGCAGCCTGACTCCGCCAGCGCTGGGAGCCACCGTGTCCGACCTGAGCTGCAACGGCCGCCCCTGTGCCGGACTGATCGGGCCGCAGGCCGTGGCGCTGCGCGTGCGACTGACTGCCGGGGCGGTATTGCCCCTGGGCTGCCCCTCGGTGCAGCTCGTGGTCAAGCAGGCCGGCAACACTGGCGTGCTGGCTTCCGCCAGCGTTCCTGCGGTGGGCTCCCCGCCGAGGGTGCCGAACACCGGCAACGAGGTCACCCTGGCCAACCCCATCACGAACGTGCTGCGCACCTTCACGGTGAACCCGCCCGTGCCGCTCGGCGATGTGGCGCTCGTGGTGAACACCCGCTGCCCCGCAGACGGCTCCGAACGCGAATTGACATCCTTTTCCTTGCCGTTCGTCGCGGCCTTCCAGTCGCTGCCCCCGGGGTTTTCGATGCGCCCCCAGCCGGTCGCGGTGCGGGTGGGCGAGACCGCCAGCTTCACGGCCGTGGCCACCGGCTACGAGCCGCCCCGCCTGGAGTGGCAGAGCCGCGCTGCCGGTGCGACGGCGTGGTCCGTCCTGCCCGGGGCCGTGGCGGGCACCTTCACGACGCTGCCGACCACGCTGTCGGACAACGGCCGGCAGTTCCGCGTCGTCGCCACCAATTCGCTCGGCAGCGCCGCAACCGATGCCGTCACCTTGACGGTGACCACGGACGCGATGCCGCCGGTCATCGGCACGCAACCGGCGCCCCTGGCCGTGATCGCGGGCAGCGATGCGGCGTTCTCGGTGCTGGCCAGCGGATCGGGCGCGCTCAGCTACGAGTGGCGCCTCAACGGCAACCCGATCACCGGCGCGAACGCCGCAGTCCTGAGGCTGAGCGCCGTCACCGCCAGCGCGGCAGGCGTCTACTCGGTGCTGGTGCGCAACGAGGCGGGCAGCGTCCTCAGCAACGGGGCCGCGCTGGATGTCGGTGGCGCCGGCGCGCCCACGGCGGTGGCGCCGAGCATCGTCACCGCCCCCGCGCCGGTGAGCGTGACGGCCGGCAGCACGGCCACCTTCGCCGTCGGCGTTGCCGGTACAGGGCCCTTCAGCTTCCAGTGGCGCAAGGACGGCGTACCGATTCCCGGCGCCACGTCCGCGGTGGTCACGCTGGCCGCCGCCTCCGCCACCGACCAGGGCGGCTACTCGGTGGCGGTGAGCAACGCCGCGGGCAGCGCCACCAGCACCGCGGCCGAGCTTGTCGTCTCCGCTGCACCGCCGGCAGCGGCCGCCCCCACGATCGGCACGCCCCCTTCGTCGCTGGTGGTGATGCCGGGTGGCTCGGCGACGCTGGCCGTGGCCGCCAGCGGAAGCGGCCCGCTGGGTTTCGTCTGGCGCAAGGACGGCGATGTCGTGGTGGGCGCCATCGGTCCGGTGCTGACCATCGACAGCGCCTTTGCCAGCAACGCCGGTGCCTACACCGTGACCGTGAGCAACGCGCAGGGTTCGGCCACGTCGCCCGCAGCGACCCTGACCGTGGTGGGGGCGCCGTCCATCACCACACAGCCGGTGGCACAGGTGGCGGTTGCGGGCGGCGCCGCGACGTTCGCCGTGGCAGCCAACGGACAGGCCTTGCGCTACCAATGGACCCGCAACGGCGAGGCGATCGTCGGCGCCACGTCGGCGAGCTACACGACACCGCCGCTCGCGCAGGCCGACAGCGGCGCGTTCTACTCGGTCATCGTCTACAACGCCGCCGGCCTGGTGACCAGCCGTGGCGCGGTGCTCACGGTGACGCCGGTCCCAGACCCGCCAGGCATGGTGCTGTTCGCCGGTGACTTCTCGTCCGCCGGCACCGCCACCGGCACCGGCACGGCCGCGCGCTTCGACAACCCGCAGGGCCTGACGGCCGATGCAGCGGGCAACCTGTACGTGGCCAGCAGCAACGGCAAGTTCGTCTCGAAGATCGACCCCGCCGCGGGGGTGACGCACCTGTTCTTCGCGCCCATCACCGCCACGAGCTTCTTCGCCAACCCCGCGCTGGCCCCGGACGGTTCGCTGTTCGTCGGCAGCTACAGCTGGTGCGGCCTGTGGCGTGCCACGCCGCCGCTGGCGGCGCCAACGGCGGTGGCCGAGATCACGCCGGCCAACTGCCCGGTGTACCTGTCGAACGGCCTTTCGGTCGACGCCCAGGGGCGCGTGGCCATCGCCGACACCTCCCGGCACGCGATCATCATCGCCACCCAGCAGCCGGGCGGTGCGTGGACGCAGACCTACTTCGCGGGCGGAACCAACTACTTCGACGCCAACGCCAACCGCGGCAGCACCGACGCCGCCGGCACCTCGGCGCGTTTCTCCGGGCCCACGGGCCTGGCCCATGCGGCCAACGGTGACCTGTTCGTGGCCGACCACGACAACGGCACCATCCGCCGCATCACGCCGGCCGGCGAGGTGAGTACCTTCGCCGGCACGGCCGGGCAGCAGAGCACGCTGGACGGCACCGGCACCGCTGCACGCTTCGACCGGCCCTACGGCCTGGCCTTCGACCCCGACGGCAACCTGATCGTGCTGACGCTCGGCGCGTCGGCCGCGGAGCCGGCCTGGGTGCGCCGCGTCACGATGGGCGGGGTGGTGACGACGCTGTTCGACGCGCGCGCCGAAGCGGCGACGCTGGCGACCGACGGCAACGCGGTGGCCAACGCGCGCACCGTCAAGGGCATCGCGGCGCCGGCCCGCAAGCGCATTGCAATCAGCGCCGGCAACGCGGTGCTGCTGCGCACGCTGCCGTGACGCGTGCGCCCAGGGCCCGCCTGCGGGTGGGCCGGCGCCACGGCCGCTAGCATCCGGCACGCCCACCCGCCTGGCCCCTGCACCGATGCAGCTGTACCTGAGTGCCACCCCCCGCACCGAGCATCCGGGCGGCCCGCCGCACGTGCTGGCTCCGCTGGACGGCGCGCTGCTCGCCTGGCTGGCGCTCGAAGGCCCGACGCGGCGCAACCGCCTGGCTGCGCTGCTGTGGCCCGACAAGCTGCCGGAGACGGCGCGCAACTCGCTGCGCCAGCGGCTGTTCCAGCTGCGCCGCCAGCTCGGTGTCGATCTGGTCCAGGGCGGTGCCACGGCGGCGCTGGCCGATGGGGTCACCCACGACCTGCACGCCGCCGACACCGTGCTCGATGGCGTCGCGCTCGAAGTCAGCGGTGAGTTCGCCCAGTGGCTGGAGCTCCAGCGAAGCCGCCGCCGGGCCCGGGTGCGTCGCTCGCTGGCCGAACGGGCCGACAGGGCCGAGGCCGCGTGCGACTGGGACGACGCGCTCGCCCACGCCGGCGAGCTGCTTGCGCTGGAGCTGCTGAGCGAAGAGGCGCACCGCCGCTTGATCCGCCTGCATTACCTGAGCGGCGACCGCGCTGCTGCGCTGCGCGCATTCGACCGCTGCGAACAGCTGCTCAAGGACGAAGTCGGCACGACGCCATCGGCCGAGACGATGGCGCTGCTGGTCACCGTGCAGAGCGCCGCGCCGAATGCCGAATGGCCGCGCGCGAGGCAGGTGCCGGCTTCGCTGCTGCGTCCGCCGCGCCTCGTGGGCCGCGAGCGGGATTGGACTGCGCTGGAAGACGCCTGGCAGCGCAGGCAGCCGGCGCTGCTGCTCGGCGACGCTGGAGTGGGCAAGTCGAGGTTGCTCGACGACTTCGCGCGCTCGAAGGCCGCCGTCTTGCGGTTCGGCGCACGGCCGGGCGACGAACGCGTGGCCTATGCCACCGCGTCGCGACTGCTGCGCTGTCTGCCACAGGCAGCGCTCAGGGCCTTGCCGCAAGGCGTTCGCGACTGCCTGGCGGGGCTGCTGCCCGAGCTGGGCAAGCCCGTGCCGCTGCACGACGAGGCGGCCCGGGCGCGGCTGCTCAATGCCTGCGCAACGGCCCTGACGGGTGCGGCCGAAGGCATCGAAGCCTGTGCGCTCGACGATCTCCAGTACGCCGACGCCGCCAGCGTCGAGCTGATGCGGTTCCTCGTCGACACCCTCTCCCTGCGATGGCTCATCGCGTCGCGCCCTGCGGATCCGGGAGTGCCGGCGTTCGACTGGATCCAGTGGCTGCTCGAGGCCTCGGGCGCGAACGTCGTGCGCCTGGCTCCGTTGGGGCGCGACGACGTGGCAGCCCTCGTCGACTCGCTCGACCTGCCGCCCGCGCGGGCCTGGCGAGATGCCAACGAGCTTCACCGCCACACCGGGGGCAACCCGCTGTTCGTGCTGGAGACGGTCAAGACCTGTGGGCTGGAAGCGGGAGCGCGGCTCGCTCCGGTCCTGCGCACGGCGCCCAGCGTCATCGCGCTGATCGACCAGCGCATCCGCCGGCTGTCGCCCGAGGCCGTGCAGCTGGCGCGCTGTGCCGCGGTGGCCGGGCCGGACTTCTCGATCGCCCTTGCCGTGCACGTGACCGGCCGGCGCGCCGTCGATCTGGCTGACCCCTGGGCCGAGCTGGAGGCGGCACAGGTGCTGTGTGAGGGCGCGTTCGCGCACGACCTCATCTGCGAGGCGGCGCGTGCGTCGGTCCCTGCCTCCGTGGCGAAGCACCTGCATGCGGACATCGCTTCATTTCTTGAAGCGCAGGGCGGCGAGCCGGTACGCATCGCGGATCACTGGAACCAGGCGCAGTGCTGGCCGCAGGCGGCTCTGGCCTACCGGGCTGCTGCCGACAGGTGCTACGACGCCGGGCGTGACACCGAGCAGTGCGCACTGCTGGCCAGCGCGGCCGACTGCCTTGAACGCGCGGGCGACGAGACCGGACGCTTCGAAGCCCTGCTGGCACGCGCCCAGCAGCTCGTGACGAAGGACTTCTCCACCGAGGTCGTCGCCGAGGTGGACCGGCTTCAGGGCCTGGCCGTGACCGAGGCGCAGCGACTCGATGCGTTGGTGGTGCGGCTTTTCCTGGCCGACAACCGGCACGAGCACGGCAGCTACCTCGACGAGGTGCCGGCGGCGGTGGAGGCCGCGCGGGCACTGGGGCGGCGCGACCTGGAGTTCGAGCTGGTCTTGCTCTGGTCGGCCGCGCTGCGGCAGCTTGCGCGCCCCAGCGAGTGCGCGGCCGTGCTCGACGGCGTGCGCAGCTGGGTCGATGCCGAAGGCGATGTCGTCAGGCGCTGGCGCCTGTCGGCCGAGCTGGAGCTGGTGCTGGACCGGTGCGGACGCATGCAGGAAGCCGTGTCCGTCTCGCAGCGCACCGTCTGCCTGGCCCGCGAGACGCAACGCAGGGACTGGGCCTGGATGTCGCTGACCAATGCGGCCAGCCTGCTCTGCCGGACCGGCCGCGTCGCCGAGGGGTGCACGCTGTGGGAAGAGGCCTTGCGCGAGGCGGCTGCGGCCGGCGACGGGCAGCGCTCCCGCGTGGTCCAGGAGCAGACGGCGCTTGCCGCCCGGCTGCGCGATCTCGGCCACTACGCGCGGGCGCTGCCCGTGCTCGAAACCGGACTGGAGTTGTTCGAGTCGGCGCAGATGGTCAACGACGTGGCGCTCGCGCAGCTCCGGCTGGGCCTGCTGTACGTCTTCCTCGGCCAGCCCGCACGCGCGCGCCCGCTGCTGGCCGACCAGGCGCCGAGCCTGCTGCCCGGTGTCGCCCTCGTGCGCGAGGTGCTCCGCGCCCAGCTCGACGCCGGGCCTGCCGGCGAGTCCGTTGCAGCGATGCGCACGGCGTTGGCACGCTACGGCAACCCGGCGGACGCCTTTCACATGCTCGCTTCGCTGTGGGCAGCGCAGTCCGTCGCCGACGACGAGGGCGAGGCCATGGCGGCTGCGATCGCCAACCGGGCGATGCGCGAAGGCCGCATCGGCCTCGCCATGGGGGCGCACGTTCGTGCGGCGGCGCGTGCTGCCGACCAGGCGGCCTGGCGGCGGGCGGCGGTGCATGTCGAATTCGCCCTCACGCTGTCGGTCGACCATGGGCCGGACAATTTCTACCTGCCCGAGCTGTGGTGCATGGCCGCGCGCGTGGCCCAGGGCGCCGGGCAGGTCGATGCGGCAAGAAGGCATGTCGAGACGGCCTTGTGCTGGGTTCGCAAGCGTCTGGAGAACGATGTGCCGCCGGCGTTTCGAGACAGCTTCCTGCACCGCAACCGGGTCAACGCCGAGTTGATGGCTTGGCCGCACGGGTGATCACCCGCAGCGCGATCCGGGCGCAGACGGCTGGCCATGCAGAGGTGGTGCCCGGCCAATGGCCTTGGGCGGACGCGCTGAAGCGAGTGGCATGCGCAGTCCCTCGTGGCGAGGGAGCAGCACGCGAAGCCTGGCTGGATGGATGGGCCCGTGGAGACCGCTGAGGGGGGCTGAGCCGCGCCATCAGCAGCGCCATCAACCCCGCTCAAAGGCGGCTTCACGGACCCAAAAGCAGCAAGGCCTTCCGAAGAAGGCCTTGTGCATCAACCACTTGTCTTGGCTCCCCGACCTGGGCTCGAACCAGGGACCTACGGATTAACAGGCGAAAATCTTGGCTTGCTTCTGACTGGTGACGAACGCTAAGTGGTTGATTTGATTGAGATTCCGTGTTGATTGTAGCTGACTGGCAGTGAATGAATTGTAGTGGGCTCTGTGGCAGAAACGTGGCAGTCGTCGGCCTGGGGGCTCAGCACATCTGCAGGGCCTCTGCGTCCGATACAGCGTCCGTCCGCCTTACCCAAACCAGTGGCCTGGGTTCGGACTTAGCCGGCACAAGCTCGAAGCAGTCACCCAGATCCTCGACCACTATTTCACCATGCTCAGTTTCGTCCTCCCACTCAATCGCGATGATGTCCAGCAGCTGCTGGTGCATGAATTCGAGGCTGGCGGCAACACTGGGGCCTTGCGGCTTGATGCTTGGGAGATCTGCAAATCCAGCGGAGTACTTCTCTTCGAACCGCGAGACCGAAAGACACTCGCGGGCAGCGGAGATCGCTTCGCGAAGGTAGTCAAGCAGATTTGCTGACGCTGCGTCGGGACTACGCTCCTTCGCCTTGTCTTCCGATCTGAGGCAATGCTCCATGAGCGTGCACCGAAAACCAAAGCACTGGCTTGACTTCGCTTCGCGCTGGAGCCGGTCAAGGGCCCGCAGAACGAAGCCCACATACTTATTGATGTTCCTTAACTCTGCGAGCAGTGACTCGCGAGTCTTGATCATGGCGAGTCTGGCAGCAACGCTTGAATCCTGCTCCTCCGAACCGATCACGTCGGTCGAGTCTGTCGATCGCTTCTTTTGTGCAATCGCCTGCGCGAGGCGCTTCAGGGCGACGGCGAGCGCCTTCCGACGGGCCATGAGTACTCTTGCACATCTTCTGATTGGGTCTTGTGCTCCGCCGGTTCCGAGGTCTCGACCGCACTTCTCATGGGCGCCGCCATGCATCTCAAGGAACTCGTTCATCTCAGAAGCTGGTAGACAGTTGCACACCAACACCAGCGCGCAGTCCGCGACTTTTCGAGCCGACTCAAGCCTTTTCCAGAGTTCCCTTCGTTCTTCAGATCGACGCTCTTCACATTCTTCAAGTGCCCGAGTCCAGGCTACGAGACTCTGACCCACCTTCTGTTGATCTAAAGCGATGCCCGCGTGCGACTCGATCAACAAGTGGCCGATCATCTGGAGAACGCGAACACCGCCTGGAAACAGTTTCAGCAGGGGGTAGTCATGGTGAGTGATGCGGCCGTCAAGGACGGCCGCGTGAACGACTCCTGCCAGCGTCGCGTCGCACTGCACCTTATCGCCGCGGATCATCCTGAGCCAGTAGGCTCCAACACCTGAGCTCACGTCTCTCTTTGGAACCTGGTAGAGATCCTGCAAATCCTGGCCAGCCTCGCCTCTCGACGGACGGGGAGCATGTCGTTGCAGCAGCAGCGTCGCAACCGTTCGGGAGGCAGCCTCCTGGCCTTCCTTCACGTCCTGGGCGCGAGCAATTCCTGACATTGGGTCTTCGCATTGGTGATCAGATGCGATCCAAGTCTATTGCCGATTAGTCCATAACAGCCGCCTCGACGAACTCACTTTTCTGGATTGCTGTCGTTACGGCGTAACGGGACCTGCGGAGACCTGCGCGATCGGAGCTGGGAGGCTGACCTTGGCGACAACGCTGCTGGCCGTACTCCCGGGACCGCAGGCATAAACGAACTATGTTGGGTCTTCGACGTCTCAGATCAAGCTGAATACGCTGGGCGCCATCTCAATCAACGGTGGTACAGATGGACAAGAACCTCGATCTCGAAAAGATCCGGAAGAACCTGAACGACTACTCCGACGACCAGCTCATCGGTGCGGCGGAGCTGGCTGCGCTCCTGTACACGACAGTGGGCATGGTCTACAGGCACCTCTACATCAATCCGTCTGCGCTCCCGCCTGGCATGCAGGGATTTGGCAGGAAGCGAGTTTGGCATCTGGGTACCTGCCGCAGATGGGTGCAGGATCGAGCCGCAGTGGGTACATCGCCGTCGGCGGCCTCGCCCGCGCAGAGGCGCACCGGAAGGCCTCGGTCGGGTGACTCGGGTGCTGCGGCTACGCGCTAGGGACGTGCTTGAAAGGCGTAGCAGCAGCGACGGTTCTGCAGCCCGACCGGCATGCAGCCATCGTTCACCGAAACTCGAATCGACAGGTCGTCATCTGGACGCCCGACCGCGAGCCACGCTGGCGCACACGGCGGGCAAGCGACGCCATCAGTTTGCTGGCACACGAGATCAGAGCCGAAAACGTATTCTTCAGCGTCAACCAGTTCAACGGCCGTCGCCAGGTGCGGCATCTCGCCGCTCTCAATGCCTTGTATGTGGACGTAGATTCGCACCAGGGAGAGGCCAATCTCTCAGCTCTCATGGACGACCGGCTCGGTGCGCTGTCGAGAGCCGGAGTTCCCGAGCCAAGCCTGATTGTCTTCAGTGGCCGCGGCCTGCACTTCTACTGGATCATCAATCCGACGCCGGCGGCTGCACTGCCTCGCTGGCAAGCGTGCCAACGACAGTTGCAACGCCTACTGCAGGGGGATCCAGCGGCAGTCGACTGCACAAGACTGCTGCGCGCCATCGGCTCGGTCAATGCGCGAGCGCCCGCGACCTGCCGCACGGTCACTGGCATCCTCTTGTCCACTGCCTCGTACGACTTCGACTGGCTGGCATCCGAGGTCCTTCCGCGCTCCAGGGCAGAGGTTCGAGACATACGCGCGATGCGCGCCAGGAAAAACGGTTCGCGCAGGAATGCGGCGTCGCCCGGAAGGCGCTCGATCTTCGATTGGTGGATGGCCGTCTACAAGGACCTGTACTTGATCATTGAGTATCACTGGCCGACAGGCGTTGCAGAAGGTCATCGCGATCGAATGGTTTTCTTGTTGGCCGTGGCTCTCTCCTGGTTCACGACCGGCGATGCCCTGGATGCCGAGGTGGTGAGCGTGGCCAGGCGCATCGCGCCGACGCTGTCGGAGGTCGAGGTACTGAGCTACACCAGCTCAGTACGAGGCAGAGCAGTCCGAGCCTCTGAAGGTGAGCGCGACGTGTGGCGTGGTACGCCGAGAGATCCCCGTTATCACTTCAAGCGGGCGACGCTATACGACTGGCTTGCGGATCTGATCGCGCCGGCGCTCGAACAGAAACTAACCGCGATCATGTCGAAGGAGGAACGCGACCGTCGCCGGTCGGAGCGGGAAGGTGCACGTGATCGGGTCGCCGAAGGCCGCCACCGTTCAACCCACGCGCCTGAAGAAACTCGCACTCGTGCCCGGTTGCTGTCGCTGGAAGGTCACTCGCCCCGAACCATTGCGAGCATGCTTTCGGTGCCCCGATCGACCGTTGCCGACTGGCTTCGATCTGCAAATACCAGCTGACGCCTGGTCGGCTTCACCCGCCTTACATAGTCCCTGGCGAAGCCACTCAGCTGAATGCGCTTGTGGATCGAGCTGCATTCAGCAAGCGCAGTCACCAACACCGCCAGTTGTTACTCTCAAGACGAACTATTGAAGATCAGAGCATTTGGCCGGGCGGCTGCTGGTCAAATCCAAGCCCGCATCAGACTCAGTTTTAAAGGCGCACAGTTGTCCGTCGCACCTCACTGCGTCCGCCCGCGGCCCAAGTCGCTAGGGAACTGTTCGCTGCAAAGGGGCCGCGCCGCCTCTTTGGGGTGGCTCCGCGCCACTTTTGTGAAACTCACTTCCTTGGTTGTTGACCCCAGCCAGACTTGAACCAGTCGCTGAAAGTGAGTTTCGGATGCAGATCTATCTGGGTCGTTTCGCCGCAACGACGCTGCCGGGCTTCGCGGGGCCTACAACCACTGCGCTTTGCGCCAACGTAGCGTCGACGCGGTGTGCCAAGTCGCCAGCTGTCAACTCCAAGCCTGCAGCAAGTCTCCAGAACACGCTCAGGGTGGGATGCTTGTAGCCGCCCTCCATCAGCGTGATGAACGGGCGATCTATCTCGCAGCGTCCGGCTAGATCTTCCTGCGTGAGTTGAAGTTCAACCCGCCGTGCCTTCAGCACGGCGGCAAACGCACGGATCAGCGATGGGTTTCGACTCGGTCGCATCACCGCTGAGTCTCCAAAGAATGTTGTCAACTGACACGTGTCTATTGATAACATTCGGGGCGAGGAGCCTTGATCGCGCGTGGCTTCTCCCTGTTGCTGACGGCGAGGTGGTGGATGAACGAGCTTTTACTTTTGCTTGATGGATTGATGAAGGTGACCCTCTGCGCAGGCCTCCTGGTTCTGGTGGCGACTGCGCCTTCCCGCGGGTCCAAAGGGATGCATACGGCCGATGCTAGGAAGCCAGAAAGTGAGCTGCCGCCCCAGCAGTGGAGCCTCCTGCCTGTTGGCGTAGGCCTCGCCCGCCCATGGGTGGCCAGTTCCAGTCTCGATCTGGAGGCAGGAGATGTATCCCCTCTGGGCAGGGATCCAGCCGCGATTCGTGAAGTTGAGGCACACGAATTCGACGATGCCGCACGACGATGCACAGACCGGCTCTTTGGTGGCGACGACCTCAGGACTGACTGGGACGACGATCAGCCACTCATCAACCTGGACGGCACGCCCATGAACGGCGACATGGACCTGCACGGCAACGCCTTCGGCGTCTCCAGCTGTGACCATGACCTGTGGGACTGAGGGCAGTGACCGCCAGCAAGCGGGAGAGCAGTGCAGAGCTCTCGAACTCAGTCTTGTGTAGCCTTGGCTCGCCGCACTTCTGGATATCCGGAAAAGCATGAAGCAGAAACTCGTTTCGTCTGGCCGCTGGCCGTTACTGGCCACCATCGCGGCTGTCGTGTTGGGCGGCTGCTCAATGAACCCGAAGGTTGCTAGCGGTGACTCCATCCGGGAGTTCGCCAGGAATCTGCATGCAAGGGTCTTTCTGCTCGAACAGGACGGGCGGGTTCTGGTGCCAGCCATGTCGGGTGCACTGGTGACGTCGCAAAGAATCCCGAAGGGCCTTCTGGTCGCTCTGGCGCCGGCTCAGGCCCACTGCGCCTCGGCCGGCGGCGAGCCTCATTTCCCCCTGACCGAGGAGGCACCGAACTCGGCCTATGTCCCGACTCGCATGGTCTGTCTGAAGCAAGGTCGCCCGCTGTGGGTGCTGGACCTGACGTACCCCGAGATGCGCCTGGTCTCCGGCGAAGGTGTGCCTGGTGCGGCGCCGTTGTCATACCTCAGGCTGCAGACACACGCCCAGCTCATGACCGCCGACGAGTTCGCAGCAAAGCTGCGAGACGAAGAAGCTTCGGCACGAGACCGTGAACGAACTGCTGTTTTCCAGAGAGAGCGTGAACAGACGGCCGAGCGCCATCGGCGAGAGGCGTCCCTCAGGCAACAGGCCGCCGAGCAACGCGCTGCGGCGGAGTGGCCTGCGCGCGTCGCCCAGTTTCAGGCGAATCTCAAGCCTGGTGATCGCTTCCGCTGGACAGCTCCGCCCGGGATCTCGGGCGATGTCGTGGGGATGGTCGTGCGGGTCGAAGCCGATCTGGTCTTCGTGCAGTTCGACAACCTGACCATTGGGGCCCAGGCGACGCGGTACATCCCCCGCAATCAGCTGGAGCCCTTCCAAGGGCGGACGCCAACTGGGACCTACAGAATCGAGTGACGATGCCTCGCAGGCTGTAGTGCTCGGAGCCCACGCTCGACCCGGTCGGCAAGCGCTACGCCTGGCTCAGGCACGAAGCGGCCCAGCTCCAGGGCGCTCGGAGGCTGTCACGTCCCTGCCTGGTCTCTGCAGGGTGCGGCAGGCGAGTGCTCGGCTATTCCCGTTCGGAGCCGTCCGTCGTTTGCGCTCCGTCCGGCGGGAAGGTCTTCATGATCAGGTCGATCTCTCCAGGGCGAAGACGGACAGGCCCTGCCAAGATGGCCAGCTTGTCGCGGTCGAGTTCTGGGATCCTTTCGGCCGCCCTCCGGGCGGCTTCGTCGAACAGGTCTGGAGTCAGCTGCATCCGAGCTGAAAACTCGGCCAGCAGGTCGAGGCGCGTCTTCTTGTTCTTCACGGCCTGTCTCCTTGATGTTGGGAATCGGACGTCGCGTTGAAACGAGTTCTGGCCCAGCGTGCAGCGTCGGAGTCAGACAGCACTCGCGCGGCAGGAAGCCACTCCAGCTTGCTTGGCGTTGCCGCTGCGCGGAAGCCGACGAGGAGTTCGCCTCCCCGAAGCGCCACGGCTAGGCACACGCCGCCACGCACTTCGAATGGGCGCTCGGCCCATAAGGTTCGGGCGGATCCTGCCGGACGAGTTTTGCGGCCCTCGGTCTCGGACACGAGGTTGGCCCGCTGATCCACCCAAACGGTGGCGCGATGACGATCGATCGACATGGTTTTGCTCCAATGGACTCGCCCCCAAAGCGCGACTGCGCCGTGGGTGGTCAACAAGGAAGCGATGTCGAAAGATTCTTGTACCCGCGTCGCGGAGTGTGCCATCAGTCTGCAGCCGCCGCCGCATCGCCATCGGCGCTGCTCGGCTTCGCGTCGTCGGTACCGGTGAGGATTCGCCCATCGTCCGAGATCATGCGGAACGAAACCTTCTGGTGAACCCAGTCCGGCACTTCGATCAGGTGACTCAGGGTGGCTGCTCCCTTGGTTGTGTCGCGCCAGACTCTCAAGCTGGTACCAGGCCTAAAGGCCTCGCCGTAGCGCCTTGCAATGGCTCTTGACGTGGTCAGGATTTCGAATCGGTCGAATCTCGGGCGCTGACCATCCTCTCCTTCGGAGAGTGCAGCGATCGTCCTTCCGACGAAGTCATCGAGTCGACGATCCCACTTTGCCGTCAGTTCCACTTCGACCGCGATGCGTTCGCCCTCTCGGGTAAACCAAACAACATCAGGTTGCTTGGTTCCTTGCGCGCTCTTGGTGGCGAGCACTCGTTCCGTCATGAAGGATTTGATTTCCCCTCGGCGGGCAGCGTGCAGGGTCAGCTTCTGCGCCAGCAAGTTGTGCCAGATGGTCACGGGCGAAATCCTGTGCGGATCGAGTTCGCTGTATTTCAAAAGTTGATCGGATCGCTGCTCAACCCAGGCGAGCCCCTTCTCGGTGAGTGTCAACACTCGAACGCGCTCGCGAGCTGTCATGCCTGTCTTGCGCATCCAGCCTTGCTTCACCGCACCGTTGGCCCAGCTCATCCCGGCATGTTGGAGCAGCAACTGGAGAAGCGATGGTGTTGTGAAGCCCCAGTTGTAGGTCCAGACGAGGGCCTTTTTCTTGTTGGCCTCACCCTGAGCACGGGGGTTGTCCTCGTCCATGAACTCGTGTGCGTTGCAGCCCATACCGGTTCCTCTTGATAGTTCTCTCCGAACCAGCTCCGTACTGGTGGTACGAAGCCGACTGCGGATGCTTCGACGAATCGAAGCGGTGTTGACGGGTCGACGCGCGACAAGACGACCACCCGCCCGAGCGGGCCTGCGGCCCGGCGGCTAGGGCCGCTTCCCCGGGCGTGGCGAGGCTGGACGCCTCGCCTGGCCGTCTTGACGCGCCTTCACGGCCTGCGGCCTCCAGCACCCGCCTGACGGCGGGCTCGGGGGGCGCCGCGCAAGCGCGGCTACCTGCGGCGGGGGCTGCGCCGCTATGGTCGCTCCGCGCCCATAGCTGCTTGGCCTGCGGCGCGGGGCTGGACGCCCCGCCCTGGCTCGCTTCGCGTGCCACTCCGGCTTCGCCGGAGCCCGTCGCAGGTAGCCGCGCTTCGCTCGGCGCCGGGGCTGCGCCCCCCAGAACGCTAACGGCGCCTTGGGGCGCCTGGCCCGCTGTCGCGGTCCTACGCGTTCCGGCTCCCCCCGCCGCGATCGGTCCCGCTTGGGGCGGGAGCCGATCGCGGGGCTGCGGCTGAACGCCTTGCCCCATCTCGGCGTGACCGCCGAGCTGGCTCCTGACGTTGACCAGATCTGCCGAATCCGACCGCGCCAGAACTCGCTTCAGCGATTCGATCATGTCGGCCATCCGTCTTCCAAGAAGGGGGGCGACTCAGGCCGGCTTGGTTCGACGTCCGTGATCGCAATCTGGCGCATTCGCTCGATGGCCGATTCGAGAATCTGGACGTCGAGATCGCCAAACATCAGATCGAACACTTCTGCCTTGCCATTTCCGACGGCGACACACCGAATGGTCAGGTCGTCGAAGCTCGGGCTGATGTCGATGTCCAAGATGCTGCACAGCAAGACTCGCTTTGGCTTGGGCTCGCAGAACCTGACAGCCGGTCTGTGGTCTTTCACCATGCGGCTCATCGTGCGGCTCCCACAAGCTTGGCCAGCACGGCTGCGGAAGACGCGCAGTTCTGAAAGCTCGAACGCGATGCACGCTCGAGCAAGCTTGTTGGGTCAGCGGCCATCGCATCGACAAGTTTCTTGGCCTGGCGTTCGGTGAAGTCACGGCAGCCGAACGCTGCACGGATCGAATCAGGCATGCAGCCCAACTTCTGAAGCAGGTATGCCTCGGTCACGCAAAGGCCAAGCCCCTGACTGGCCCTACGGATGCTGGGGAAGTATCCGCGTTGAAGGACGGTCGCCAGGGTTTGTCCCAAACGCCAAGGGCGCCAGCACCCGTGACTGCGGTACTCGAAGAAGAACTGTCGAAGACCTTCCGCCTCAGACACCGTTTCGAACATGGCCAGGACGGGCAACCCAAGTTCGAGGCATGCCCTGACACGCGAGTAGCCGAACACCAGCTCGTAGCTGCCTGACCCGCCAACTGCATCGCTGCTGCTGCGCAGCGGCTCTAGGCCTTGCCGAACCTTGACCGGCTGCAGGTTGCCACCGCAGTCGGCAATCGAGTCCTTCAGGCGCTCGAATCGCTGACCCAAATAGTCGAACGGATCGACCTGCGCCCATTTAGCGGGCTCGATCGACTTGGGATCGAGAAACGCGACCCTTCGGTCGCTGGGATCTTCTGAAAGGGCTGAGAGAGACATTCGTGCTGAACTCCGATGCTGGCGTGAGGTGATCGCAGAACCCCTGCGAACAGAACTGCGTTATGCAGTACGGAGTCATCAATTGAAAGAACGCTTCCCACAGCTCGAATTGCATATCGAGTTGACTGCATCTGATTTCAGTTGAGTGCCGCGCCGCCACCCGAACTGGGTTTGATGAGGCGGCTCCGGAGAAACTTTTCGCAGTGATGCCAGAGCGCAACATCGCACCGGCGTCCTCCCGCGGCCAAGGCCCTCCGCCGCAGAACGAGCCCACCGTCACCAGTTCATTAAGATCAGCACTGGTTACAAGAGCGCGCGGTCCGGCGGCGGCCTTGCCCCGACCGCGCATCAATGCCGATCACGGCGCCCAACGGGGGGAGGCAAGGCCTGATGCGACTCATCAAGAACGTCGGTGCTGACCGTGTTCTGGACCACCTCCAGCCACAGCTCCCTGCGGGTGCAAGGGTCGACGTCGCCACCGACGGCTTGTCGCTCTTCGCCTTCGATGAACTCGCGCGGCTTCTGACCGCGGCAGGTCCGACGAGGCTTCTGCTGTCCAGCACGGCCCCGAAGCCGCGTCCACGGGTGCCGGGCTTCGACAGCGCCCCCGCGGTCGATCCTGATCCGCACGCCAGCGGTCTGCTGGGCGATGACCTTGACCGTGAGCGCCGAAACGCGCTGCGGGCGCGCGGTTTGGCCGCCGACCTGCTGCAGTGGCTAGAAGCCGCGGTCGACGTTCGGGCCGTACCCGGCAAGCTGCCGCAGTCGGCCTGGATCACAGAGAGCTCTGGCGCTCCGGCGTCGGCCGGTGAAGAGCAACCTGCCGGCGTTGCCATCACGGGCGACTGTTCCGCCACCACCCGCGGCCTTGGCTTGTCGCCCGGCAACCAGTTCAGCCTGATCCAGTGCTCGGAAACAGAAGCTGAACGTCAGATGTTCGCTCAGTGGTTCGACGCCACCTGGCGCGCAGTGGGCGACGATGCCGGCGCAAAGCAGAAGCTTCTTGATCAAGTCAGGCGGCTCGCCGAACAGGAAGCGCCTTCGGCCATCTACTTCGGCATCCTCTACAACCTGTTCAAGGACCTGGGAGACGAGCTGGACGAGGAGCGCATCGTCAAGAGCGCCACTGGCATCAGGAACACGCAGGTCTGGAAGAAGCTCTACAAGTTCCAGCGAGACGGAGTCGTCGGAGCGATCGACAAGCTGGAGCGCCTGGGCGGCTGCATCCTGGCCGACAGCGTGGGCCTGGGCAAGACCTTCGAGGCGCTGGCCGTCATCAAGTACTACGAGCTGCGCAACGACCGCGTCTTGGTGCTGGCGCCCAAACGCCTGCGAGACAACTGGACGCTCTACAAGGCCAACGACCGGCGCAACTCGCTCGCGGCCGATCGTCTCAACTACGACGTCTTGAACCACACGGATCTGTCTCGCGACGGCGGCAGCTCTGGGGACATTGACCTCGCCCACGTGAATTGGGGCAACTACGACCTCGTCGTCATCGATGAGTCGCACAACTTCCGCAACAAGCAGAACCACCGCGATCGCGACAGCCGCTACAAGCGCCTGATGCGCCAGGTCATCCAGTCAGGGGTGAAGACCAAGGTGCTGATGCTGTCCGCCACGCCGGTGAACAACCGGCTGGCTGATCTCAAGAACCAGATCGCCTTCGTCACCGAAGGTCGGGACGATGCGCTGGCCGGGCACGGCCTGCCCAGTGTCGAGACCACGGTTCGGCTGGCCCAAGGGCAGTTCAACCGCTGGCAGCAGCTGGACGAGGCCGAACGCCGACCCTCGCGGCTGATGGACATGCTCGGCTTCGACTACTTCCGTCTGCTGGACCTGCTGACCATCGCACGCTCGCGCAAGCACATCGAGAAGTACTACGGCACCGCCGAGACCGGCACCTTCCCCAAGCGTCTGCGCCCGATCAACGTCAAGGCCGACGTCGACTCGGCCGGCTTGTTCCCGCCCATCGTCGACATCAACACCGACATCCGGCGCTTGAACCTCAGCGCCTACGCGCCGCTGCGGTATGTGCTGCCCGCCAAGCAGGCCGAGTACGACGCCAAGTACAGCGTCGCCATCCGCGGGGGCGAGAGCATCTTTAGGCAGGTCGACCGCGAGGAGAGCCTCATCCACCTGATGCGCGTGAACCTGCTCAAGCGCATGGAGAGCTCGGTCCACGCCTTCGCCCTGACGGTAGAGCGCCAGTTGGCCGACGTGAACGGTTTGCTCGCCAAGCTGGAGAACCACGCCGACAGCATTGAAGAGCTGAGCATCGAAGACGTTGAAGTGGACAACCCGGCCTTCGAGTCGCTGCTCGTCGGCCGCAAAGTCAAGGTGTTGCTGCAGGACGTTGACCGCATCCGCTGGCGGCAAGACCTGACCGAAGACTGCAACCGCCTGGCCACGCTGCTGTCGAACGCCCGCGCTGTCGATCGCGCCCGCGACGCCAAGCTCGACGCTCTCCGTACCCTGATCAAGGACAAGATCGCCACGCCCATCAACGTGATCGATGGCAAGCCCAACCGCAAGCTCATCGTCTTCACCGCCTTCGCTGACACGGCGCTGTACCTGTACGACGCCATCGCCTCGTGGGCGCTGGCGGAGTTAGGCTTGCATGCGGCCATCGTCACCGGCACCGGGTCCAACAAGACCAACCTTCCGGGCCTTCGCACCGATCTGGCCAGCGTGCTCACCGCCTTCGCGCCCCGTGCGAAAGAGCGGCCCAACGAGTTCGCCGGCGAAGGCGAACTCGACCTGCTCATCGCCACCGACTGCATCTCTGAAGGCCAGAACCTTCAGGACGGTGACTACCTAGTCAACTACGACATTCATTGGAACCCGGTCCGGATCATCCAGCGCTTCGGTCGCATTGACCGCATCGGATCGCCCAACGCCCACATCCAGCTTGTCAACTTCTGGCCCAACATGGCGCTGGACGAGTACATCGGCCTGGAGCAACGCGTCAGTGGCCGCATGGTGCTGCTGGACATTTCGGCCACTGGCGAAGAGAACCTGATCGAGCGCGACGCCGGCAACCTGATGAACGACTTGGAGTACCGACGCAAGCAGCTTCAGAAGCTGCAGGAGGCCGTGATCGACCTGGAAGACCTGTCCAGCGGCATCTCGATCGCCGACCTGACGCTGGCCGACTACCGCATCGAGCTGGCAGGTTACCTGCGCGAGCACCCCGGCAAGCTCGCGGCCATGCCGCTCGGCGCCTATGCCGTCACGTCCAGCGCGCAGGCTGACGATGCGCTACCGCCTGGCGCCATCTTCTGCCTCAGGGCGGAGGGTGAAGCTGCGCTCGCCACCATCGAGCCCGGGTACCCGCTGGCCCCGCACTATGTGGTGCACGTCGGGGCAGACGGCGCAGTGCTGCTGCCCCATAGCCAGGCCAAGCAGGTGCTCGACCGCCTGAAGGGCCTGTGCCTGGGGCGTGACATGCCAGACGCCCAGGCCTGCGCTCGCTTCGACAAGCTCACAAAGGCCGGCCGGCAGATGCAGCCCTACCAAACCATGTTGCAGCAGGCGATCGCCAGCATCGTGGGCAAGTCGCAGGAACGCGCCGTGGCCAGCCTGTTCACGCCAGGCGGCACGCATGCCCGGAAGGGCGAATTCGCGGGGATGGCCGACTTCGAGGTGGTCGCGTTCCTCGTGATCGCATGACCGGCGATCGGCACAAGCAGGGAGATCCAAAGTGACTTTCAGAACCGCCGAGCCAGCGCTCAAGGATGTGCTGGACGCCATCGCCAGGGGCGAGATGCAGCTGCCCGACTTCCAGCGCGGCTGGGTTTGGGATGACCAGCACATCCGTTCACTGATCGCCAGCCTGTCGCTGTCCTACCCCATCGGCGCGGTGATGTTTCTCGAAGCCGGCGGCGTCCCCTTCAAGCCGCGCCTTTTCGAAGGCGTGTCCATCACTCCCGCGCCGCCGCCCAAGAAGTTGGTGCTCGATGGCCAGCAGCGCCTGACCTCGATGTACTTGGCCCTTCGCAGCGGCAAGCCCGTGAACACGCGCACCGAGAAGGGCGAGAGCATCCAGCGCGTCTACTTCCTCGACATGGCCAAGTGCCTGGACCCGGCGGGTGACCGGGAGGAAGCCGTCATCTCCGTACCCGCCACGCTGAAGCAGACCAGCGACTTCGGCCGCAAGGTCGACTTGGACCTCAGCACGCCCGAACTTCAGTACGCCCAGCGCCTGTTTCCGTTGTTCCTGATGTTCGACACCGAGGCACTGATGAAGTGGGAGATGGGCTACTCCCAGCACTACGCCGGTGACAGCGAAGCCGCCATGTTCTTGATGAAGTTCAAGAACGCGATCTGGCTGGTCTTCCAGCAGTTCAAGGTGCCGGCCATCGAGATGTCGGTGGACACGCCGCGAGAGGCTGTCTGCCAAGTGTTCGAGAAGGTCAATCAGGGCGGCGTCTCGCTGACCGTTTTTGAACTGATGACCGCCACCTTCGCCGCCGACGAGTTCCAGCTTCGTGACGACTGGGCCGCGCGGGAGAAGAGGCTGCGCGACAAGCGCCCGGTGCTGGAAGCCGTGGACGGCACCAGCTTCCTGACCGCGGTCACGCTGCTGGCCAGCTACGAGCGCCACTTGGTCAACAAAGACTTGCCCGTGGCGTGCAAGCGTGCCGACGTGCTGCGGCTCACGCTCGACAGCTTCAAGAAGCACGCGCCGGCCGTGGAGCAGGGTTTCCGCAAGGCCGCGGAGCTGCTGGCTGAGCAGAAGATCTTCGATGCACGCAGCCTGCCTTACGCCACCCAGCTGATCCCGATGGCCGCCATCTGTGCGGCCCTGGGCCCGCAGATTGACCAGCACGGCAACCGGCAAAAGCTCCTGCGCTGGTACTGGTGCGGCGTGTTTGGCGAGCTGTACGGCAGTGCCAACGAAACTCGGTTTGGCCTGGACCTGCCGGGCGTCGCCCAGTGGATCGCTGGGGGCGACGAGCCGCGCACGGTGCGGGATGCCAGCTTTGCGCCGACGCGGCTCTTGTCGCTGCAGTCGCGCCTGGCGGCAGCCTACAAGGGCCTGGCTGCGCTGCTGATGCAGCAAGGCGGACGCGACTTCATCACCGGCATGCCCATCGACCTGCACACCTACTTCGAGCGCAGCGTCGACATCCATCACGTCTTCCCGCGCAAGTGGTGCGAAGACGCCAAGCTTCCCAGGGAGAAGTGGAACAGCGTCGTCAACAAGGCCCCGCTGGCTGCCGAGACGAACAGGTCCATCGGTGGCGACGCACCGACCCACTACCTGAAGCGGATCGAGACGTCGAAGAAGGTAGCAGCCGCGGAGCTCGACGGCTTTCTGGCGACGCACTGCGTCCCAGTGGCAGCCTTGCGGGCCAACGACTTCAACGCGTTCATTCAGCAGCGCGCTGGCGCGTTGCTCGGCCTAATCGAGGCCGCTACGGGCAAGACAGTGGCGGGCCGCGACAGCGAAGAGACGATCGAGGCCTTCGGTGCAAGCCTGGCTTCGCAGGGCTAGTTTGGTGCGCTCGAAATCCTTGAACCCATATCCGCTGAGCAATGTCGCCTTAGCCACTTGCCGGCTTCACTCAGTCGGCCATCAACCGTCATGCCGCTTCGCATAGGAAACCGGTCGTTAGAGATGTTGAAAGGCGAGAGGCCTTTTTTCTCTCAGTGTGCAGGTTACTCTTCGGACGACCTTCGACGAGGAAGTGGTTGAGCGCATCTGGCAGTATCAGTCGGGAATAGAGATTTGGATGATGGATTTACTGCAAGTTGTGGCGCGAATACTATGCGACGTTTTCACTTCATCTACAAGCCTTCTGAACTCACATCTCCGTTCCGAGACCCTCTAGCACGGGACGCTCGCGAAACAGGCTTGTTGTCTGAGGCGGACGTAACTCCGAGCTTTGCTAGGGCGCTGGTTCAGCGTGCGGACAACCTTGTTGCCTTGGTCTTCTTGTTCGTTGTAATTGCGGTGCTGCTCTCTGTAGGGCAATCCTTGATTGCGCGAGTTGCGCGGGCCATTAGCATATCTCCTTGCGCAGAGTTTACGTCGTCATGTGTGAATGCATTTATCGACGCGGCACTAAACTTAAGAGGCGCACAGGCCGATGACTATATTCGTGAAATCCGGGCGCCGATGACCGTTGTAGCAGGGCTCCTTATAGGGGCTTTCTTTGTTTTTGGGATTTATCTGCTTGCCCGGCAGACCGCTCTCTGGCTGAGCCAACTCGATGCTCATGAGTCAAGTCAATTAGTGCTGCGTGTTCAGAACGCGTTCCTCGACCCCACTAAGGGGTCCAGGCATCATGCGGTAGTACACGCGCTTGTTGGATGCACTTTGCTCTCCATTGGCTTGGTGCCGTTTGCAGGACTCGACTTCGAACGCTTGCGCACGTTGGCTGTCGAGGCTCCTGACTACGTGGCAGAGATGCATCGAGTCCGGTTCTATCACGCTATACCTGTCTCGGCCTGCATAACGCTATTCCTTGCACTTCTTCCGGAGGTGATCGTTCAGTTTCGTGACGCGCTGGCACTTGCTCGCGAAGGTCGCCCGGAGGAACTTAAGACCTGGGAATCTGATGAGGCGGTGGAGCCGCCGTTCATTAGGATCGCGCACTGGTCAGACCTGCACCTCACCGCCGGCGGGGGCACACTCGAAGGTGGGACAGGCGGAAACGAGTTTCTTCGGCAGCTCGTAGAGAAGTTTGCCGCCCAGTTGCGGACAGTTGATGCAATCGTCGTCACTGGCGACATCACCGATGCTGGCCTTGCCGCTGAATGGGCTCAGTTTTTAGAGATCGTCCCTGATGAGATTCGAGGAAAGATCGTCTTGGTGCCTGGAAACCATGACATCAATATCGTCTCTCCGGTACGAAAGGGAGCAGTGGAATCCATCAAAAAATATGGCTTTCGATTGCGCTTGGTGAGGTTCTTGGCAGTCTTGGACTTGATCCAAGGCGAACGCGCATGGGTCTATTTCCGGGGAGAGCGCGTGAGTGTCCGAGCCCTCCTGCACAGCTATGGAGAGACACTAAATCGATTCGCTGACGAGGCGCATGAGGATTGGCTCTCTTCTGTCGGAGAGGCCTGGAGGGACACGTTCCCAATGGTGGTAGACATTCCTGGGTCGAGTTTCAGTATTGTTGTTCTTGACAGCATAGAGTTCAGCTCAACCCTTGCAACCAACGCGTACGGGCACGTTGGAAGCGAGCAATTGCAAAAGATCGCCAGATTGAAGGAGGCACAGGACGGGAGACGGTTTTTGTTCGCTCTCCATCATCACATCGCGCTACCATCAAAATTGGCCCGTGGAAACCTACTCAAGAGGCTTCAACCATTCTTCCTGCTTTTACAGAATCCGCGAAGCGTTGTTCGGGTGCTCCGAGAGTACGAACCCGCGGTCGTGCTGCATGGTCATCGTCATGTCGAGTATGGAGGAAGGTTGCACAAGCTAGACATTGTTTCGGCGCCTTCGACAACGCTCGGGTGTGAAGCTCAAGGTCGAGACACGCCTGGGTTCTTCATTCTGGAGGTTGGCTGTGCCGGTTCCGGCGCCGCAGTGAAGTCGAAAGCATTCGTCTCTCTTAATGAGTAGGAGAGTGGTCCACATACGACCTATGCATTTGGTTCGCGGGCACTGTTTGAAAGGTGACGGTCTGCTTCTCTCGTGCACGATGGACTGCTTGGAGTCGAGGCTGTGCGAAAACTCGCCGGACGAGCATTTTCCGGGGTCATCAAACTTCTCCGGCAGTCCCGATCGTCGATCCTTGGTCGATCTGGAAGGTCGGCTGCGCGCGCAGCCACGCGAGAATCGAGTTTTCACACAGCGTCGAGCGTGACGAGAACTTCGAACTGCCACCCGACAGCCACCGCTCAGCCTCGCAAGTGACCACCGCTTATGTTGTACGTTGATGTGCAAGTACAGAACAGCGCTGCACACCACACTATCCCCTCAGCAGCACAGACGGGCTCCCTGACCGAGCCCAAACGTCTTGTATGTCGATGCAAATAAAGCGACAATCGGCGCCGAATATGCATCAATCCCTGCCCGCGCTGTTGTTCCCGGAGTACCGCCGCCGCGTGCTCGGCCTGCTGCTGCTACGCCCGGACGAGGCGCTGCACGGGCGCGAGATCGCTCGCCGTACCGGCCTGCCGGCCGGCACCATCACCCGCGAGCTGGGCAAGCTGGCCGAGGTGGGCCTGCTCAAGCGCGAGAAGCGCGGCAACCAGCAGGTCTACAGTGCCGACACCAGCGGCCTCATCTTCACCGAGCTGGCCAGCATCCTGCGCAAGACCTCGGGCCTGGCCGACGTGCTGGTGCAGGCACTGGCGCCGGTGGCCACGCAGCTGCGGGTGGCGTTCGTGTTTGGCTCGGTGGCCCAGGGGCGCGAGACCTCCGGCAGCGACATCGACGTGATGCTGATCGGCGACATCAGCTTCCGCCAGGCCGTGGAGGTGCTGCACCCCACTCAGGCCGTGCTGGGACGCGAGGTGAACCCCAAGTTGTTCTCGACAACTGAGTTCAGTGCCAAGGCCCCATCCGAGCCCTTTCTGGCCGACGTGCTGGCCAAGCCCAAGCTCTTCCTGATCGGAAACGCGCATGACCTTGAAGAACTTGCTCGGCATCAGCCTTGATGCCGTGCCGGCCGACAAGGGGCTCGTGGCCAAGCTGTTGGCTGCGGCGCAGCGCAACATCGCCGACGCGCAGCTGGCCGGCCTGAGCGCAGAGAACCGCTTCGACGCCGCCTATAAGGCCATCATGCAAGTGGCAATGGTGGCCCTGAACGCCAACGGCTTCCGCACGCTCACCAGCAAGCCTGGCCATCACCAGACGGCCATCCAGACGCTGCAGCTCAGCGTAGGCCTGCCGCAGGCCAAGGTGATCGTGCTTGACGCGCTGCGCAAGCAGCGCAACCTGTCGGACTACTCCGGCGACCTGATCCCCGACGCCGCTGCCGCCGAGTGCCTGGCCAGCGCCCAAGAGCTGCTGGCTCACGTCCGCGCCTGGCTGCAGGCTCAGCGGCCGGACCTGCTGTAGCCGCCGCACGATGACGGCCCAGGTGCTCATCGACGCTTTTCGCCTGCCGGCTCAGGCGCAGGTGGGCCAGCGCATTCCGAAGAAGATGCTCGTGGAGCAGGGCGCCCCGACGGCCGCCGACAAGCGCTTGATCAACGACACCATCGATGAGCTGTGGTGGCAGGCCACGCTGAAGCCAAGCACCGTGGGCGTGCCAGCCTTCCACGCGGCGCCGGTGTCGGCGACGTCAGCAGCTGCAACTACCGACGGCGCAGGCTCGGCAGTCGCAGGAACTTCAGACGTTGGCGCTGCCAGCGCAGACACCACCGACGTGATCGAAATCGCGTTGGTCTCGGCGCAGCTGCGGCCACCCACCCGCGAGGCGCAAGCCCGGCGCTTGATGCAGCTCATCCACCGGGCCATCCCGTACCCGGTGCTGCTGGTCGCGCAGGCCCCTGAGGGCACCGTGCTGTCGCTGGCGCACAAGCGGGCCTCGCTGGGCGAGGCCGGCAAGTGGGTTGTGGCCGACAGTGCAGACACGCACGCCTTCGACCCCACTCAGCCGACTGCGGCTGAAACTCAGTTCATGGCCAGCCTGGCACTGGAACAGCTGCCGCGCAGTGCCTTGGCCGACCTGCGGGCGTTGTACCAGGCCGTGGCAGACCGCATCACGGCGCTGGCCGTGGCGCAGGTCACGGGCCACTTCAAGGTGCCCGAGGCCGCAGCCGCCACACCGGCGGCCTGCGTTGCTGCGCAACGTCAGGCCCTGGCCGAACGCAGCCGACTGATCGACCAGCTGGCTTCCGCCCGAAACACGGCGGCCAAGGCGCGGCAGATGAGCCAGCGCGTGGAGCTCAACCTGCAGATCCAGCGGCTGCAACGCCAACTTCAAGAACTCCAGGACAGGCTTGCCACATGAGCCACCGCAACTTCAGACTTTGCCCATGACCGCACCCCAACCCCCAGCGACCATCCAGCCGATCGACAAGGCCAGCCCAGATGCGCAGAGCGCCAACCTCGTGGAGGGCAACCTCGCGCAGCTGAAGGCCCTGTTCCCTGAGGCCTTTACCGAAGGCCGGGTCGACTTCGAGGTGCTCAAGCAACTGCTGGGCGCCGCGGTGGACGAGCGCGAAGAGAAGTACGGCCTGAATTGGCACGGCAAGCGCCGCGCACGCCAACTGGCGCTGACGCCCAGCACCGGAACGTTGCGCCCCTGCCCGGAAGAGAGCGTGGACTGGGACACCACGCAGAACCTGTTCATTGAAGGCGACAACCTGGAGGTGCTGAAGCTGCTGCAGAAGAGCTATGCCGGCAAGGTGAAGCTCATCTACATCGACCCGCCGTACAACACCGGCAAGGACTTCGTCTACCCGGACAACTTTCAGGACAGCATCAAGAACTACCTAGAGCTGACGGGGCAGGTGGAGGGCGGGCAGAAGATCAGTTCGAACACCGACGCGTCGGGCCGGTTTCACACGGACTGGTTGAACATGATGTACCCAAGACTGCGACTTGCCCGGGACATTCTTCGAAATGACGGCGTCATCTTTGTATCGATCGACGATAGTGAGAGCGCCAACCTGAAGCACTTATTGAGCGACATATTTGGTGAGGAAAACTTCATCGACACAATTGCGGTCGAAATGTCGACGACGTCCGGCCCAAAAACTGTTAACGCTCAGCAGGGAACAATCGTCAAGAACATCGAGTTCGTGCACATCTTTCGGAAATCGGCACAGTTTGATGCCGTCCCGCATCAACCGCTATTCGATGGTGTCGAGAGCTACGACACGCATTATTCGGCTTGGATGAATGAGGATGGCACCATACAGCCTCTGGTAAGTGCAATGCTTCAGGCGCCAGAGGTGCGGGCGGATATTGAGCGTCTTGGCGTCTTTGGCGCGGATGAGTTTGGGATCAACGATCTCTCCAAGCTGCTAGTCACATCTAGTGCCACAAAAGATTTCATAGAGAAGAACGCCCGGCACATAGCACGCTTGGATCGAGCGCCGGTGTCCGCGACTGGAGTTACCACTCCAGCGGGCCGTTGGGTCGCTTTTGAAGCAGACCATCGCACATACTACCTAACTTCGCTTTCCAATGGCACTCTTCAGGCGCTGATTCCTCTCTCTTTGAATTTTCGAATGTCTGATGACTACAAGCCCAGATATGGCCGAACAGTTATCAGAGGTGACCTTTGGAAGGGCTTTTATCAGGATATGGGGAATGTTGCAAAAGAGGGCGATATCCCGTTTGCAAACGGAAAGAAGCCAGTACGCTTAATTAAGCAGTTAATCAAATGGGCGGGATGTGGGCCGGGAGAGATCATTCTGGACTTTTTTGGGGGAAGCGGTACCACAGGGCACGCTACGATGGAACTCAACTCGGAGGATTCTTCTAGTCGTCGATTTATTGTTGTGCAGTTGCCGGAGCAATTGGATGCTGCTAATCCCGAGCAGAAAGCGGCAGCGATGTTGTGCGACGAACTGGGTCGGCCCAGATCTCTCTCGGAACTTACGAAGGAGCGATTGAAGCGCAGCGCGCGCAAACTCAAGGTGAAGACCCCGAACTTGGATGCAGGATTCCGCACCTTCAAGCTGGACGGTTCAAACATCAGAGCCTGGAATCCTCGGCCCGATGACCTGACCGGTACGCTTCTCGATCACGCCGAGCACCTGGCCCCCGGCCGCAGCGAACAAGACGTCCTGTACGAGTTGCTCCTGAAACTCGGCCTCGATCTCGCCGTACCCATGGAGTCGCGCCAGATCGCCGGCAAGACGGTGCACAGCATCGGCGCCGGCGCCTTGTTGGCCTGCCTTTCGGATGGCATCGACCGCGACGTGGCAGAGCCGCTCGCCCTTGGCATCGCGGCATGGCAGAAGGCCCAGGCCCAGGCGCTGCAGGGCGGCGACGACAACGCCAAGCCCGTCAGCACCAAGCTCGTCTTCAAGGACAGCGCCTTTGCCGACGACGTGGCCAAGACCAACCTGGGCGCCATCCTCAGCCAGCACGGCTTGGACGACGTGCGCAGCATCTGAAGGAGGCCGCATGCAACACGACGCACCAGACCCCAACAAGGGCCGCCTGCAAGGCCGAATCCAGCGGGTCAGCATCGAGGGCTTCCGCAGCATCGCCAAGGTCGAGAACCTTGTCCTGCCGCAGCTCACCGTCTTGATCGGCGCCAACGGTGCCGGCAAGTCGAACCTGATCCGGTTCTTCGAAATGCTGGCCTGGATCCTGCGGGGCCAGAACCTGCAGGACTTCATCGCCCGCAACGGCTTTGGCGACGACCAGCTCTACATGGGCGCCAAGCGCACCCCGCGCTTGAACGGCGAGATCCGCGTCGAAACCCACCGAGGCTTCAACGACTACCGGTTTGGGCTGGCTCACATCAGCGCAGGCGACACCCTGATCTTCGTCGACGAAGCCTACCGATACTCCGACCGCAAGAAGGTCGGCGAGGCCAAGTGGACGGTGCTTCCTTCGGGTGGAAAAGAGGCGGCGCTGGCAGAAACTGCAGCGAAGAACCAGACCGCGCAGGTGGTGGTCAGCCTGCTGAAGCGCTGCACGACCTACCAGTTCCACGACACGTCGGCCAAGGCCAACGTGAAGCAGGCTTGGGATGTCGAAGACGCGGTCTGGATGCGGTCTGACGGCGCCAACCTCGCGCCTATCCTACTGCGGCTGCAAGAGAAGGACATCAAGCGCTACAAGCTGATCGTGCGCCAGATTGCCCGCGTGCTGCCTGGGTTTGCCGACTTCGACTTGCAGCCCTCCTACGGAAAGGTGGGGCTGCGCTGGCGCTCGCGGTTCAGTGACAAGACCTTCGGCGCGCACCTGACCTCGGACGGCTCGCTTCGACTTTTCTGCCTGCTCACGCTGCTGAACCTGCCGCCCGAGATGCTGCCGGACGTGATGTTCTTCGACGAACCGGAACTGGGGCTGCACCCCCATGCCATCACCCTGGTGGCGGAGATGATGAAGACGCTGTCACATGGACGTCAGGTGTTCATCGCGACGCAGTCGCCTTACATGGTGGACTGTTTCGCGTTAGAAGATGTCATCGTCGCCAGCAATCATGAAGGTGCGACGCAGCTGCGTACGCTTCCACGCGAGCGATACCAGCAGTGGCTCGACGAGGAGTACCTCGTCTCCGACCTGTGGCTCAAGGAGCCGGTCGGGGGTGACACGTGACGCGGCTGTTGGTGATCTGCGAAGGCCAGACCGAAACCGAGTTCGTCCGCACGTGCCTTGAACCGCACCTCCGCGACCACGGTTTAGCGGTGCACGCGTCACTTCTTAAGGCACGGCCGGGGAAGCAAGGTGGCGGGTGGGTCTCCGTCGAACGCGTGGCGCAGCACATTCGATTTGAGTACCACCACTTTGATTGCATCACGACGCTGTTGGATCTGTACGGCTTCGGACAGGCGGCTGGCCGCGACAAGATGGCATTGGAGGCTGCGATCCTCGAAGCTAGTGCGCGCAAGATTCCGGGGCTTCGCGCCGATCGCGTTGTTCCTCACGTTCAGCGATACGAGTTCGAGGCTCTGCTTTTCAGCAAGGTTGAGGCGTTTGAATGGGTGCAGAACGGATGGAGTGAGGAAGCGCGAAAAAAGCTTCAAGCGATCCGTGATCAGTACCCAACGCCAGAAGACATCAACAACAGCCCGCAAACTGCACCCTCGAAGCGAATCATGTCGGTATTCTCGGGCGGGCAGTACGGCAAGGTGGCTCACGGGCCACTGATTGCGGAAGCGATCGGTATGGAGCGGATGCGGGCCGAGTGCCCTGGCTTCGATGCTTGGGTGGCACGTCTTGAACAATGGGGTAGGCCCTGAGGCGCCCGGACGGATACGCGATGAAGCTCCAGTTTGAACACAACCTTGACTACCAGCTCGCCGCCATAGATGCGGTGTGTGACCTCTTCTCGGGCCAAGAGATCTGCCGAACCGAGTTCACGGTGACGGCACCGCGCTCTGTCTACCTGGGAGAAGGGACACAGAGTGCGCTGCCCGGCATGTCGGGCGACGGCGTGCAGCTGGGCCTGGGCTTGGCCGAGTCCGACCTGGGCATCGGCAATCGCCTTCAGCTGGACAGCCAAGACCTGCTGGCCAACTTGAACAAGGTGCAGCTGCGCCACGGTTTGAAGCCCAGCGACAGCCTGAGCTCACGTGACTTCACAGTGGAGATGGAAACGGGAACGGGCAAGACCTACGTCTACCTGCGCACGATCTTCGAACTGAACAAGCGCTACGGCTTCACCAAGTTCGTGATCGTCGTGCCGTCAGTGGCCATCAAAGAAGGCGTCTACAAGAGCCTGCAGATCATGGCGCCGCACTTCCGGTCGCTCTACAGCGGCCAGCCGTTCGAGTACTTTCTGTACGACTCCGCCAAGCTGAACCAGGTGCGCAACTTCGCCACCAGCCAGCACTTGCAGGTGATGGTGGTGACGGTGGGTGCCATCAACAAGAAGGACGTCAACAACCTCTACAAGGACAGCGAGAAGACCGGCGGCGAGAAGCCCATCGACCTGATCCGTGCCACGCAGCCGGTGCTGATCGTCGACGAGCCGCAGAGCGTGGACGGTGGCTTGGAGGGGCGTGGCAAGGAGGCGCTGGACGCTATGAACCCGCTGTGCACGCTGCGCTACTCGGCCACGCACGTGGACAAGCACCACATGGTCTACCGGCTTGATGCCATCGACGCCTACGAGCGACAACTGGTCAAGCAGATCGAAGTGGCGTCGGCAGAGGTGGATGGCGGCCAGAACAAGGCCTACGTGCGGCTGCAGGAGGTGCGCAGCAAAGGTACCACCGTGCTGGCACGCCTAGAGCTGGACGTCCAGCAAGGTAGTAAGGTGGTCCGCAAAGATGTGTGGGTGCAGGACAGCGACGACCTGGAGCAGCACACCGGCCGGCAGCTGTATGCCAACTTCCTGGTGGGCGAGATCCAGGCCAAACGCGGTGCGCAGCGCGTCGAAATCCGCATGCCCGGTGGCGAGCAGTGGCTGCAGGTTGATGCCGCCATCGGCGACATCGACGGCGATGCCATCAAGCGCCAGATGATCAAGCGCACGGTCGAGGAGCACCTGAAGAAGGAACTGCGCCTCGGGCCGCAAGGCATCAAGGTGCTGAGCCTGTTCTTCATCGACAAGGTGGAGCACTATCGCCAGTACAACGAGGCCGGCGAGCCGGTGAAGGGCAAGTACGCGCTGATGTTCGAGCAGGAGTTCGCCCGCCTGGCGCGAAACCCCGATTACCAGAGCCTATTCAACGAAGTGGACCTGACCGTGGCGCCGAGCGAGGTGCACGACGGCTACTTTTCGGTGGACAAGAAGGGCACGTGGACCGACACAGCCGAGAACAATCAAGGCAACCGCGACAACGCGGAGCGGGCCTACAACCTGATCATGAAGGACAAGGAGCGGCTGCTCAGCTTCGAGACGCCGCTCAAGTTCATCTTCTCGCACTCGGCGCTGCGCGAAGGCTGGGACAGCCCGAACGTGTTCCAGATCTGCAACCTGCGCGAGATGAACACCGAGCGCGAGCGCCGGCAGACCATCGGCCGCGGGCTGCGGCTGGCCGTGAACCAGAAGGGCGAGCGGCTGCGCGGCTTCGCGGTGAACACGCTGACGGTGGTGGCCAACGAGAGCTACGAGTCCTTTGCTGAGAACTTGCAGCGCGAGATCGAGCAGGACACCGGCATCCGCTTCGGCATCGTCGAGAGCCACCAGTTCGCGCCGCTCTCCGTCGTTGGTGCCGACGGGCAGCCCAAGCCCATGGGCGTGGACTTGTCCAAGCAGCTGTGGGAGCACCTGAAGACCGCTGGCCTCATTGACGCCCGAGGCAAGGTGCTGGACACGCTGCGCAAGGCGTTGAAGGAAGACACGCTGGTGCTGCCGGAAGCGTTCACGTCGGCGAGGAAGTCCATCGTGACCTTGCTCCACAAGCTGGCGGGCAAGCTGGATATCAAGGACGCGAACAAGCGCGACACGGTCAAGCTGCGCCGCGGCGTCTACCTCAGCGACGACTTCAAGGCGCTGTGGGACCGCATCAAGCACCGCACGACCTACCGCGTTCAGTTCGACAACGAGCTGCTCATTAGCCGTTGCGCCAGCACGATCCGTCAGGTGCTGACCGATGCGCCCGTCACACGGACACGGCTGCGGTTTCGCACGGCGACCGTGCTGATCAGCCAGGGCGGTGTCGACACCAAGCAAACGGCGACGTCGAACTTTGTCTCGATGACCGAGGGCGACATCCCGCTGCCTGACCTGCTGACCGAGCTGCAGGACCGCACTCAGCTGACGCGCCGCAGCATCGTGCGGATCCTGACCGAGAGCGGCAAGCTCGACGACTTCAAACTCAACCCGGCGCAGTTCATCGATGTGGCGGCCGAGTGCATCAACCGCACCAAGCGCCAAGCGCTGGTGGACGGCATCAAGTACCGCCGCCTGGGCCAGACGGCCGACGGCAGCGAGATCTACGCACAGGAGCTGTTCGAGCAGGCGGAGCTCACCGGCTACCTGACCAACATGCTGGAGGTGACGAAGTCAGTTCACGAGAAGGTGGTCTACCAGTCGGATACCGAGCGCAGCTTCGCCGAGGACCTGGAGAAGAACACCGCGGTGAAGCTCTACGCCAAGTTGCCGGCTTGGTTCAAGGTGCCCACACCCTTGGGCAACTACAACCCGGACTGGGCCGTGGTTGTGAACGCGGACGGCACCGACCGGCTGTACTTCGTCGTGGAGACCAAGAGCACGCTGTTCGACGATGCCCTTCGCGACGCCGAGGTGGCCAAGATTGCGTGTGGGCGGGAGCACTTCGCGACGATCGCCGAGGGTGCGGACGCGGCGAAGTTCGTGCGAGCGACTACCGTCGACGCCTTCTCCAAGCACTGGTAGCGGGATCTTCGAGGGATGGCTAGGCGTTCGCGCTGGCCCGGAACTGGGAGTTAGTACGACTTCGCGGGTCACGGGTCTCCGTGAGCCGTGCCTTAGTCCAGAGTCCGAGCCTGCTCACCTGATTATCCGTCTTCAGAAAAATCTACGCCGATGTTGATTTTTTCGTCCTACAATGTAGTCGTGGAAAATCAACATCCTCAACCCATGCTGCCGTCAAAACCTGTTCTCATCAACGACGATCACCAGGTCCGCCGGGAATTGCTCCGGCTTGGCCTGACGACCGAGATCGTCCGGACCATTGCGCGTAAGGCAGCCGCGGCGAAGGCCGAAGCGCTGGAGATTGACCCCTCCAGCACGCCGGGCACGTTGGCCTACATCTTCGGCGTCCGCGCCGTCCGGACCGAGCTCATTCCGCTCGGCTGGAGGTTGAGCCGTGCCGGCAACGTCGAGTCGACCGTCAACGACAAACTGGGCATTCAGATCTGCTTCCAGAACGTCGACAGCGCCTGCACTGAGCCCCACCCCCAAGCGATCTCGGGCAAGGGCGCTGGCTCCCGCAAACTCATCCAGGATGGGCAGGCAGAACTTTTCGACCGCGAGGCTCCTGACGCAGTGGACGCGTTCGGCAGCACGCCGACAGTGTGGGTGGTCTGTGTGAGCACGGACAGCAAGAAGCTCAGGGCCGAGGTGTCCTGCCCCGTGGCGTTCGAAGGTAACCAGTTCGAAGGCTTCAGCAAGCGCATCTGGGTCGTTGACGAAGACCTGGACGCCGCACCCGACTCGATCGACCGTCCCGACGACGACAGCGGTCCGGGTGAGCACGAGGTGCGCATTGCGAAGAAGTGATGATGAAGATCGAAGCCTATGTTTAACGGGGGCAGGCTCACGCTCGCTCGAAAGCGCAGGCAGCTCACCAAGAAGGAACTGGCAGAGAAGGCCCAACTGACAGCGCTCACGCTCACGCGCTTGGAGGCAGGCGAAACACCGGAACCGGGCAGCGACACCGTGCGTGCGCTGGCGCAGGCCTTGAGCTATCCGACGGAGTTTTTCTACCTTAACGACAGCGAGGCGCTCAACACCGAGGCAGTGAGTTTTCGTAGCCTGTCGTCGCTGACGGCAAGACAGCGTGATGCCGCTCTCGGGGCGGGCGACCTGGCGTTCGAGCTACATGAGTGGGTGGCTGATCGCTTCGAACTGCCCGCCGTGCAGTTGCTGGACCTACGTGATGAAGATCCGACAGCGGCTGCCGAAGCTCTGCGTAGCCATTGGGGAATGGGCACCAAGCCGGTCGAGCACATGATCAAGTTGCTCGAATCCAAAGGCGTTCGCGTGTTTTCTCTCGCCGAGCAGCACAAACACGTTGATGCCTTCTCGTGTTGGCGGGGCAATGTGCCCTACATCTTTCTGAACACGTTCAAGTCCGCAGAGCGCAGCCGCTTTGACGCGGCCCACGAGCTAGGTCACCTAGTGCTGCATGTTCACGGCATGACGAACGGCGGCGGGAACGTCGAGCGCGATGCGGACAAGTTCGCCTCGGCGTTCCTGATCAGCCGGGGCGATTTGATTGGTCACCTGGGTCGGGTCGGCTCCCTCGCGCAGTTGGTCTCCGCGAAGAAGCGCTGGGGTGTGTCCGTGGCGGCACTTGCGCGTACAGCGTTCGATGCGGGCTTGATTTCGGACTGGCACTACCGTGATCTGTGCAAGCAGATGAGCTCGCTGGGCTACAGGACGAACGAACCGCAAGGCCTCGAACGCGAGAAGTCCGTGCTCTGGAAGATGATCTTCGACGAGCTGTGGAAGGACGGGATCACCAAGGATCGCATTGCGGCCGAGCTGCACATTCCGCTGGACGAGATCGAGTCTTTGGTAGGCGAGTTGGTCGCCCAGCCACCACCGCCGCCCGTCATCGGAAACAAGAGGCCGATGCTCAGGATCGTTTCATAGTCGCGCCGGCTCTGCCTACAAGTGGGGCGGTTGGGTCGCGAAGTTGAACACCATGTGATGGATCTGATCGAGTTCAGCCGCAGACAAGGCTGACCGTCGGAGAGCCAAGGGAGCAAGTGAAAATGGCATTCAAGAAGCCCTCGGCCACTTCGGCCGTCTCAGAGAGCCCGGACCGGCTGTTCCTGGATCTACCGAAGCGTAGGCACCCCAGCCTGTTTGACCACCAGGGTCAGATGCTGCGCAACTACGCCGCAAAGGCCTTGAAGGCGACGGACGTCGCACTGCAACTGCCCACAGGCAGCGGCAAGACTTTGGTCGGCCTGCTGCTCGCGGAATGGCGCCGTCGCAAGTTCGGCGAGAAGGTTGTCTACCTGTGCCCGACGGTGCAGCTGGTGAACCAAGTGGCCGAAGAGGCCGCGACGAAGTACGGCCTATCGATCCAGCCCTTCAGCGGTCCGATCAAGGACTACGCGCCGGCCGCCAAGGCCGCTTACGACGACGGCGAGCGAGTCGCGGTCACAACCTACAGCAGCCTCTTCAACACCAATCCCTTCTTCGAGGATCCCGAGATCGTCATCGTCGATGACGCCCACGCAGCCGAGAACTACATCGCCTCGATGTGGACATTGTCAATGTCACGGCTGGACCAGAATCCTGCCGTCGTCGCGCTGCACAACGCCGTCGCCAGCGTGCTGAAGCAGGCGGTCCCAAGCCTGACATACGCCCGCATCATGGGCATCACCCGTGACGTCGACGATGCCGCCTGGGTGGACATGCTGCCTGCTCACGCGTTGGCCGAGCTTGCGGACGAATTGAGGACTGCAGTCAGCGGGCATGTCGATGGGTTGCGCGAGCGCTATCCCTGGAAGAGCCTGGCCGGACACCTTCATGCCTGCCAGCTCTACATGTCAGCGGCAGCCATCATGATCCGGCCGCTGATCCCACCGACCTGGTCCCATGCGCCATTTGCAAATGCGAAGCAGCGCATCTTCATGTCGGCCACTCTTGGTGCCGGTGGCGACCTTGAGCGCCTTACCGGGCGCTCGAAAATTCTTCGTTTGCCGATTCCTGACGGATGGGAGGTGCAGGGCATTGGCCGTCGCTTCTTCGTCTTCCCTGAGAAGTCGCTGAACGAAGAGGACGCGCTATCCCTGCGCCATTCGCTGATGCGCGAGGCCGGACGCAGCCTGGTACTGACCCCGCGCTTCGACAGCGCCGCGGTGATCAGGGAAGACGTCGAAGAGACGCTGGAGTATCCGGTCTTCGAAGCTGATGATCTGGAGAAGACCAAGGCCAAATTCCTCGCAGAGCGGAAGGCGGTGGCCGTCATTGCCAACCGCTACGACGGTATTGACTTTCCCGGCGACGACTGTCGGCTTCTGTTCGTCGAAGGCCTGCCAAAAGCCACCAATCTGCAGGAACGATTCTTGATGACCCGCATGGGCGCCAACCTGCTCTTCAACGAGCGAGTCCAGACGCGCGTGATGCAGGCTCTGGGCCGCTGCACTCGGGGGCTCAATGACTACTCCGCCGTGGTTGTGACCGGCGATGACCTTCCCGCATATCTGACGGACAAGAAGCGCCGTGCCTACTTCCACCCAGAGCTGCAGGCCGAAATCGAGTTTGGTGTTCTGCAGTCCACCGACACTCAGGCGGGGGAGATCGTCGAGAACTTCAAGGTGTTCCTTGAGCACGACGACGAGTGGCAGGACGCCAACGACACCATCTTGGAGATGCGCAGTTCCAAGACGCAGGAGGCGTTCCCAGCGATGGACGATCTCGCTGCCTCTGTTTCCTGCGAGATTGCTTGGCAGACTGCCCTCTGGAACGAGGACTATGTCCAGGCTCACGACGCTGCTCGCGATGTGCTTGCGGGTCTCAAGGAGGCAGGGCTTCGAGGATATCGCGCCCTTTGGTTCTATCTCGCCGGAGCGGCAGCGGAGCGAGCGGCGGCGCAGGGAGTCACGGGCTTCGACGTCAAGGCTCGCCAAGCCTATGGCAAGGCGAAGGAAGCTGCCCAAGGTATCCCCTGGCTTATCGCGTTGGCGCAGGGCAAATCCCCAGAAAGCGCTGGCGACGCGGCAGCGGCCGACCCGGCCTTGATGTTGCAGATCGAGCGGCTGGAAGCGTACCTGGACGGCTTGGGTACGCTCCACAACCGCGACTTTGCGGCGCGCGAGAGCGAGATCCGCAACGGCCTGGCTACGGCAAAGGGCTTCGAGCTGGCGCAACAGAAGCTCGGCGAGCACCTGGGCTTTTCCGCTGGCAAAGAGGAGTCCGATGCGTCTCCTGACCCATGGTGGATGATCGGTGACAAGGTCATCGTCTTCGAAGATCACGCGGGAGCCAAAGAAGGAGCCGTGCTCGACGCGACCAAGGCTCGACAGGTGGCGTCGCACCCCGCCTGGATTCGCTCGAACGTCCCCGGCGCAGAGGCGGCCACTATCGTGCCGGTGCTCGTCACCCCTGCGAAGGAAGCCGCCGTTGGCGCCTTGCCATCGCTAAGCCAGGTAAGTTACTGGTCTCTGGCCGAGTTCCGCGATTGGGCTGAGGCTGCACTGGTGGCAATTCGCGACCTGCGCCGATCATTCAGCGAGCCCGGCGACTTGATTTGGCGAGCCTCGGCGGCGGAAGTGCTGGAAGCGAGTCGCCTGGACTGCCCAGGCTTGATCAAGTGGCTTGCCAGCCGCAACGCGGACAAGTTTATGCAGCAGGCCCCCTAGTTGACAGATCACGGTTGCCCCTCGCCGCGGCATCGATCGTCGCCGGCGGGTTCGTTGCCCTCGGCAGCGTGCGGCGTCTGGCGACCTCCTTCGACTTGCTGGGCGCTATCCCCGCGAGGACCGGGCCGTTCGATGATCGACACTTCGATGCCCGGCGGTGGTTGTTCTGTTGCCAAGGCGCGAGGTACGGCCAGCATGCGTACGACGCTTCCGGCGGCGACTACGGTGCGCTGACCGATGCCTTCGGATTCGATGGAGGCATGGCCCCGCAAAAAGGTGACGCCTTCGCCGAGTCGAATCTTTGCGGGGCGACCGTAAGCAACATTGGCGACGACGCGGCCGAAGATGGTCACTTCGCCTCCTCGCTGTGACTGGGCCTCGTTGAAGGTGATGTGGACATCGACAAGGTCCGGAGGCGCAGAGCCGTCGGTCCCGAACCAGTCCTGGCACAGAAGCCGCACCCACCGCTCGTTGTCGCCCGGGAAGATCCAGAGACGATGATCTTCATCCCACCGCCCCCCCAGTACCCGCGCGCCAATCCTAAAGCGCGTGTTGTAGGGACAGCGGACGAGGACTCTGTGTTCGAGGATCAGGTCGACCTCGATGGGTTCGTAGCTCAGTTCAGGATCGAGGTTGCTATCTGTGCTCATCCCAGTTTCCTCGCCAGGTTCTCAGGTTGCAGATGGGTGTACCGGCGCAGCATGGTCAAGGTCTTGTGACCCGTCACGGAGGCCACCTCCATCGGATTCAGGCCCTTCTCGAAAAGGCGTGACGCCGCCTCGTGGCGGAGGTCGTGCCATCGCAGGCCCTCAATACCGAGCCGCTTGAGCGTCTTTTTCCAAACGCAGACGATCGCGTTCTGTGTCGTCGGAAAGACGCGTCCATCGGTAGACCGGGGCAGGGAGCGGAGGACGGCAACCGCCTTGAGCGACAGTGGCAGCGCCGGAGGTACTCCCTTATTGCCGTGCCTACGATGCGTCGGCGGGATCCAAACGACCTGCCGTGACAGATCGATCCACTCCCAGCGGAGCGACATGAGCATGCCCTGGCGCAAGGATGTTTCGATGGCGAGGTCGAAGGCGGGCCGAACCCACGGGTTCTCCGAGGCCGCGAGTGCTTCGGCGAGTTTGTCGTACTCGCCCTCGCGCAGACGACGGTCTCGCTCGTTGCTGCCGGACGGCTTTCTGATGTTCTTCAAAGGGTTCATCAGGCCCTCCATGCCCCACTCCTTGCGAGCGATCTCGAACAGGTGGCTGACGAGCGCCAGCTCCAGCCGAACCGTGTTCGCGGCCCGGCCCACTGCCAGGCGGTCGTCTCTGTACCTCGCGAAGTCGGCGCCACGGAGGTTGGCCAGGAAGTGGTGCGCCAGAGGCTGGCGCAGCCAGTGGCGGATGCGCTGGTTGTCTTGCGCCGGATGCGCCTTGGCGGCTGAGATCTCGCGCTCGTACCGCTTCAGGGCTTCTGCGAGGGTGGTCCGCTCGGACTCCGCCCGCGACACGAAGATGCCGCGGTCCATCTCGGACTCCAGCACGCGTGCCCAGGCCTCGGCCTCCGACCGGCTGTCGAAGGTGCGGTACTGCGGCGGGTAGCCCCGCCTGACGACTTGCGCCCGCCAGTAGCGACCGCGTTTTGTGATGCTTGCCAAGGTGACCGTTCTCCTGTGGGGAGGTGTCCGAAATGGCAGTGACCCCACGGCGGGCCGAACGGGAAAAACGGCCGTAGCGACGCGGACTTAGCTGCGCATGGGCCAGCGGGGCCGCTTTGGCAGTGAACGGGCCCGGGGCGGCCTTAAACGGGCCCACGGGGCCTGGACGCGGGGCAGCTTGAGCCGGCGGGGCTCAGGGGCCTGCAAGGCCCGTGGCGCCTCGTACGGGCTGGGGTGACAGGGGCTGCCACACCGGCGCCGCCAGGCGCCTGCAGCTGGCCGCGAGGTCGCACGTTTCGAGGTCGCACGTGCTCGGGACCGTGCGACCTCGGAATCTCTCGACGCCACGCGGACTTGCGCGTGCCGCAGGCCGTGGAGCACCCCACGTGCGACCTCGCCGAGGTCGCACGGGGTCAACGGCGGTTTAAGGTCGAACGGGTGCGGAGCGGCTGTGCGGGCTTAAGCCAGCCCTTGGCCCTGTGGACAACCGCCGGTTCAGGCGAAGAGATCCGGGGTCGGATTCTCGACTTGTCCACAGGCCTCGGCGGGGCCCTCGGCCAGGATCTGCTGCACCCGGCGCAGGCTGATCTCGTAGCGCCTGGCCAGCTGGCTGTGGCTCATGCTGACGCTGTCGGCGAAGAGCTGCCGGTTGCGCATGACGACGAGCGCGGAGCGGGCCATGGGCACCAGCACGTGCTCGCGCGGGAACTCGCGGCACAGGGCCTGCATGCCGGCGAAGCTGGCGATGGTGGCCAGCTCGTGGCCAGGCATGGCCACCTCGGGCACGTAGATGCGGATGCCGCCCCGCTTCTCGACCAGGCGCAGGGCCGCCGCGATGCCGCCTGCAGACGCCACGATGCGCAGCACCCGGGGCAGGTGCTGGATGTCGTCTGCCGTGGCGCCAGTGCTCACGCGGCGGCCTTCCCGCGGGCCTTCCAGGCCTTCAGCGCCTCGATCACCTTGCTGGCCTGGCGGCTGTCGAGCGAGCGCACCAGGTCGACGCCGTTGTGCGTGCGCAGGAAGGCGGCCAGGCCGGCCGCGGAGGGGTCGCGCAGCAGGCCCTTGGCGCCGAGCTGGGCCCACAGCTGCTCGATCCACTGCGCCTGGGTGAAGGCGCGGCCCTGGCCGCCCTTGCCGGCCAGCTTGCGCAGGTAGGCCAGCACGCGCTGGCGGCCGGCTTCGTCCAGCTCGGCGGCCGAGCTGCTGCCGCCCTGCACGCGCAGCATGGTGCGGTAGGCGCTGTCGGGCGACTTGTCGGCGGTGTCCATGCCCAGCTGCGCGGCGGCGGCGTGGATGGCGGCCAGGTCGCGGCGGCGCAGGTTGGCGGCTGCGGGGGTGGGCTTGCTCATAGGGGCAGCTCCAGCTGATGCCTGGGGCCGGTGGCCTGCTGCTGGCGGCTCTCGGCCGCATGCGTGGGGCACAGGTGCTGGTCGGGCCCGATCTCGGTGGCGCAGGCCTCGCAGAGGTGGCGATCGCAGGTGCCGCTGCGGCGCCTGGTGGGCGCGTCGCACTGCAGGGTGGCGCGCTGGCCGCAGACGCACACGAAGGGGCGGCTGCGCGTGCGGCTGCAGACGATGGCGGTGCCGCCGCCGGGGAAGGGGACGATGGTGCAGGGCATGGCTCAGCGCACCGTCGGGTTGAGGCGGATGACGGCCATGCGGCCTTGCGTCGGGAAGGCCTCCAGCACGCACTCCAGCGTGAAGTGGAACTCGACATCGGCGCCGCCGCCGCTGCCATCGGCGGGCACCTCGACGTGCACGGGCACGTGGCCCGGCATGCCGGCCAGGGCCTCGCGGAGTTGATCGACTGTCATGTCTCGTCGTCCTGCTCGGAAGGGTCAGCGGGTGAACGGCACGAAGCGCCCGTCGGGGCGGATGCGGTGCTTGCCGCGGGCGAGCGGGTGGATGGGCTGGCCGCTCTTCGTCTTGCCCAGGCAGAGCAGGCGCCCGCCCTCGGGTAGGGCGCTCTCGATCTCTTCGAGCACCGTGTCGAACCAGTCCGCCGCGTAGGCCGTGCGGTCAGCGAGTGCGCCCCAGGCCAGCAGCACGTCGCGGCCTTTCGGGTTGGGCTTGCTGCAGATGGCGTTGATCAGCGCCAGGTTGTCCTGCAGGCGGTCGCGCGCGTGCCAGTCGTGGGTCTCGTCCCAGCGCAGCATGGCCAGCGCTTCCTCGGGCTTGGAGCTGCGCAGCGGGATGCCGTTCACCACCAGGATGCCGCCGTACCCGTTGTTCGAAGCCAGCTGCATCAGCAGCGTGATGGTCCTGTCGTCCACCTCATGGTCGGCCTCGCTCGGGTTGAACATGCAGACCGTGAGGACCTGGCCCTCGCCCCACAGGCGGCGCAGCGTCCAGCGATAGGTGCCACATTCGCTGAGCTGGGCCGAACGTATCAGGCGCATCAGGCCTGCTGCCTGCGGCTGGTTCATCGTTGCTCCTTGGTGGGCGCGGTGTAGGCCGCCAGACGGCTCCAGTCGATCTGGCGGGTGCTGCCGAAGTGGAAGCGGCCACAGACGCAGCTGTAGGCGCGGAGGAAGCTCACCACCGGGTTGCCTTGCTTCGCGCGGCGGCTGGCCAGGCGGGCGGCAGCTGCGCGCGCTTGGTCGAGCGTGCCGTAAGGGCGCTTGCCGGAGGGGCAGGGCTTGGCCATGGGTTCACCCTGCCGGGAACTCATCGTGTGTGCGGCCGTCGAGCTGGCGGCCGGCGGCCTTCTTGCCGATGCGGAAGGCGTGCTCGGGCTTGGTGCCCTGCAGGAAGGCGTTGGGCGAAGTCAGTGGCACGTGCTGGCCATCGTTGCGCAGGCATAGCTCAGGCACGGTGCACCGCTGCCCATAGGAGTCGTCGAGCGCCGCCTGGTCCTCGCCGTCGCGGGCGACGCGGTTCGAGCGGTACCAAGGGCGCCACCACTCGTACTCGCGTTGGGTGATGGGCAGCCACTCGCCCCACTGCTTGAACAGGAACGGCACACCTGCTGCTGCGCACTGATCGCGCAGGTTGCGGGCCCAGTCGGGGTGCATGGCGCGCGCGCCGTGGCCGCTCTCGCCGCCGCAGATGACCCAGTCGAGCTGACCCGGCCCGCCATGCAGGCCGTGCTCTCCCAGCTGGATCGGACCCAGCATCGGCTCGACGCTCAAGAACCGCACGCGCGCCGGCACGGCCAGCAGCTTCGGCACGTCGCGGTCGGCCTCGGCCTGGTTGACGACGCTGTCGCCCAGCCACACGTTCGGGAGCGGCAGCTTCAGGGACAGCTGCGACACGCCGCAGGCGTCGGCCATCATCTTCCAGGCGTTGCCGATGCGCTTGGTGAGCAGCAGCCAGTCGAGGTGCGGTGTGGCGTTGATCAGGTCGAACAGGTCAGCGCGCCAGACCGGCGGCACCTGGTTGTCGAACACGTCGGCCAGGCTGGCGCAGAACACGCGGAAGCGCCGGCCCACGCGCTGGGCCTGGTCGTTCCACTGCAGCGGCTTGCGCCAGTTGGCCTCGCTCGTGCGGCGCCGCTCGCCGCCCCACTCCACGCCAGCGGCCTTGCCCGCGCGCTTGGCCCAGCCCTCGGCGTAGCAGTGGTCGCAGCCCGGGCTCACCTTCGTGCAGCCCACCCAGGGGTTGAAGGTGTGGTCGGCCCACTCGATGGCGGTGTTCTCAGCCACCATTCACCTCCGGCCTGGCGTGCTGCCTGCAGCACCCGTGCGTCTTCACGCCGGCGTTGTGCAGCGCGCAGAGTCGGTCCTTCGAGGTGGCGCCCATCAGCGCCACGGCCGGCCTCACGTGCTGGCAGTTGTTGCAGCAGGCCTCGCCGGTGCCGGTGCTCAGGCCTGTGCGGTAGCCGGCCGCGTCGCGGCGGGCCTTGGCGGCGGCGCGTGATCCGGTGGCCATCACTCGCCCGCCTTCACCAACGGCCGCAGCTGCAGCTCACGCGCGATGCGCTGACGCTCGGCGATGACGGCCCGCAGGTTCAGCAGCCGCTCGGCAGCCAGGCCGGCGCGGTGGGCGGCTTCAGCGCCGCCGTACAGGCTGTCGCTGCAGAGCATGCTGATGCCGTTGCGGCGGCCGGTGACGGCCGCGCGCGCTTGCCAGCCGTGGGTGGTGTCGCTGTCGATGCGGATGATCACGGGGTGCTCCTCATGCGTGGGTCAGCTGCCGCTGCAGTGGTGTGGGCTTCACCTTCCGCGCGGCTGCCAGCAGCTCGGCGATCTCTGCGCGGCTCAGCTTGGTCTCGGCGGCCTCGTCGGCGGCAGAGTCGGGGAAGACACGGTTGGCGATGAAGAACGCCCGGCGCGCCAGGTCGAGCTCCTTCTCCAGGTGCGCCTTGAGTGCCTTGCGCAGCAGGCCGAAGTGCACCCGCACGTCGACGGCCTCGGAGGGCGACAGCTCAACGGCCAGCACGCCCTTGCCCGATTTAGTCGTCACGCTGTTCACGTTCAGCACCTTGCAGCACAGCTGCACCAGCAGCTGCCGGTCGCTCTTGTCGTGGCAAGGGAAGAGCACCCAGTCGCGCTTCACCTCTTCGTCGAGCAGCTGCTCCAGCGTGCAGCCATGCAGAGCCAGCAGCTTCTCCAGCATGCGGCTGGCGTTCTCCTGCTCGCCACCCACGCCGCGCCTGGCCAACGCCAGCAGCTTGGACATGCGGGCCTTGAGCCGCGGGTCGAGTTCGTTCACCGCTTCACCCCCGCCGCCGGCAGCCGGCACACCGCCGATACCAGCGCCTCGGCCACGCTGCCGTCGCCGCGCTTGAAGACGCTGCGCTGCAGGCCTTCGGGGCCCACCAGCTCGATGAGGCCGTGGGTGCTGGTGCAGCTGTCGCGGTCAATGCTGGCCACGTAGTGCACGGTCTGCTGGCCCTCGCGCTCGTGGCGCACGTTGCTCACCAGGCGCGGGCGCTGCTGGCCCACGGTGACGAGCGATGCGCGGTCGACGTGCCAGACGCTGCCGCTGCGCGTGGCGGCGGCCTCGATCCAGTCGGGGCTGGCGATCGACGCGCCGATGAGCACGCCGATCAGTAGGGTGGGCTTGAGCCTCATGGTGTGGTTCTCCCTGGGGTGGTGCGGTGGGTGCCTCAGCCGTGCCGCAGCTGCTGCCAGCGGCTGAGGAAGAGCTCGCGCGCGTCGCGCGGCTGCAGGGGGTGCAGCGGGTAGGGGTGCGGCGGGTCTTCGCCGGGGGCGTCGTCGCCCCACGGCATGAGCACGAAGCGCTCGATCTGGTAGGCCGTGTGGTCGGCCAGCTTCACGGCGGTGGCCTTGCGCTCGGGCAGGCGGAACTGGCGGCGCAGCGCGGCCTCGCAGCGCGCCTCGACTTCGCGGTACATGGGCAGCAGGCTCTTCAGCGGGCTGTTCACGTCGCCCACGTAGGCCTCGTGCGCGTCGTGCAGCAGGGCTTCGAGCCTGTGCTCGGGCGGCGCCAGGTCGCACACCAGCACGCTGTGCTGCGCCACGCTGTAGAAGCTGCGCGTGTGGCCGGTGAAGCGGCACAGGTTGGCCAGCGCGTGCGCGATCTCGTCGATGGCGAACTGGTGCTGCTCGGGCGCGCGGTAGTCGAAGAACGCGCCGTTGAGGGTGAGGATGGTGGGCTCCATCACCGCGCTCCCTTGCCTGGGGTCCAGCCGTGGCGGGTGCTGTAGTTCAGCAGCACGTCGGCGGTGGCGGTCTTCATCACCACGCGGAAGGCGAGCGACGAGTCGACGTTGCACAGCAGCTCGACGGCCTCACGCACGGTGCGCTCGCTGATGGCGTCGCCGGCGTCGAACTCGGCGATGGTGTGGTACAGGCCCGTGCGGTTGGCCTGCAGCTGCACGGTGCGCTGCGGCGCAGGGCCGGCGCCCGTGGTCTTGGGCCTGGAGAGATCGATGAGTTCCTGGATGCTCATGAGGCGCTCCCGGAGTAGCTGGCGTAGGTGATGCCTTTGCGGCGCAGCTGCTTGGGCGCGCTGCCGGCGCTGCTGTGCCAGGTGATCCAGGCGCGCAGCGCGCGAAGGCCTTCCTGCTGGCCCTGCGCCTCGGGGATGCCCGGCACCAGCAGCAGGCCCTTGCCGGCGCCCTTGCCGTGGCGGCAAGCGACGTCCATCTCTTCGGCCAGGTCCTTGTGCGGGCCGCTGGCGATGGGCATGGCGTCGGTGGGCACCACGGTGCCGATCTCCACCGTGCCATCGGCCCAGCACCAGGCGATGGGCAGGCGGCCCCGCACGTGGAACACGTCTTCCATGGGATGGCCGCCCGGCAGCTGGGTGATGCCGTCGAGCACCAGCGGGTGGTCGCCGAAGACCTTGACGGCCTGCGCCTCGGCCGCCTGGCGGGCGCTGCTGGTGCTGCTGCTGCGGAAGCCGAACACCTGGTTGGTGTTGTAGGCACCGCAGCTGTAGCGCACGGTGACCTCCAGCGCCAGCGGCTGGCTGGTGCGGCCTTCGGTGAGGTCGAGCGCGGGCTCGAGAGACAGGCTCACGAGCTGCGGGCCGGTGGGGCGGGCCGGGCTGGCGGTGCGGGCCGAAACGGGGGCGGCGCGCATGGTCAGGCTCCCGCGATGTCGAGCGGGATGGGCTCGTACTTGTCGGTGTCGCCCACCCGCTCGTAGAAGCGCACGTAGCGCTTGCTGCCCACCACCTGCAGGCTCTCGCCGATGGCCGTCATGGCCCGCTGCCAGCGCTTGTCGGTGATCTCGTAGCGCCGCAGGCCGAGGATCTTGCCGGTGTTGAGCTTGCCCTCCTTGTCGGTGTCGAAGGCCTCGCTCACGAGCACCTTGATCTCGGGGCGGCTGTCTTCGGCCCACTCGTTGATGCACTCGTCGATCAGCGCCTTGGCGGCCTGCAGCCGCTCGTCGAAGGTCATGTGCTCGGCGATGGCCAGCAGCACCTTGTAGCGGCCGTCGAAGCTGTGCAGCGTGAGGTTGCCCTTCTTGCCACCCAGGGCCACCTTGAACTCGGCAGCCGACAGGGCGACGAACTGGTCGGCGAGGTCGAACACCTCGGTGCGGAAGGTGGCGATGGTGGCGCTCAGGGCCTTGGCCTTCTTCACCAGCTCGATGACGAGCTCGTCGCGCGTCAGGTCGATGGGCTTGATCACGCTCTCGGGCACGAGGCGGCCCTTGGCGTCGAGGCGGTAGCCCTCGGGGATGGCCGGCTTTGCCGGGGCCGGGGCGCTGGCTGCCTCGGCCGGGGGAGTCTTGCTCTTGGTGCTCACGGGCACTCCTTAAGGTTGCAGGGAGGGGACGGACGGCGGCGGCACGCCTTCGACGTGCACGCCGTAGAACTGCTGCCCGGCGGCCGTGGCCTGGTGCAGCTGGCCGCGCTGCACCAGGCTGTCGGCGCACTCGCGCACGCGCTGCTCGGGCAGGCCGATGAAGCGCACCAGGTCGGCCAGAGGCACCCACTCGCCCGCGTGGGCGTCCACGCGGATGAGCACGGTGGCGATGAGGGCGTGGCCGCTCATGACGCGGCCCCGGCGCTGGCGCCGGCCTCGGCGGGGGCTTCGTCCTCCAGCAGCTGGCTGAGCTGCAGGCCGCCGATGCGGTCGAGCCAGCGGAAGAACTGCCGCGTCAGCGTGGGCGGCAGCGCGATCGGCTCGATGCCGTCGCCCGCGGGGTCGATGACGAGCACGCCGTCGGAGTGCAGCTCGAAGCGGGGCGTGGGCGGCTTCGGCAGCACGCCCTCGGGCTCGGCAGCGGGCTTGCGCGGCACCAAATGCCCCGGCAGCTGGCCCAGCGTGGGGATGTCCAGCTTGGGTGGCTGGTTCCAGGGGAAGGCAGCGGTGGTGCCCAGCTCGCGCTTCGGCGCTGGCGCCGGCTCGGCGAGGAGGGCCGCGCCCGCAGCCTCGGCCGCCGCGGCGCTGGTGGTGGCGCCGTTGAGCACGGCCCCCAGCGCGAACACGCTGTTGGGCACGCCGGGCGGCACGCCCTTGGGCGTCTTGCGCAGCGCGTCGGCACGCATGGCGGCCTCGGGGTCGCCGCCGTCGATCGCGGCTTCGGCGTCTGCGGCCGTGGCATCGCTGGGCACCTTGCCGGTGGCGATGAAGCGCGCCTTGTTGTGCTTGCCCTGCTTGATGACGTACCCGTGGAAGATCAGGTTGTCCAGCCGCTTGGACAAGACGCTGTCCACCGTGATCTTGGCCTTCAGGTCTTCGCGCAGGATGCCCTGCGGGCCGGCGGCCTGGATGGCCGCGAGCGCCTGGCGCGTGAGGGGGTGCATGCGGCTCACGGCTGCCCCCTGTGGCACAGGCGCACGCCTTCGAGGAAGCCGTGGTTGAAGGCTTGGCGGGTGGGTACGTCCACACCCTGAGCGGCCTCGCGCAGGCCGGCCTGGCGGCCCTGCTCGTGGGCGTCGCGCAGCTGCTGCACGCGGCGCTCGGCAACGGCCTCGTCGTGCCGGTCGAGCGCGGCCGAGGCGGCCATCAGCGCCAGCACGCTGAAGCTGCCCAGCAGGGGCCACAGCCAGCGCCGCCAGGCGGGCTCCTTGAGCGGGATGACGATCGAGCGGGCGGTGGGTGTGGGCCTCATGAGGTGGTGCCTTCGCTGGTGGCGGCGTGCGCCGGGTCGGTGGTGTCGTCGGCGGCGTCGGGCCGGCGGCGGGTCGTGGGCATGCGCGGCTGCGGCGGTGCCGAGGCGCCGAAGTGCGGGCAGCGGCGGCAGGCTTGCCAGTGCTTCAGCTCGCGCGGGCTGCCGGTGGGCGGCGGGCGATGGGCGTAGCGGCGGCAGTCGTCGCTGCTGATGACGCGCACCTCTTCGTACTGCTCGCTCAGGTGCGGGCAGGGGTAGCTGCCCAGCTGGTGCAGCACCTTTTCGGCGATGCGGCTGGTGCTGGCCTTGCCCTTGCCGTACTCGCCCGTGCCGGCCAGCACCTGGTACAGCAGCGGCGCGCTCACGCCCATGCGCAGGGCCACGGCGGCGACGTTGCCGGTGCGGTCGCACTCGGCCACCAACATGGCGAACCAGGGCTCGGCCATGTAGGGCATCGGGTTCTTGGGCGGCTTCACGGCGCACCCCCGGCGGCCTTGCGCCCTGGCTTGTTGGCCTGGTGCCAGTTGGGCGGCAGTGCGCTGTCCTTCACGAGCACGTACCGCTTCTCGCCGTTGCTCTGGCCGGCGGCGCCCACGCGGCGCACGCTCTCCTGCAGCGCGCCTGTGTTGGCCCAGCGGCGCAGGCACTTGCGAGCGGTGTCGCGGCGGCGCTCGAAGTCGTCGTCACCGGCGTTGCCCAGCAGCTCGGCACCCTGGCTGGGGGTGAGCATCTTGCGGATGCGCATCAGGTTCCACAGCCGGGTGCTGAAGGCGTCGGCCGGCGGCACGTTGGGCTTGCGGCTGCCCTTGGGGCCGCTCTTGCGCACGTGGCCGGCGGCAGCGGCTTCGACGGCCGCCTGGCCGTCGGGCGTGAGGGCGTAGGTGTCGACCTGGACGTCGACACCGCCCTGGGCCTGCAGCTGCATGCGGTGGCGCAGGAAGGAAAGGCTGCACAGCCGGCTGGTGGCGTGCACGCGCTGCTCGGCGGTGAGAGGCGGCTGCACCCAGCTGGCCAACTGCGCGGCGGTGAACTCGCTGCCGGCCACCAGGTGGCGCTCGGCCAGCGCGGCCAGCACGGTGGCGGTGACCCAGCGCACGGGCTCGGCCTGCGGCTGGATGCTGGGCTCGCTCATTGCAGCGGGCTCCCGGGGGTGGGGCCTGCAGCGGTGGCCACGCTGATGGCGTGGTCGAGCACGGCATCGGGGTGCTGGCGGCGGCGCAGGCGGGCCAGCTCGGCGCCCACCGTCATGAGGATGCGCTCGGGCTGCTCGCCGAACTCCACCGACAGCACGTTCAGCAGCTTGAGCTTGGCCACGCCCACCAGGTGCTCGGCGGCGCCGGGGCTGCCGGCCAGGGCAGCGTCTTCGGCGCCCGCCAGGGCGATGAGCGCGGCCATGCAGTCCGTTTGCTGGCGCTGCTTCATGCCTGCCCCCCGCGGACGATGCGCTCGGGCTTGAACTCCACGCACAGGGCCTTGCCCTTGACGGCATCGGCGCTGACGCTGGCCCAGCCATTGGCCTTGGCCCACTGCTCGATGGTGGCCACCGCGTTGAGCACCAGGCGCATGCGGCCGTCGCTGTCGGCATGGATGCGTTCGACCAAGCTGGGCTCGATGCGCACCTCGGAGAGCTTGTCGCAGGCCTGCTGCACGTCGGCCAGGCTCAGGCGCTTGAGCTCGACCACGCGGTTCACGCGGCTGGCGATGTGGCCGTGGCGGCCCAGCGTGTTGCCGAAGGTCTGCATCCCGACGAGGAAGCAGGCGACACCCGTCATGTCGGTGATGTCGCGGATGATCTCCAGCAGGCTGGCGGTGCTGCGGATGAGGTGGTCGGCCTCGTCGAAGCACATGGGGCGCATGTCCACCGCCAGGCGGCCGATGATGCGGGCCTGCACCTCGCTGTTGCGGCCCCGCTTGTCCAGGCCCAGGGCATCGGCCAGCTCGTCGAGCAGGGCGCGCTTGGTCCACGTCTCCTTGCAGCGCAGGAACACGGCGCTGGCGTCGGCCGCCCAGCGCTCCATCAGCTCGGACTTGCCGATGCCGTAGGGGCCCTTGACGATGACGAGGCCGGCCTCGCGCGCGCCGCGCTTTTCAACCGCGGCCTGGGCTTCCGCCAGGCGGCGGAAGTTCTCTGTCATGACGAAGCCTTTTTTCACAGGGGTGCTCTCCTCGGGGTGGTGGGTGCTTGCGGGGGTGGGGGCTCGGGCTGCCGGCTGAGTGGGTGGGCTCAGCCGGCGGCGTTAAAAGCCGCTGGGTCTTCAGGCCATGCCAGGCCGCGGCTGGCGTAGTAGCTGCGCAGGCCCTCGTAGTCGGCGCTGGCGGCGTACGTGGCCAGCCAGGCGGCGTCGTCGGGGCTCCAGGCGGCGCGGTGCTGCATGAGCCACTCGTAGCGGTCGGCGGCGCTGTCGAAGACGGCCGGCCGGCCGCCCGGCAACGTGGCCGGGGCGGTGGGCTCCGCGTGCATCACGCGCTCGACCAGCTCGGCCGCGGGCAGCTCGTGGGCCTGGAAGCCCGGGATCTGGAACTCGGCGGCCGGGGCCGGCAGCACGGCCTGCAGCTCGCGCTCGGCCGTCTCGATCTGCGCCTGGCGGCGCTTGACGATGCCCTGCACGCGGCGCTCGCGCGCAGCCTGCACCGCGCTGACCGGGAAGTACGGGATGGCGTTGCCGCCGGGCGCGGCCGAGTGCACGGCCTCGCAGATGAACTCGCCCGAGGGCGTCCACACCCACACGCGGCTGCCGTCGTGGATGTCGTAGTCGACGCGCACCTGCTCGCCGTCGACCTGCATCAGCTCGGGCGAGTAGTAGTGCTGGTTGAGCCAGCGCACCTCGCCGCGCTGCGCCACGCGCAGCACCGAGGGGCGGAACATGGTGCGCAGGGCGCCGGCATCGAGCATCACCTGCAGCTCGGGCACCAGCATGCGGGCCCAGGCCTCGTCGGGCGTGAGGTGGCGGCCCGCGGCGGGGCCCTCGGAGTGCTTGGGCAGGCCGCGGTGGCGGTGCTCGGCGTTGTAGTCGTGCACGGCCTGGGCCACGTCGCCGATGAACTGCTGCCAGCTGGGCACCTTGCCCGACAGGCGCACCACCTCGGCGCCGGCCTCGGCGCGCTTCAGCGCGCGCTGCTCGCGCGCCAGCTCCAGCGTCACGTTGCGCAGGGTGCGGTCGTCGACATCGCTCCCCTGGTAGGTGGCGTAGCGGCGCGCGGCGCGCAGCATGTGCGTCTGCCAGCTGCGCTCGATGAGGCCGTGGCCCTGGGGGTGGCCGGGCAGGCCGGTGCGGTGCTCGGCGCCCAGGCGGGCGAAGAGGCCCACCACGGGGCAGTCGAAGACCTTGGCGCGCTCGCCCGAGCCGTTGTCGGAGTAGACGATGCCGGGCACGCCGTGCGTGGCCACCGCGAAGCGGATGCAGTCGCCCACGGCGATGGTGCTCTCGCTGAGGCTCACGCTCCAGCCCACCACCTTGCGCGTGGCCACGTCGATGGCGAGCGTGACCTCGGGCGCGAAGGGCTGGCCGTGGTCGGGGTGCCTGACCTTGGCCTTGAAGGTGTGGCCGTCGATGACCCACACGTCGTTCGGCGCCAGGCCGTCCGTCATGCGGCGCTTGAAGGGCAGCTTGGCGGCGCGCTCGGCGCCGGTGTGGCGGGCCTTGATGAGGGCCGTCTTGTCGAGCTTGGGCAGGGCGCGGCGGGCGCGCTCGTACAGCACGCCGGCTTCGTCGAAGGAGCGGCCCAGCTCGGCCGTGACGGCGCGGACCACGTCGGTGAGGTTGCGCGCGGCGCCGGTGGCGCTGCTGTAGCGCTGCAGCACCAGGGCCACGTCGTCGGCCACGGCGCCCAGCCCGCGCTTGGGGGTGGGGGCCGGCAGCAGGGCCCACCAGCCCGCCTTGCGGTGGTCGCCCACCCAGCGGAAGAGGGTGCGCTCGGAGAGGTGCACGCCTTCGGGGGCACCGGCCAGGCGGGGCCGCTGGTGGGCGATGCGGGCCTGCTCCAGCAGCGGCTCGGGCGCCGCGGCGTCGGCCAGGTCGCGCACTAGGCGCTTGACGGCGTGCGTCATGCCGCCCTCGACCGTGGCCAGCGCCTTGCAGTGGTTGACGAGGGCCAGCCGCGCGTCGGCGCAGGCGGTGTCGGCCTTGCTGGGGGGTGCCTTGTCGGTGGGCACCTGGGCGACGGCACCGGGGCGGGTGGCCACGGCAGTGGGCGCCTGGTCGGCGGCCTGCTCGTGCGGCTGCTGGATGGCGGCCCGCTCCACTTGGCGGGCGAGCAGCGCGCGGCGCACACCCACCGGCAGGGCCGCGGTGTCGTACTCACGCCCACCGCCGCCGAAGCGGCCTTCGCGCACGCGGCTGGGCACCTGCAGGGCCACCAGCTTGGCGCGGCTGCGGAACTCGCTGCCGGGCCAGTCGGGCAGGCCCAGGGCGGCCAGCTCGGCGGCGGTGAGCCAGGGGGTGCTCATGCGGTGGCCGCCTTGGTGGTGCGTGTGCCCTGGCGCGCCCTGCGGCGCAGCTTGCCGGCCTTCAGGCCCAGCAGCACCGCGATGTCATGCGCCGCGCCGCGATGGCCCTTGCACCGCCCGCTGAGCACTTCGTGAGCCAGGCTGTAGGAGACCTTGTGCTTGCGAGCCCACTCGGCCAGCGAGACGCCGGCATGCCGCATTTCTGCGCGGACCTGCTCTGCCGTCTTTTGGGGGTGCGTCATTCCTTAAACTCGGGATATCGAGATGTCTGTGAATGTCTGAGAGTCTGGGCCAACTGGCCCCACAACGCAAGTACCCACCTTGTCCACTCGGGATTTGGCCGTCGAGATCGGCGTGCGCTTGGCCAGCGCGCGCGGAGCCATGACGCAGTCGGACTTCGCTGCGCTGCTTCAGGTGGACCGCAAGACCGTGGTGCGCTGGGAGACGGGCCAGCGCATGCCCGACTGCGACTCGCTGCTCAACATGAAGCGGCGGCTGCGCATCAGCGTGGACTGGCTGCTGACGGGGCAGGGTGAGAGCGCCGCCCCCGATGCCCTGGTGGCAGAGGATCTGCAGGCGCTGGAGAACTACCGCGCGCTCGACGCCGATGGCAAGCGCGCCGTGCTGCGCGCGATGCAGATGGAGCAGCTGCGGGCGCGGTCTGAAGCGCACGAGCCGCCGGCGCCAGCGGCGGCGCCGGCCACGCGCCTTGTGCTGCACGACGTGGTGGCCGAGAGGGCTGTGAAGCCTGCTGCGGCCAAGGTGCCGCCGAAGGTGCGACGGGTGCCCAAACCCCCCAAGGCTTGACCGCCGCGAGCCCCGCGCTGCACACTGCCATGGGCGCGCAACGCGCTTCGAGGCGAAACGTTTCGCCCTGACCCGACAGGGGGCCGCTCGGCACAGTGCCGGGCATGTCTGGCACCCCGATCCCCCGTGAGCCTCTGCTAGGCCTTGCGCTGCCTGCGCCCAGCTCGCTGGCGCGGCAGGTGTCGACGCTGATCGTGCACTGCTCGGCCACGCCGAGCGGGCGCGTGATCGGCGGCCGAGCGCCCGGCCAGGCCGGCTGGCGCAGCCCGAGCGCCCACATCGACGAGTGGCACCGCGTGCGCGGCTTCCGCCGCCCCGCGGGCTGGGTGGCGCGGCACAACCCGCTGCTCAGGCACATCGGCTACCACTACGTGGTGGACGTGGACGGCCGGCTCTGGCTGGGCCGCCACCTGGCCGAGGCGGGCGCGCATGCGGCCGGGCACAACGCCCGCAGCGTGGGCATCTGCCTGGTGGGCGGCATGGAGCCCGAGGGCGCCTACACCCCCGAGCAGTGGGCCACGCTGGCGCAGCTGGTGGAGCTGCTGTGCCAGCACTTCGGCATTGCGATGCAACTGCCGCGCGATGGCACCGGCGGCGTGTGCGGCCACCGCGACGTGGGCGGCCTGGTGGCGCCCGACATCACCGGCACGAGCAAGCCCGCGCCGGTGCTGAAGAGCTGCCCCGGCTTCGACGTGGGCCGGTGGCTGGCCCGCGGCCTGGTGCCGCAGGACAACCACGTGTGGCCGAGGGCCGCGTGATGCGCATCCGCCCCATTCCCGAGTGGCGCCAGTGCCTGCACTTCGACAGCGTGCGCGTGGCGCTGCTGCTGGCGCTGCTGAGCGCCATCCAGGCCGACGTGCTGCCGCTGGTGGCGCCGCTGTTCCCGCCGCACGCGTGGCCGTGGGTCACGGGCGGCGTGGCACTGGCGATCGTGCTGCTGCGGCTGCGCCAGCAGCAGCTGCCTGGGCGGCCTGCAGCGCCGGGCAGCCCACACGACACCCACCCCGACCCCGAGACCCCTCAGACCCCCAGCAACTGAACCGGAGCCCTGCTCATGAACTCGATCCTCTCTTCGGCCGCGCGCGGCCTTCGTTCGGTGGCTTCGCGCCTGGCGCACAGCGCGCTGGCGGCCATCGTGATGATCTCGATGCTGTCGGCTGGCGTCATCGCGCTGAGCGTGCCGACGCCGGGCTATGCGGCGCTGAGCTTCAGCACCGCGGTGCGCACGGCGCGTGCGCAGGCCGTCATCACTGCGGCCGGTGCCAGCGCCAAGCTCAAGGTCTACAACGGCACGCGCCCGGCGGGCGTGGCGGCGGTGGGCGGCGGCAACACCTTGTGCGCGCAGGGCACCTTCGGCGCGACGATCGGCTCGGCGGCCAGCGGCGTGCTGGACTTCGACGAAGCCGGCTTCACGCAAAACAGCGCCACCTTCACGGCCTGCACGCCCACCTTCGTGGACATCACCACCAGCGCTGACGTGGTGGTGGCGCGCATCGACATCGGCGCGGGCGCGGGCAACTGGCAGTTCAGCGGCACGGTGGCGCCGGGGCAGAACCTCACGCTCACGACGCTGGCCTTCACCGAAGGCAACCTGAACTGACGGCGACGGCCGGGCAGCGGAGGCGCGAGCGATGGCAACGGCGCGGTCGGTGACGATCAGCGGGCCCGTGGGCACGCGGCTCTTTGGTGGGCGCCTGGCGCCGGCCAGCCTGGCCGGCAGCGTGGCGCTGGCCGATGCCGTGGCCTCGGGCTCGGTGGCAGGCGCCGCAGGCGGCAACCAGCCCCCCGTGTGGCTGCCCGGCACGCCCGAGTCGCTGGGCATGGTGATGGTCGGCCAGGCCAGCACCATCAACCTCTCGCCCTACGCGCAAGATCCCGACGGCGACCCGATCATCTGGTCGCGCGTGGGCGGCACCGCGCCAGCCGGCGTGACCATCAACCCCGCCACCGGCCAGCTCAGCGTGCCCGGCACCGTGCCGGCGGGCGACTACACGGTGACGATCGACATCACCGACCAGGTGGCCACGCCCATCGTGGCGCTGGGCCTTGAAGGCGGCGGCGACGGCAAGGCCTGGACCTTCGGCCATGTGTTCAGCCCCGGCGATGCGCCCGCCAGCCTGGACATGGTGGCCACCGGCGGCACGCTCAGCGCCCACCAGGTGGACGTGCGCAACCGCTGGGCCGACGGCTCGGTGAAGTTCGCGGTGCTCTCGGGCATCGGCGGCACCACGGTGCAGTTGCGCGCGGTGGCGAGCTCGCCGCCCGCGGGCACGGTGGCCCTGGGCACGCTGCCCGCCAGCGTGACGATCTCGGGCGTGGCCGACCACCTGGGCGCGCCGCTGCTGACCGGCCCCGTGACGGTGGCCATGCCCAACGGCAGCGCCGCAGCGGTGTTCGGCGCCGACCCGGCCGCGCACAGCGCCGGCCTGGTGCGCACCGTGCCCGGCCCGGTGATGACCGAGTACCACTACTACAGCCCCGTGCCGGGCGAGCCTCACCTGGCGGTGTGGTGGTACGTGCGCGCCTACAGCAACGGCGCGCGCGAGGTGGAGACGCTGGTGGAGTGCACCCCGTGGGTGACGGTGGCCGGCGGCGGCCGGCGCGACTACACCGTGCAGGTGGACGTGGCCGGCAGCACGCGCCTGGCGCCCACGGCCGTGCAGCACTACGCCCGCACGGCCTGGAGCCGCGTGGACTGGGCCGGTGCCGCCCCGGCCGTGAAGCCGCGGCATGACGCGGCTTACGTGCGCCGCTTCGCCTTCCCGCACCACGACCTGGGCGTGCCCGACGTGAACGCGCTGAACTTCGGCTCGGCAGCGCAGGCCCTGGTGGCCAACACCTTCGGCGAAGCGATGGCGCCGCCGATGAACAACCCCGACAGCCAGCTGCAGTGGCCCGCCGAGATCGGCGCCACCGGCACCGGCGGCATGCTGCGCACCACCTGGGAGGCCGCCTACGCAGCCGGCGCCGACTGCTACTGGTCCGCCGAGGCGCATGCGCGCGCCGCCGGCCGCTACCCCATCCACGTGCGCGACCCGCTGACCGGCCGCCCCTGGAACGTCGAGCGCAACGCCGCGGTGAAGGACGGTGCCAGCTACACCGGCGGCTACTGGAGCGAGAGCGCCTCGCGCGCCGCCGTGTGGAAGACCAGCCACGCCCAACCGCTGGGCAGCGGGGCCTACCTGCTGTCGGGCCGGCAGTCGTTCCTCGACCGCATGCAGCAGCAGGCCAACGCGCAGGCCCTGGAGCTGAACGTGGCGCCGGCCTCCACGGCCCGCTATGGCTACCGCTTCGGCGGCCCCTACGGGCCCACCAGCATCACCCCCGACGTGCGGGCCGGCGCCTGGACGCAGTGGGGCTACATGAACCAGGCCGCCTGGTCGCCGCAGTGGCTGGGCAACGCGGCGCCGGCGGTCTTCGATGCCGAGATGCGCACGGCGCCCGCGCTGCTGATCGAGCGCTTCGTGGTGGACATGCGCGATGCCTTCGTGGCCGGCACGATCGAAGATGGCCGGTACCGCAACACCCTGGGTTGCGTGTCGTGGTCGCCCGCCTACCTGGGCAGCTACAGCGCCGCCAGCAGCGCCTGGGGCGACAACTTCATGCAGGCCTACGTCTGCTTCGTGCTCGACGCCGGGCTGAGCCTGGACCTGCCGATCTCCACCGAAGCCAAGGCGGCCCACACCGAGCTGCACGCCTTCGCGCTGAGCCGCGCGGTGGCGCTGCACGGCACCTGGAGCGGCAGCGGCTGGAACTACCGCTATGCCTCGCAGCACCTGCCCTGGGGCCCGCAAGACCCCGACGGCCAGAAGCGGTGGCCGCCGGCGCAGTGGTACACGAGCTACGGCCAGGTGTGGACGGCGCTGCTCGAAGTGCGGGGCTCGGGCACGGTCAACGAGATCAACCTCTCCGACGCCAACGGCGGCGTGCTCACCCGCTACCGCGACGTGGAGGGCTACGAGCAGTCGCCCACCATGCTGCGCAGCGACGTGAACCTCACCTCCAACGGCCTGCAGCTCTTCAGCGTGCTGGCCCTGGCGGCTGAGCGCGGCCTGCCGGGTGCTGCCGCCGCCTGGGTGCGGCTGCAGTCGTCGCCCACGATGCAGGCGGCCCAGACGCGCGACAACTTCCGCAGCTACGCGGCCACGTACTTCACGCCGCGCACGCCATGACCGCACGCACCTTCAGCTTCTCGGTGTCCAACGTCACGGCGCTGGCGGCCTTTGCGGCGCAGCTGGCGCCCGGCGATCTGGTGCAGTACCCGCTGCTCTCGCTGGCCAGCAACGCCGCCACCGGCAGCTACCCGTTCGACGCGCCGGCTGCCGCCGTGGCGGCCAACATCGGTGCGGTGCACATGCTGGACTGGGCCAGCATGATGGACCACGACCCCATCACCCGCCGCTGGTACGCCGCGGGCGGCCGGCCGCGCGAGTCGGCCCTGACGCAGAAGATGGTGATCTTCGACGAGCTGGCCAACGAGGTGAGGGCCCTTGACTCGTGGAGCGGCGTGGAAGGCGGGCACCTGTACCGCTCCACCACGGTGATCCCCGAGCACCGGCGCGTGGCCTACATCGGCATGGGCGGCACCACGATCCCGCTGCTGAACATCGACACCGAGCAGCTCGCACCCGAGGTGATCCTCAAGCCCAGCAGCAACATCGGGGGGTTCACCAACGGCTGGAGCGGCCACCACTTCCTGTGCTGGTTCGGCGCGCTGGGGTCGCAGGGCTCGCTGGTGTACGCCAACAGCTCGCGCAGCCGCATCGTGCGCTTCGACTGGGCCACGCAGCAGTGGGTGGCCATGGGCCACTTCGACGGCACCTGGAGCAACCAGCACATCGCCGGGCACCTGCACCCCATCACCGGCAAGATGATCCTGGGCTCGTCCACGGCCAGCATCAACAAGCCGCTGGCCATCGTGGAGGCCTCGGGCGCGCTGTCGCTCACGGCGGTGTGCCCGTGCACGGCGGCCAGCAACGGCCGCGGCCAGTTCTTCCCGCACCCCACGCGCGACGCCTCGATCTCGTTCTGCCAGGACACCGGGCGCATCTGGTCTTACGAGTGGAGCAGCAACACCTGGGTGAACCGCGCCCCGCTGCCCGCCGTGATCAACACCGACTACGTGATCGTGGCGCCGATGCCCTGGGGGGCGCTGGCCTTCGAGTACGGGTCTGCCGGCACCACCCGGGCCTACGCCTGGCGCCCCAACTTCTGAGGACGCACTCCCATGCCGCAGTACTTCAACGGCGACTTCGCCGACTTCCCGGCAGCCTGGACCGAGCGCTACAACCCGCCGGCCACGGGCGCGTGGGCCGTGGCGGGCGGCAACCTGGTGATGCCCAGCGGCAAGAGCGGCGACTGGTGCATGCGCTCCTGGGCGCCGGTGGACGCCGATGAAAACCGCGACCAGGTCGAGATCCTGGTGCAGCTGCAGCTGGCCACCAACGTGGCCACCGCCAGCTACCCGCTGGTGGTGCGCGCCTCGGGCGTGGACGAGGCGCCTAGCCTGTACTGCCTGCAGCTCACGCCTGCGGTGGGCCGCCTGCGCTGGTACCGCTCGGTGGGCGCCGACGGCCCCGTGGACGCCGGCCCAGCGAGCGCCGACAAGGGCGCCCTGGCGGCGAGCGCAGTGATCTGGATTCGCGCCCGGGTGAACGGTCGAAGCCCGGGTGCCGTGACGCTGCAGGCCAAGTTCTGGGCCGGCGCCATTGGCGACGAGCCTGCGGCCTGGGACGTGTCGAGCACCGACACGGCGCCGGTGTACGGCGTGGGCTGGGTGGGCCTGGGCATGTTCGGCGTGGGCGGGCACAACGCGCACAGCGTGCTGCAGCTGGGCGTGGGCACCAACGGCGACGCGGCGCCCAGCAGCGCCCCTCTGCCGCCCGAGCTGACCGGCAACCTGCAGCTCGACGAAGCCGCCCCCAGCGGCGCGATCGACAGCAACCCGCCGGCCACGCTGACCGGCGGCATCACCCTCGACCCGGCTGTGGCCACGGGTTCCATCAGCACCGGCGGTGCGCCGGGCACCGTGCTGCTGGCCGGCTGGCGCAACCTCTCGGGCATGCCGCTGCCCAGCCAGCCGGTGGCGCGCATCACGCTGCAGCGCCTGAGCGACGGCGTCCAGGTGCTCAACCTGGCCGGGCTCACGACCTCGAGCGACGCGCTGAACCCCTCGATCAGCATCACCAACGCGGCGCTGGTGCCGGCCACGCAGTACCTGGCCATCGCCAACAGCGCCGACGGCAGCCAACTCGGCGTCGAGCTGGTGCAGGCCACCTGAGCCAGGCCCGGAGCCGCCTGCCATGACGTACCGCTTCAGCAGCCCGCAGCAGAGTGGCGCCTTCACCTTCGGGCCCGGCGGCCTGGGCGTGCGCGGCGACGCCCTGGCGCAGGCCGGCACGCACGGCCAGGGCATCCTGGCCCTGGACGTGGCGCTGCCGGCCGAGGCGGCCGACGAGTTCGCGTACCGCATCACCGTGATGCCGCCGCTGCTGACGCTGCTGCGCTGGTACGACGACGGCAGCGTGGAGGCCGAAGGCCCCGCCGGCCTGCACACCGGCCAGGCCGAGCGGCGCAAGAACGGCGTGGTGTACGGCACCGCAGCCTTCAACGTGAGCATCGGAGGCGCGCTGCTGAGCGGCAGCGTGCAGCTCGACGGCGCCGTGGCCAGCGGGCAGCTGGCGCCGGCCGCGCCATCGCAGCTGGGTGGCGGTGTGGTGACGGACGACGCCGCGGCCAGCGGCAGCCTGGGCGGGGCGCCGCCGCCCGCCTCCTTCATGCCCCGCCGCGCCATGACCCTGCTGTACAGCGTGCTCGACCCCACCGCGTTGCCGGACCTGACCGCCAAGGACCCCGACGAGGTGCTGCCCCTCGTGGCGGACTTCGCGCCCTTTGCGGCCGTGACGGCGCCCGAGTGGGAGCTGCTGCGCCTGGGCGGCGACGACGGCACCGCGCCGCTGCAGCTGGTGGGCAGCAGCAGCGTTGCAGGCGGTCGTGTCACGCAGCAGGTCGGCGGCGGCGCCAGCGGCAACACCTACAGCGTGCGCTGCACGGCCACCGGGCCCGCCGGCGAGACGCTGGTGGCCTTTGGCCGCCTGCCGGTGCGGACGCGGGCCTGAACCATCAACCACACCGAGGGCATCCCATGGGCGAGATGAACGACCAGCACCTGCTTCTGCTGGGTGAGATCAAGGGCAAGGTCGACGGCCTGGCCGACGCTGACAAGGCGCAGGCCGAGCTGCTGCAGAGCATCGACTCGCGGCTGCGCAGCGTGGAGCAGACCGCCCGCGTGAACGGTGCCGTGAGCGGCGGCGTGATCAGCGTCGGCATGGCCATCATCATCGAAGTGGCCCGGCAGGTGATGGGCCGCGGCGCCGGCCCCCAGGGCTGAGCGGGGAGGCGGCTTAAGGTGGCCCACGCCCAGGAACGGCGCCTGCAGCTGCGGGGGCTGTACGTCTTCAAGCAGCTGCCCATGGAGGCCGCCTGCGCCGCCATGCAGCTGCCCAAGAGCACCGGCAACCGCTGGAAGCGCGAGGCCGAGGCCGCCGGCGACGACTGGGACTTCGCCCGCAGCGCCATCGCCCTTGGCGACGACAACTTCAAGCAGCTGAGCCAGCGCCTGCTGCAGGACTACCTGACGGTGCACCAGTCCGTCATCGACCAGCTGAAGACCAACGACAAGCTGACGGCCGAGCAGCGGGTGACGATGCTGGCCAGCCTGAGCGACAGCTTCAACAAGAGCATCGCGGCCTTCCGCAAGATCGCGCCCGAGATCAACAGCTACGCGATCGCGCTGGACGTGGTGCAGCGCCTGACCACCTTCGCGCAGGGCCGCTACCCGCAGCACGTGCCGGCGGTGATCGAGATGCTGGAGCCCTTCGGCGCCGAGCTCGCCAAGGCCTACGGGTGAGCTGAGCCATGAAGCGCACCAAGGAGTTCCTCGACTCCATCAGCGCGCTGGCTGAGCAGCTGCGCCGCCAGGCCGAGGCCGATGCCGACGGGTGGGACATCACGCCCGACCAGGTGGCGTACCGCCGCCGCCAGGTGGCGAACGAGCACTACGGCTTCCCCTACTTCCACCGCACCTACTTCCCGCACTACGGCCGCGCCGAGCCGAGCGCGCTGCACGAGTACCTGCACAAGCGGCTGCCCGCCATCGTGCGCAGCCCGCGCGGCGAGCGCGACGTGATCGCCGCCCCGCGCGGCGAGGCCAAGAGCACGGTGGTGAGCCTGATCTTCGTGCTGTGGTGCGTGGTGCTGCGGCTGAAGCGCTACCCCGTCATCGTGATGGACTCGTCGCCCCAGGCCGACGAGATGCTGGAGGCCATCAAGGCCGAGCTGGAGGCCAACCCGCGCCTGCAGAGCGACTTCCCCGAGGCCTGCGGCCAGGGCCGCGTGTGGCGCGTGGGCGTGGCCATCACTGCCAACGACGTCAAGATCGAGGCCTTCGGCGCGGGCAAGAAGATCCTCGGCCGCCGGCATGGCCCCTTCCGCCCCGACCTGGCGGTGATGGACGACATGGAGAACGACGAGAACGTCGTCACTCCCGCGCAGCGCGACAAGATGGAGCGCTTCATCAAGCGCAGCGTGCTCAGCCTGGGCCCGGCCGATGACAGCATGGACGCCATCCTGGTGGGCACCGTGCGGCACTTCGACAGCGTGCTGGCGCGCTTCCTGAAGAACCCGCTGTGGAACAAGCGCGTCTTCAAGGCCATCATCCAGTGGCCCGACCGCATGGACCTGTGGGAGCGCTTCGAGGAGCTGCTGCTCAGCGGCGACTCGCCCGAGCACGGCGAGGCGCAGGCGATGGCCTTCTACCTGGCACACCAGGCCGAGATGGACGCCGGCGCGGTGGTCAGCTGGCCGGCCGTGCGCCCGCTGGTGAAGCTGATGATCAAGCGCGCCCGCGAAGGGCACGAGAGCTTCGACAGCGAGCAGCAGAACGACCCCAGCTCGGGCGACGAGGCCATCTTCGCCAACTGCATCCAGTTCTGGATCAACCGCCTGCCGGAGTGGGTGTTCTACGGCTCGTGCGACCCCTCGATGGGCCGCGCCGTGGCGGGCCGGGACCCGAGCGCCATCCTGGTGGGCGGCTTCAACCGCAACACGGGCATCCTGGACGTGGTGCACGCCGGCATCCGCAAGCGCACGCCCGACAAGATCATCAGCGACGTGATCGAGGCGCACCGCGAGTGGGGCTGCCTGGTGTGGGGCTTCGAGGCCGTGGTGTTTGCCGAGTTCGTGCGCACCGAGCTGGTGAAGCGCAGCGCGCAGATGGACCCGCCGACGCCCGTGCCGGCCATCCCGCTGAACCCCATCGCCGACAAGGACCTGCGCATCGAGAGCCTGCAGCCGCACATGGCCAACGGGCTGATCCGGCTGCACCGCAGCCAGACGACGCTGCACGACCAGCTAAAGCACTACCCCAAGGCCGACCACAAGGACGGCCCCGACGCTCTGCAGATGCTGTGGATGCTGTGCCTTACGGGCGGCATCGCGGCCAGCGCGCAGGTGCAGGACACCACCGCCCGCGGGCGGGAGTACTTCGACCGCGCGGCGCGCCAGGCGCAGCGCATGTTCGCGCGGAGGCGCTGAGACACCATGAATCCCATCACCACCTTGCGCGGCTGGCTCTCTGGCCTGCTGGGCGCCGCTGCGGAGCCGGCTGCCGAGGCGGCAGCCGATGCCGCCGACCTGGCCGCCGCCGCCGTGGCAGCTGCCACCGGCCGCGTGGCCGAGGCCGCCGGCATGAACGGCCTGGCCGACGAAGAGGCCGGCTGGACGCGGCTTTCCGCCCAGGGCACCAGCGCCAACGTGCGCGACCTCACGCCCATGAGCCACGAGCGCATGCAGCGCCTGTCGGAGTTCCTGTGGCAGAGCAACCTGCTGGCCAACCGCCTGGTGGAGATCCCGCTGGCCTACCTGCTGGCCGAGGGCGTGAAGCTGACGTGCAAGAACGAGAAGCACCAGAAGCTGCTGACCGAGTTCTGGACCGACCCGATCAACGACTGGCCGGGCAAGCTGTACCCCCGGGCGCGCGACCTGTCGATCATGGGCGAGCAGATCTACCGTGAGTTCAAGAACGAGTACAGCGGCACGGTGCGCTTCGGCTACGTGGACCCGCGCCTGGTGGCCGAGATCGTGCTCGACCCCGACAACCCGGAGCAGCCCATCGGCGTGATCACGAAGCGCGACACGAAGGGCAGGTACAAGAAGTACCGCGTCATCGTGCTGGGGCGCGACGAGGAGCTCTTCAGCCGCCGCACGGCCGAGATCCGCCAGGGCTTTGCCGATGGCGACGTGTTCCTTTTCCAGGTGAACAAGCTGGCCACCGGCAGCCGCGGGCGCAGCGACATGCTGGGCCAGATGGACTGGCTGGACGCCTACGACGAGTTCCTCTTCGGCGAGCTGGACCGCACGCGCTTCCTGCGCGCCTACGTGTGGGACCTGGAGATCACCAACGGCACCAAGGAGGAGATCGAGGCCAAGTCCAAGACGTTCAAGGCGCCCGAGCCCAACTCCGTCTACATCCACAACGGGCAGGAGAAGCTCGACGCCAAGCAGCCCAAGCTCGAAGGCGTGGACATGAGCGCCACCGCGCGCCTGTTCCGCAACCACGTGCTGGCCGGCGGCACCATCCCCGAGCACTGGTTCGGCGGCGGCGGCGACGTGAACCGCGCCGCGGCGGCCGAGATGGGCGACCCGACCTTCAAGATGATGACGGCGCGGCAGACCCAGCTGAAGCTGATGCTGGAGAAGCTGGGCCGTTACGTGCTGGCCTGCCAGCCCGACGCCAAGCCCGACTGGAGCAGCGACGACTGGCAGGTGACCGCCGTCTTCCCCGAGCTGGTCTCGAAAGACATCACCAAGTTCGCCAGCGCCATGCGCGAGGTGGCCGCCACCTGCACCCTGCTGGTGGACCGCGGGCTGCTGACGGAGGAGCGCGCCGTGGGCATGGTGGCGGACGTGGCGGCGCGCTTCGGCGCCGAGTTCGACGCCAAGGCCGAGCTGGAGGCCGCGCGCAACGAGCGCAAGGCCCGCAAGGCCGAGCAGGCCGAAGACGACGAGCGCGACGCCTTCACCACCCCCGGCATGCCGCCGCCCGGCAACCGCCGCCAGGCGCCGCCCGCGGCCGGCGGCAACGGCAGCGACCCCGCCGAGCCATGACCGAGGAAGAGCTGCGCGCCTGGCGCGCGGCCGTGCGCGCCGCCGAGCGTGAGCGCGCCGCGCTGCTGCTGGGCGGCCAGGAAGACCTGGTGCGCCTGCTGCGCGGCCTGTACGAGGCCGTTGCCGCCCGCCTGGCCGAGCAGCCGGCCGAGTGGCAGCGCATCCAGCTGGCCGAGCTGCAGGCGCAGCTGCGGGCCGTGATCGAGGGCGCCAGCGGCGAGCTGCAGGCCGCCGCCGACGACACCGTGGCCCGCGCCTGGGCCATGGGCGCCGACCATGTGGACGACGTGGTGCGCGCCGTGCGGCCCGGCCTGGCGGCGGGCTTCACGCTGGCCGACACCTTCCTGCTGGACGCGCTGCGCAGCTACACCGCCGGCCGCATCAAGGACCTGGCCAGCACCGCCGAGGCGGCCGTGCAGACGCAGGTGCACCTGGCGGCCATCGGCGCGCAGACCAACCAGCAGGCCATCGCGGCCGTGCGCAAGCACCTGGTGGGCGAGGAAGCACCGGCCCGGCAGCGGGCGCGCAAGATCGTCATCACCAGCACGGCGCAGGCCTACTCGGTGGCCGAGCAGAAGCGCCTGGAGGAGATGGCCAGCCGCCACCCGGGCCTGCGCAAGCGGTGGAAGAAGAGCGGCAAGCCGCCCGAGCGCAGCCGCCACAACCACGACGCCATGGACGGCGTGACGGTGGGCGTGTTCGAGAAGTTCAAGGTGCCGGGCAAGGGCCTGGGCGAGTTCACGCTGATGAAGCACCCGCACGACCCCGAGGCACCGCCGAGCCAGATCATTTATTGCGGCTGCCTGATGCAGGCGGTGTTCGTGGACGACCCGGACGACGAGGACGCGCCGATCGTGTGAGGGGTGCTGCAGGGCTGCTGAAGCCGCGAAAAGCGACTTCGACGCCAGGCCCCCGTAGGACAGAAGTTCGGGCGCATCCAGCCGTTCAAGGTGTCTGCGTCAGGGTGGGGGGTGAGCTAAACGCCGCAGCGGGCTTAAACCGCACCTTAAACCGCCCATCCCGGGCCGGTTTGGGGGTTGGGTCCCGGCCTCCGAGGCTGGCGGCCGGGAGTCGGCCTCAGATTGGGGCCGAAACGCCCTCGTCGGCAGCCTCGGGAGCGGCGCCATCCGCCGCCTTCGCCTTCGGCTCCTTCTGCAGCGGCCGGGCCAGCCACAGCGCGCAGTCTGCCGTGCTGCAGTCGTGCACCGCGCGCATCACGTTGGCCATGCGCTTGCCGCCCTGGCAGTCGTGGCAGTAGCCGTTGATGGCCGGGCGCCGCATGCCGGGCGAGGCCAGCGCCTGGCCGTGGTAGTCACCATAGGCCACGTCTTCCCGGCGCATCAGCAGCACCGGCTGCTCGCCGGGCGCCTTGTAAGGCCGCACCGACCACAACGCGCAGCGCTGCACGGCGCAGGCGGCGATGCGCTCCTTGTAGCCGTGGTCGCTGCCGCCGTTCTCGCACTGGTAGCAGCGGGCGCGGATGGTGAGGCGCAGGCTGAGGTGCGTGTTGGCGGGGTTGCGGCTGGGCTGCGCGAGCACGGCCGTCAGCTCGGGGTTGCGGCGGCCGTCGGCAATGAGCCACTCCTCATATCGCTGCCGCTGCTCGGCCGGCGTCTCGGGGTGGTCAACTTTGGGGAAGGCGCCGCGCGGCTTGCGGGCAGCGTCGTCGGCGCTGGTGGTGTCGTCGTCATCGAGCGCTGCATCATCAGCATCGGGGGCGAGGTCGTTCATCGTCAAACTCCAGGTGTGAGGGGAAGCCACCTTCGCCCGCTTTGCCGGGTCTGTCACTAGACCTGGCAGTGGTCGAACGCGCGAAGGCGCTTTAAGGGCTTAAGCCGCCGGCGGCGTTGCACCGGCGGCACAGGTTGCAAGTCGGCGGGCCTCAGTCGGCCTTCCGGCAGCGCTCCAGCTCGTGCGCGACCACGTCGATCTCTTCCATAGGCCGCTGCACCGCGGCGGCCATCGTCGCGGCCAGGTGCGCCAGGTCGATGACGTCGAGGTGCTGCGCCGTCACGTCGCCGCCCTGGCCGGCGGCGTGGGCGCAGCGGGCCAGGCCTTCCACGGCGCGCAGGGCGCCGGTGGCGGCCTCCAGCTGCGCCGCCTGCTCCTGCAGGCGTTGGGCCAGCTGCGGCAGCAGCAGGGCTGTGATGGATGGATCACGGTTCATGGTTGTTGCTCCCCGTTACTGGACTGCGGGGGCTTTCGGCCGGCTTTGCCCTCCACTTGAGAGTCAGGCTCGGCGCTGGGGGCAAGCAGCTGCAGGCGCCGCTCGACCTCGGCCTCGCTGATGCCGGCTTGCCGCACCAGGTGCAGCAGCAGATCGCGCTCAGCGATGACGCGCTGCAGGACGCGAAACACCGCGGCAGCGTCGATCTTGTTGGTGGGTGCGAGCCCGGACTGTGGGTTCAGCTCGGGGTCCAGCTGTCTGAGCTGGTGAGGGTCAAGCGCTCCCGCGCTTGTGTCGTCTGCCATGTTGGCCTCCGTGGTTCCGGTCGATACACGACCGCCACCCACTGCCAAGAGGGCGGCGGCCCTGACGGGTTGGCAGACCGGGGAACCCGCGGAGCGGAAGCCGGCGAGCCTTGCGGCTCCCCGCCAGGGCCGCCATAGAACTGGCGCCGGAGGCGAAAAAGCCGCAACGGTGTCGGTGCGGCCTTGAGCCGCGGGTTCCTACGAGCTGCCACACCCGTACCCCCATTCAGGGGCGAGGCAGACTTTAAGGCCTACCGTCACCCGCGGCAAGCGCCACGGTGCCATCGTGTGGCGCGCCGCGCAATGGACTTGGCAGCGCTCGAACGGCCCCAAGAGTAGGTGTGCGCAGGCATTGACCGTTGCCGCCGCCGGCACCTACCGTTTGCAGGTCAGACAACCAAGCAGGGAAGGAGCCAGCGTGGCCATCATCAGTTGCAACGAGTGCGGAAAGGATGTCAGCGATACCGCTTCAAGCTGCCCTCACTGCGGGGCCAAAGTTAGGAAGCCCGGCATGGGCCTGTTTGCGAAGTTGGCGCTGTTCGTGGTGGGTGGCTTTGTGCTCTTCATGTCTTTTGGCATGTGGCTATCCCAAAGTCCCGAGGGTCAGGCGCGGCAGCGGGACCGCCGAGTCATCGAGTCTTGCCTGGCTGACATGAGCGATCCACTCAGGAGTGCTCAGCATCGCGAGGCGGCGCGCTACATGTGCGAGCGCCTGCGCGACGATTTCAGGAGGAAGCACGGTCGGGAGCCATAGGCTTCCCGCCGCCGCCCCTTTCCGCTACCCTGATACGCGCATAACCCCGCTGCCGAGGCGAAACGTTTCGCCCTGACGCGCGGCGCCCCGGCTGGGCACAGTGCGCTCGTCCATCAACGACGAGCGCCGTGCAGACACCCGGCGCTCTCCACCCAACGGAGCGCCGCATGTCCGACCCCACCAAGCCCACCGAGACCACCGACAAGGCCAAGCCGGCCATGACGGTCGCGCAGGCCGCCAAGGCCGTGAAGCGGCCCGTTCTGGTGCCGGCCAAGAAGCCGGGCGACGAGCCCAAGGTCGAGCTGGTGCCGGTGTCGCCGGCCGAGGTGCTGAGCGTCCGCGACTACGGCACGCACGTGGTCGTCGTCACCAAGGACGGCCAGAAGTTCAGCTCGGCCGACGCCAAGGCCGAGGCCGAGGCCGCCTGATGCTGCGCATGCGCCGCCAACCCCTGGCGCTGGCCGCCGTGGCGGCGCTGGCTGCCATGGTGCTGCCCGTGGGCCGCTTCGCCGAGGCCCAGGGTGAGGTGAAGCTCATCCCGCCCGGCACCGGCTTCGAGCGCCTCACCGAGGCCACCACCACCGAGTTCCGCGCGCTCATCGACCTGGTGCGCCAGGCGCTGCGCGAGAAGCTCAAGCTCACGCCGGGCATGGGCGACTACTACGTCGACATCCAGGGCATCTGGGCCGACAAGGCCGTGGTGCTGCTCAACGGCCGGCTCTACAGCTACCCGTACACCGTGAGCGCCGAGAACACGGTGACGCTGGGCGAGGGCACCGAGGTGGTGGCCGCCTATGCGCCGGTGAAGGAAGCCCTGGCCAGCCAGGCGGGCGACTTCCGCGTGCTGGAGGCCAAGGACGGCGGCGTCGACATCGAGGTCACCGTCATCCGCGCCGGCCTCAGCGGCAACGGCAACTACTACACCGACGCGGCGCTCAAGACGCTGGTGCCGCTGGTGGAGGCCGCGCGCGTGTTCGTCAAGAGCGACGAGCTGCACCTCAAGGGCGGCGGCAAGGACGTGGGCAACCTCATCGGCGGCCTGTTCAACCCGCAGTTCGTGGCCGGCCCCACGCCCGACACCGGCCGCGTGACGGCCACCTTCCGCGCCATCAGCGCCACCGAGCCGGCCGTCGTGAAGATGGTCGAGGCCATCCGCCGCGGCATGCAGGGGCTGATGGGCCTGTCCATCGACGCCAGCGCCACGGTGCGCAAGGTGCAGCGCGACGGCAAGCCGGTGCGCGAGGCCGTGCGCTTCGTGCAGCTGAAGAGCGTGGACCTGATCGTGGAGCCAGGTGCCGGCGGCGGCCTGGACCGCCTTGCCGAAGCCGCTGCCACCGACCCCCTGTCCCTGAACCAACCTCAACACGACGAGGAACCCACCGTGAACAAGAAGCGCTTGCTCGAGGCCCTCGCGGCCATCAACGCCGCCCGCGCTGCGGGCATCAAGGCCGACACGGCCACCACGGCCGAGGTGCTGGTGGCGCTGCAGGAAGCCTGCACCGGCGCCGGCCTGGCCTACGACAAGGTGCTGGCCGCGGTGGAGACGGCGGCCGACGATGCCGCCGTGAAGCCCGCCGTGGCGCGCCTGGCCGAAGCTGCCACCGAGGCCCGCCGCCTGGCCGAGGCCCAGGGCAACCGGGGTGCCGGCGGCGACGACCGCCCGCTCACCCAGGCCGACCTGGCCATGTTCCGCGTGCGCCAGGCCGCGGCCACCAAGCTGGCCAGCTGCAACCTGCCCGCGCCCGCCAAGGAGCGCCTGCAGGCCCAGCTGGACGGCATGGACCGCTTCACCGAGGCCAAGGTCGACGAGCTGATCGCGGCCGAGCGCGCCTACCTGGCGCGCTTCACCGAGAGTGGCTCGGTGCGCCTGGGCGACGGCAGCCGGCTGGAGGTGCAGGACCGCAGCATCGTCATCAAGGACATGCTCGACGCCTTCTTCGACCCCGCGCACAAGGACCACCGCACCTACGGCAGCTTCAAGGAGTGCTACATCGAGATCACGGGCGACCGCTACGTGACGGGCCGTGTGAGCAACTGCGACATGCCGCGCCTGCGTGAGAGCCTGGGCAGCGCGATCGACTTCCGCGAGGCCATCAGCTCCAGCACCTTTGCCAGCGTGCTGGGCGACAGCATCACGCGCCGGCTGATGGCGGTGTACGGCCAGCGCACCGACCTGCAGGCCTGGCGCCGCATTGCCAGCGTGACGCGCCTGAACGACTTCCGCACGCAGGAGCGCGTGCAGATGGGCGGCTACGGCAACCTGCCTGCCGTGGCGCAAGGCGCTGCCTACACGGCGCTCACCAGCCCGGGTGACCTGAAGGCCACCTATGCCGCCACCAAGCGCGGCGGCCTGGAAACGCTGACGCTCGAAGCGATCAAGAACGACGACGTCGGTGCCATCCGCCGCATCCCGCAGGAGCTGGCTCTGGCAGCGGCGAACACGCTGTACGAGTTCGTCTTCGACTTCCTGCGCACCAACCCGATCATCTACGACACCGCGGCGCTGTACACGGTGGGCAAGGGCAACCTCTTCAGCACGGCCTTCAGCGCTGGGCAGTTCATGGCGCACCGGCTGGCCATGCAGAAGCAGGTGCGCCTGAGCAGCGCCAAGCGCCGCGGCGTGACCCCGCGTCACCTGATCGTGCCGGTGGATCTGCAGGAGGCCGCGTACGACGCCTTCAAGCGCGACCAGAACCTCGACGACAAGTTCGTGGCCACCACGCAGCCGACGGTGACGGTGGTGGACTACTGGACCGACCCGAACGACTGGTGCACGGTGGCCGACCCGATGGACCTGCCGGTGCTGGAGATCGGCTTCCTCGACGGCCGCGAGGACCCCGAGCTGTTCGTTCAGGACAACCCGACCGTGGGCAGCCTGTTCAGCAACGACATCATCACCTGGAAGATCCGCCACATCTACGGCGGCGTGGTGCCGCCCGAGGGCGAGAAGGGCACCACCAAGGCCGTGGTGGCCTGACGGTTCGATCACAAGTCGTTGCCACGACTCCGGCCCCGCGAGGGGCCTTCCAAGGCCGGGGTGGCCCAACCCACCCCGGCCGCTTTTGGAAGCGGCCCGGCCTTGCCTTAAGGCTGCTTCCACAAGCGCCCCGCGCCTACAGCCCACACCCCGACGCACGCCCCCGCCATGTCGCTCGCCTACCTGCAAGAACTTCTGCCGCGCCTGGTGCGCGAGCAGAGCCGCAACGCCGGCACCGGCGACATCGACCGCGCCATCCACAGCGCCGTGAGCCAGTACAGCGCCGACCAGCCACGCCGCCTGGTGGACGACTTCACCTGGGGCGCCGACGGCCACTTCAGCGGCGGCATGCTGCCCGAGGCGAGCAGCTACACCGTGGTGCTCGAAGCCGAGTGGCCCATCGGCCAGCAGCCGAAGCAGACGGTGGGCGTGACGATCTACCTGACAGAGACGGCGCTGCGCCTGGTGTGCGAGCAGGCCCTGCAGGCCAGCAGCGTGCTGCGCATCAGCTACACCGCCGAGCACGTGGTGGTGGCCGGCACCACGCCGCGCTGCACGGTGCCGCGGCGCCACCTGGACGCCGTGGGCTACTACGCCGCGCACCTGCTGTGCCGCGAGCTGGCCACGCAGTACAGCGCCGAGCGCGAGAGCAGCATCGCCGCCGACGGCAGCAACACCGAGAGCCGGGCGCGCAACTACGCGGCCCGCTCGCGCGAGTACCGCGCGGCCTACTACGCCGGCATCGGCATGGTGGACCCGCTGCAGGCCGCCGAGCGCGGCGGCCCAGGTGCGGCCGGGGTGACGGCCGGCGCCGGCACCAGCGTGAGCCTGGGCCGCCGCAGCCGGCCCAGCTGGCGCACGAACGACGTGCTGGGCGACCCGCGGCACTGAGGGCTGGCGATGATCGGCATGCAGCTCAGCTTTCAGGGCGCCGAGGCGCTGCGCCAGGCGTTCGAGCAGGCGCCCGACGTGGCGCGCGCCGAGCTGCTGGCCACCGTGGAGCGCCTGGTGAAGCACCTGGAGCGTGCGGTGCAGGACCGCTACCGCCTGCCCGGCGGGCCCAACGACACGGGCGTGTCGGCCAACAGCATCCGCGGCGTGGCCTACGCGGTGCCGGCTGGCGTGCTGGGCGTGGTGGCCAGCCCGCGGGCAGAGGTGACCTTCATCGAGCTGGGCACGCGCCCGCACTGGGCGCCCATCAAGCCGCTGCACGAGTGGGTGCAGCGCAAGCTGCGCCTGCAGGGCAGTCATGCCTGGGCGGTGGCCAAGGTCATCCAGAAGAACATCGCGGCGCGCGGCACCGTGGGGCGGCGCATCTTCGAGCAGGTGCTCATCGACAACCAGGCGACCATTCAGCGCCGGCTGGACAACGCCACCGCGCGCATCGTGGCCAAGCTCCAGGCGGGCCCGGGAGCGCCGGCATGAGCGTGGACACGCACCGCGCCGCGCTGGTGGCCCTGCTGCTGAGCGTGCCCGACATCGGCCGGGTGCACGAGAGCGTGCGCTTCGCGCGCGAGGAGTCGGACTTCCACCAGCACTACGTGTGGGCGCTGCAGGGTGGCATGCACCACGTGCGCGGCTGGCACCTGGGCAGCCCCACCACGGCGCGCAGCTCGTGGGGCATGGGCCGCGTGCGGCTGCGGCACACCTGGCCGATTCGGGGCTACCTGTCGCTCAACGTCGACGAGCGTTCGTCGGTGGTGATGGACCGGCTGTGCGAGGCCATCGGCCAGGCGCACGAGGCCGACCGCACGCTGGGCGGCGTGAGCACGGCCGAGGAAGCTCTGGATGGCGGGCTCAGCGGCCTGCAGAAGGTGGAAGCCGGCGAGGTGCTCTTCTGCGGCGTGCTGTGCCACAGCGCGCTGCTGCAACTGGAAACCTGGGAGTACGCCTGATGAAGCAGCAGGACCTGATGAAGCAGCTGCACACCATCGAGCATGGTGGCTGCTACGAAGTGATCGACGGCGCCATCGTGCGCGTGAGTGGACCGGCGCTGCCGGGTGCGCCTGGCGCGCCCGAGGCGGCCGCAACGGCCGAAGGTGGGGCGGGGGCTGCGGTGGGTGCCGCAAACGGGGAGCCCCCGTCCCCGCCGGAGGAAGGCACGCGAGCCCCGCGCCAGGCCGCCCCGGCACCGAAGGCCAAGGCTTAAGCAAGGAGCACAGACATGCCGCTGACCCTCCGCCGCCAGGCGCTGCTGGCCAAGATCGAATCGCCCTACGGCTCGGACTCGGTGCCCACCGGTGCAGCCGATGCCATCACGGCGCGCAACGTGCAGCCCACGCCCATCGAGGTGACGCGTGAGGCGCGTGAGCTGCTGCGCCCGTACCTGGGCAACAGCTCCGACGTGATCGGCGCGCGCTTCAGCCGCCTGCGCTTCGACGTGGAGGTGGCAGGCTCAGGCACGGCCGGCACGGCGCCGAAGTACGGCCCGCTGCTGCGCGCCTGCGGCATGGCCCAGGTGGTGAACGCGGGCGTGAGCGTGGTGTACACGCCCATCAGCACGCTGCCCGAGAGCGTGTCGATGTACCTGTACCTGGACGGCGTGCTGGTGAAGTTCATCGGCGCCCGCGGCAACGTGAGCATGCGCGCGCAGTACCGCAGCGCGCCGCTGTTCAGCTTCGACTTCACGGGCTTCTACGTGCCCGTGACCGACGCCGCCTTGCCGGCCGCGACCTACTCGCTGCAGGGCACGCCGCTGGCCTTCAACAAGGAGAACACGCCCACCTTTGCGCTGCACGGCGTGAGCACGGCCGTCATCCGCAGCTTCAGCTTCGACCTGGCCAACCAGGTGATCTACCGCAACATCGTCAACAGCGAGGTGGTGCGCATCGTGGACCGCAAGCCCACGGCCAGCTTCGAGATCGGCGCCGAGCTGATGGCGGTGAAGAACTGGCACGCGGTGGTGGCCAGCGCCGAGCTTGGCAGCATGAACATGGTGCACGGCACGGTGGCCGGAAACATCGTGCAGGTGGGCGGCCCGGCGGTGCAGCTCAACGGCATCACCCAGGGCGAAATGGAGGGCGACGTGATGTACACGGCCAGCTCCGTGCTGCAGCCCTCGGCTGGCAACGACGAGATCTCCATCACGGTGCGCTGAATCCAGCGCGCCACCCACCAACCACCCACACGAGGCATCCCCATGCTGACCCTGAGCGACGACATCCGCTTCGAGAGCGAGTGCAAGATCGACCTGAAGGCTTTCAAGGCCGACTTCCGCGGCATCTTCAGGCTGCTGCCCGATGACCAGGTGGACGCGCTGCTGAAGCAGAACCTGCCGTCGAAGGACTTCGCGCGCCGGGTGCTGGTGGACTGGGTGTTCGGCGACGTGAAGAACCCGGCCGGCGAGCCGGTGACCTTTTCGCCCGAGAGCCTGGAGCAGGTGCTCAACTGGCCGGGCGCGCCCATGGCCATCGTGCGGGGCTTCTTCAAGGGCTACCAGGAGGCCACCGAGGGAAACTCCGAAGCGCCGTCCGCTGGCTCCTGACAGGGCAGTGCGACGGCTTCGACGACGTGCCTGCCGCGCAGCAGACCATGGAGCCGCAGCTGGTGGCCGAGTTCGTGCGCCTGGGCGTGCCGCCTGAGCAGCTGCCGAAGGAGCCGGCCGCTGCGTCGGTGCCGGCCCGCCCGGCCGGCCCGCTGCTGGCCCGCCACCTGGACGGCGCCGTGCGCCTGGCCATGGCGCTGCGCACGCAGAAGCGCGCGGTGGCGCGGATGGGTGGCGTGCTGTACCTGGGGCTGGACTACGCCCGCCTGGATGCGACCAAGCGCGACCTGAGGCTGCCCATGCGCGGCCAGCGCTCGCTGCGGCTCTTCAACCAGTTCAAGGTGTGCGAGAACGAGATGCTGCGCGTGTGGAACACGCGCGAGCCTGATGCTGTGCCGCAGGGGGGCCAGCGATGACGGAGAAGCGCGTTGCACTCGTCATTGACGGCACGGCGCAGGGCTTCGTGGCGGCGGCCGGCCAGGCCGAGGCCGCCTCGCTGCGGCTGCTGGAGCAGCAGGAGATGCAGCGCCTGGCGCAGCAGCGGCTGACCATGTCGACCGCGCAGTACCACCAGGCGATGCGCCAGCTGCCCATGCAGATCACCGACGTGGTGACCAGCCTGGCCAGCGGCATGCCGGTGTGGATGGTGGCCATCCAGCAGGGTGGGCAGATCCGCGACAGCTTCGGCGGCGTTGGCGCGGCCTTCCGGGCGGTGCTGGGCTCGATCAGCCCGGTGGCGGCGGGGCTCGGTACCGTGGCCGCCGCTGGCGTGGCAGTGACGGTTGCCTTCGAACAGGGCCGGCGCGAGGTGGAGGCCTACCAGAAGGCCATCGTGATGACCGGCAACGCCGCGGGCGTGACCGCCGGCCAGCTCGACGAGATGGCGCGCCGCGCCGACCAGGCCCGCTTCGGCACCACGCAGGGCCAGGCGGCCGATGTGCTGGCTCAGATCACGTCGGCCGGCGGTGTGAGCCGCGGGCAGATCGACGAGGCCATGCAGGTGGCCCTGGGGCTGCAGCGCGAGCTGGGCATCGAGGTCGAGAAGACCGTGCAGGCCTACGCCGCGCTGGGCCGCGACCCGCTGCAGGCGGCCATCAAGCTGAACGAGCAGGCCAACTTCCTGACGCTGGAAACCTACGAGCAGATCAAGGCACTGACCGAGCAGAAGCGCTTTGCGGAAGCCGCCGCGTTGGCGCAGCAGACCTACTCCGAGAAGACGCTGGACCGGCTTAAGGACGTGGAGGGCGAGCTGGGCTACCTGGACCGCACCTGGCGCGCCGTGAGCAGCTCGGCCCGCGAGGCGTGGGACTGGATGCGCGGGGTGGGCCGGCAGGACACGCCTGAAGCCAGGCTGGCCGAGGTGCAGGCGGACCTGGCCACGACGCTGGCGAACCAGGCCTCGGCGCGATCGGACAACCGCGTGCGTTACCAGCCGCGCATCGATGACCTGCGGCAGCAGGAGCAGGCGCTGCGCGAGGTGATGCGCCTGCGGCAGATGTCGGCCGACCGCGAGGCGCTGCAAGCCGCTGCTGTTCGAGAGCAGATCCAGGCCGACAAGGACGCGCCGAAGGATCGGCCCACGGGCCGCCCGCGCAGCCGCCCCAGCCCCGAGGAGTTCGGCCCGCCCAGCGACCTGGCCTGGCGACCGGCGCAGCCGCGCTTCATGGCCGGCGCCTTCGAGGCCGACGAGATCGACATGCGCGAGCGCGCCAAAGCCTGGGAGGAGCACCGCCAGCAGCTGGTGAACACCGCCATGGCCACCGCGCAGCAGCTGCGCGAGCAGAACGACATGGAGGCGGCCTACGCCATCACCAGCGCCCAGGCGCGCGGCCTGGCCATCATCGCCGTCGAAGAGGCGCAGATGCGCAGCCGAGTCGACATGGCGGTGCTGACCAGCGAGCAGAAGCAGCAGGTCGAGGAAGAGTTCGCCCGCTGGCGCGTGGCCCGCGAGCGCCGGCTGACGGAGGAGCTGAAGCCTGAGTGGCAGCGCATGGTGGAGGGCTGGGCCGACAGCACGAAGCTGATGCAGCAGGTGTTCGACGAGACCGTGGGCGGCAGCCTGCGCATCGGCGAGAACGCGTTCGTGAGCTTTGTGCGGACGGGCAAGCTCAGCATCAAGGAGCTGACGGACTACCTGATCGAGCAGAGCATCCGCCTGGCCTTCCGCAACTTCGTGGGCGGCGCGTTCGGCTTCTTCAGCGGCGGTGGCGGCGGCGGCGGTGGCTACACGGGCTTCGAGTTCGGCAACGACCCCGGCCAGCGCGCCAGCGGCGGTGACGTCAAGCGCCGCCGCAGCTACTGGGTGGGCGAGAACGGCCCCGAGCTGCTGCAGATGGGCGACGAGGGCGGCTGGATCACCAGCAACGAACGCATCCGCGCCGCCGTGGGCGCTGGCGGCGGCGGTGGCGGGATCGTGGGCGTGCGCATCGTCAACCAGGACGGCCCGCCGATGCGCGTGGCCAGCGCCAACGTGGACAGCAGCGGCCAGCTCGAAGTGCTGTTGATGGCAGTGGAGGACTACATGGCCGACCGCGTGAGCAGTGGCACCGGCAGCTTCCCGGCCGCGCTGGGCGGCGCCTACGGCCTGCGCCGCAGCTTCGGGAGCGCCTGACATGCCCGCCTTCCCCACCGGCACCGCCTACGACTGGCAGAACCTCAGCCCCACGCCCGACAGCGTGGTGGAGCGCTCGCGCATGGAGCGCGGCAAGCCCAAGCAGCGCCGCACCAACAGCGACGCGCGCATTGAGCTTCCCATCACCGTGCACCACGACACCAAGGCCGAGGCGCTGGCCTTCGAGAACTGGTTCTTCACCGACCTGAACGCCGGGCAGGACAGCTTCGACATCGTGAACCCCTGGACGGGCGCCACGGTGGTGGCGCGCATCGTGGGCGGCGTGCTGGGCCCGCTGATGCCTTCCAACCGCACGCTGGAAAGCAGCAAGCGCACGATCGTCATCGAGTACTGGAGGTCGGCATGGTGACGGCGCTGACGCGCGCGCAGCTGCGCCGCGTGAACGACAAGGCCGGCATGCTGGCGCTGCTGGTGCTGACGTACCCCGGCATGGACACGGCCCGCGTGGTGAACGACACGCGCGACTGGGTGATCGGCGGCGACACCTACATCGGGCTGCCCTTCCGCTTCAAGCTGCCGCAGGACGTGCGGGGCCAGCCCAGCCGCGCGATGCTGGTGGTGGACAACGTGGGCCGCGACCTGAGCGACGAGCTCGACGCGCTGCCGCCTGGCGCCGCGCTGCAGGCTACGGTGCGCCTGGTGAGCCGCGCCCGGCCGACTGAGGTGGACGAGGAGTTCAGCACGCCGCTGTCGGACGTGAAGGTGACCACCGCCACCATCAGCGCGCAGCTGGGCACGGCCGACATGCTGCAGGCCCCGGCCGTGAAGGTGCGCTTCGACCCGACGTTGACGCCGTCGGTGTTTGCAACATGAGCGCGGTGCAGACGCCCCTGCAGGCGGTGCACCCGCTGGGCCTGGTGGGGCTGCCCTACCAGCCCGGGCGCTTCACGTGCGCGCACCTGGCCGTGCTGGCGCAGGCGCGCCTGTTCGGCCGCCAGGTGGCCACGCAGCTGCCGAGCCGGCACCCCGTGGGCGTGCAGGCCGAGCGCGAGGTGCTGCTGCGCTGGCGCGACGAGCTGGCCGAGCCGGTGCTGCCGCCGGCCGAGCCCGCCGATGGCGACGTGGCCCTCTTCGTGCAGGGCTGGGAGCAAGACGAGGGCTGGCACATCGGCACGCTGCTGCTGGGCGCCTACGGCGAGCAGTGGGTGCTGCACACGCACGCCGGTGCCGGCCACAGCGTGGTGGAGCGCCTGGCCGACCTGCGCCGCCGCGGGCTGCGGCTGGAGGGGTGGTATCGCTGGAGGCAGGGCGATGTGGTTTGAGCCGCTACGGGGCGAGCGCAGCTGGAACACGTGCGTGCGCGTGAACGGCCGCCCCACGAACTGGCGCGAGCGGGTGGGCGACTGGCTGCGCGCCGCGGCCATGGCGTGCGACGGCCGCTGGAGCCTGGCGGTTGAGCTGAAGTCGACAGAGCGCCTGAGCATCGCCGACCAGAAAGAGGTGTTCCGCGCGGGCTTCGACACCTGGACGCGGCAGCTGGAGGTGGTGACGCATCACGCTTGCGTGGAGCAGATGCTGAAGGCGCAGCGGCCCGACCTGCAAGAGCAGCCCGAGGCCCTTAAGCCATGATGAGCACCGCGTACTGGCCGCCAGACGTGCGCAGCCCTGGCCACGGTGACACCTGGGTCGGCCGCGAACACGAGCTGCAGAGCGGCGTGATCGTCGAGGTCGACGAGGCCGGCGAGGTGCTGGTGCACGAGCCGCTGCTGGTGCCCGCCAGCGTGCCGCCGGGCGGCGGCTACCTGGTGGTGAACCCGCACCCGCTGACGCTGGAGGGGCGCCGCATCGTGCCTGCCTCGGCCTGGCCGGCCGGCGCCACGCTGCTGGAGGTGTGCGCCGCGGCCGACGTGGACGTGAGCCACGGCGACTGGATGCTGGCGGTGGGCGGCGCCGAGGTGCCCATCGAGCTGTGGCACGTGACGCGGCCCAAGCCGGGCCAGGTGCTCACCGCGCGGCGGCTGCCCGGGCGCGATGCGGTGCGGGCCTTCGCCTTCATCGCGCTGAGCTACTACACCATGGGCGCGGGCATGCCGGGCTGGCTGAGCGGCAACAGCTTCGGCATGTTCGCGCTGCGCGCCGGGGTCTTCATCCTGGGCGCGGCCGTGGTGAACAAGCTGCTGCCGCCGCCGGCGGCCAGGCTGCCCAGCTACGACACGAGCACCGGCGGTGCCACCTACACGCTGACGGGAGGCCAGAACCGGCTGCGGCCCTACGAGCCCATCGGCCTGTTGTTCGGCACCACCAAGGTGGTGCCCGACTACGCGGCGCAGCCCTACGCCTGGTTCGAGGGCGACGATCAGTTCCAGAGCCTGCGCTTCAGCGCGGGCATCAACTGCAACACCGTGGGCAGCCTGGCCTTCGGCGACACGCCGCTGACCAGCTACAGCGACTACATCGAGACGCGCGTGGGCTTCCCGAGCGGCAACTCGGTGGACGCCTACTGGGCGAACGTCGACACGGTGGCGGGTGCACTGCTGAGCGCGCCCTCGGCGCCAGGCGCCTGGGTGGTGCGCACCTCGTCGGCGGGCACGGTGCGGCTGGCTGTGGACCTGGTGGCCAACCTGTACACGATGAACGACGAGGGCGACATGACGCCCTCGGCGGTGCAGGTGGAGATCGAGTACCGGCTGCTGCCCGCCGGCGCCTGGACGGCCCTGTCGACGGTGACGCTGAGCAGCAGCAGCACGAAGCCCGTTCGCCGCACGGTACTGGGCCCGCTGGTGGCGGAAGGCCAGTACGAGGTGCGCTGCCGCAAGCTGCAGGCCGACGTGTCGACCACGCGCGCGGCGAACGAGGTGCAGTGGCAGTCGCTGAAGAGCTACCAGGCCGACGAAGGCGACTACTCGGGCTTGCCGCAGTACGGCCTGCGCATCAAGGCCAGCGGGCAGCTGAACGGGGCCCCCGATGCGGTGAACTGGGTGGCGCAGCAGCTGCCCACGCCGGTGTGGAACGGCACCGCCTGGGTGAACGAAAGCACCAGCAACCCCGGGGCGCAGATCCTGCAGTTCGCGCGCGGCATCTATGCGCCCAGGGGGCGCAGCCTGGCCGGCAGGGGCATGCAGGACCCGGCGATCGACATCGAGCGGCTGAAGCTGTTCATGCTGCACTGCCAGGCCAACGGCTACACCTTCAACCACTGGTTCGACACGGCGCTGAGCTGCCACGACCTGATGGAGGCGATGGCCTTCGTGGGCCTGGGCAGCATCAGCCAGCACGGCGGAAAGCTGGGGGTGGTGTGGGCCGCGCCCGGGCAGCCGGTGGAAGACATCGTGAACATGGCCAACATCAAGGCTGGCACGTTTGCGGTGGAGCACGCCAGCCGCGAGCTGGCAGACGAGCTGGAGGTGAGCTGGCGCGACGCGGCCAGCGGCTACAAGACGCGCAGCATCCGCCTGCTGGCCCCCGGGGTGACGGTGCCGCGCGACACGGCGCGCCTGGCGCCGGCGGGCATCGACAGCGAGGCCGGCGCGGTGCGCCTGGGCCGCTGGACCATGGCGCAGAACCTCTACGGCCGCAAGAGCGTGACCTGGGAGATGGACCTGGAGCACATGGCCTTCAGGCGCTTCAGCGTCATCGCACTGAGCCACGACCTCACGCGCTGGGGCCATGGTGGCCGGCTGCGCAGCGCGGTGAACGTGGCCGGGGTGGTGACGCTGGAGCTGGATGCGCTGGTGCCTGCCGCGGCCACGCGCTTTGTTGCGCTGCGCATTCCCAGCGAGACCACCTACCGCGTGTTCGGCGTGGCCTCCTTTGCGGGCCAGACGCACACGCTGGTGCTGACCTCGGCCTGGCCTTCCGGCGTGCCCTTGCCGGGCGACACGGCCGAGAACCCCGCCGAAGACACCCTGTGGCTGTACGACGTGAAGGCAGCGCCGGGCATGCGCATGCGGGTGTCATCGATCGAGCCGATGGACGGCATGAAGGGCGCCAGGATCACGGCCGTGCCCGAGCCCGACGAGTTCTGGGACTACATGGCCACCGGCGCCTACGTGGCCACGGCGGCGCCGGCGCCGGCCACCGACATCGAGCTTTCGAACCTGCGCGTGGCGCAGCGCCGGCTGGACGTGAACTACGGCAACCAGACCGAGCTGCTGCTGAGCTTCGATGTCGACGGGCCGGCGGCCTCATTCCACGTGTATGGGGCACCCAGCGGCGAGACGCTGCTGAAGCTGGGCGAGAGCGCGGTGCCGCGCTTCGGGCCAGTGCTGGTGGGCAACGATGGCGTCTACGTGCTGGAGGTGCGGGCCTTCGACGGCCTGGGCCGCGTGCGCGACGTGGTGAGCGTTGCCTACAGCGTGACGCTGGGTGCTGTGCTGGGCGGCGGCAGCGTGAGCCTGCTGACGATGCAGACCACGGCGCAGGCCTTCACCTTCAACTCGGTGGGCGCGGCGGCGCCGAGCGGGCAGACGATCAGCTTCACGGCGCAGCTGGCCAACCTGACGGGCACGGCCACCTGGGCGTGCACGCTGTACGACCTGGCGGGCACGAGCCTGGGCGCGGGGACGCTGGGCGGCAGCGGCAACACGCGCACGCTGACGGTGGCCAACTTCGGGGCGGCGGCTTACGCCGTGGTGCAGGCCAGCTTGAGCGGCTTCAGCGACCAGGCGACGGTGGTGCGGCTGCGCGATGGCGTGGCGGCCGTATCGGGCTGGCTGACGAACGAGGCGCACACGGTGGCCACTGCGGCCGATGGGTCGGGCGGCGTGTACACCAGCGCTGGCGGCACCTTCAAGGTGCTGAACGGCACGACGGACGTGACGGCGCTGGCCACCTTCAGCGTGGTGAGTTCGGGCGGCATCTCGGGCCTGGCCATCGACGCGGCGGGGGTGTACACGCTGACGGGCACGACGGCCGACGTGGGCACTGCGGTGCTGCGCGCGGTGTTCGGCGGGGTGACGATCGACAAAGTTTACACCATCAGCCGCAGCCGGCAAGGCGCGCAGGGCCTGCAGGGTGCCAACGCGCAGCTGCTGACGCTGCTGAGCAGCGCGCAGGCGTTCACCTTCGACGGCGCGGGGGCGGCGACGCCGGCCGGCCAGAGCATCACGTTGACGGCGCAGCTGGCCAACGTGGCGGGCACAGCGAGTTTCGGGGCCGAGCTGTTCAATGCGGCGGGAGCGAGTCTGGGGGCGGCCACCCTGGGTGGCAGCGGCAATACGCGCACGCTGAGCGTGGCGAGCTTCGGCGCTGCTGCGTATGCGGTGGTGCAGGCCAGCCTGAGCGGGCTCAACGACCAGGTGACGGTGGTGCGGCTGCGCGATGGGGCGCCGGGTGCCAACGGCAGCAATGGCACCGACGGCACCGATGGCGCCGACGGCCAGAACGCGGTGAGCGGGTTCCTTACGAACGAGGCGCACACGGTGGCCACGGCGGCCGACGGTAGCGGTGGCAGCTACGGCAGCGCGGGCGGCACGTTCAAGGTGTTCAACGGCACCACGGACGTGACGGCCAGCGCCACTTTCAGCGTGGTGGGCAGCTCCGGCATCAGCGGCATGGCGATCGACGCGGCGGGGGTGTACACGCTGACAGGCACGACGGCGGACATCGGCACGGCCACGCTGCGCGCCGTGTTCAGCGGAGTGACGCTGGACAAGGTCTACACCATCAGCCGCAGCCGGCAGGGCAACGCGGGCACGCCCGGGGCCAATGCCACGCTGCTGACGCTGCTGTCGACGGCGCAGGCCTTTACCTTCGACACGCTGGGTGGGCAGCGGCCCTCGGGGCAGACCATCAGCTTCACGGCGCAGCTTGCCAACCTGTCGGGCACGGCGACCTTTGTGTGCGAGCTGTTCAGCACGAGCGGCGCGAGCCTGGGCACGGTGACGATGGGCGGCAGTGGGAACACGCGGACGCTGACCATCGCGCAGTTCGGCTCCGCGCTGTACGCGACGGTGGTGGCCAGCTTCAGCGGCCTGAGCGACCAGGTGACGGTGAACAGGCTGGTGGCGGGGCCGCCGACGAGCGGTGTGGTGTCGCCGGGCTACCTGACCGCGAGCGACGAGTCGCTGGCACCGGCGATCGCCGAGGCGGGGTTCCGGTTCAAGCGCGACGGCGGAATCGACATCTTGCAGGCGGGCTCTTGGACGAGCTACGGCGCCTGGGAGCTGGGTGGAGGGGCCACGGTGGGCGACCTCTACGACGTGCGCTTCGACGTGATCACCAGCCAGGGCACGGTGACGGGCTCCACGCCAGGCGCCTGGCTCCAGATCAACACCAACCGCTCGATCATCGTTCAGGACGAAGCGCTGCCCGGCAGCGAGGCGCACTTCAACTACTTCATTCGCAGGCGCTCGGACGGCACAACGCTGGTGTTCGGCCCCGGGTACCTGATTGCGCAGTCGGTGCCATGAGCGCGCTGGCGGCAGCAAGAACTGGGCGACCACGCCGCGTGTTGGAGCACGCGTCGTGGCCGCCTCACCGCAACGGACTGCGGATCAGCCAAGGCCCAGCCGCCTCGCGAGGCAGGGCGACTTTAAGGTTTGCAGACTTGTCCCAGACTCGACCCATCATCCCCTGGATAGGCGGTAAGCGCCGCTTGGCGCAGCAGCTGCTGCCGCTCTTCCCTGAGCACACCTGCTACGTCGAGCCCTTCTGCGGCGCGGCGGCGCTGTTCTTCATGAAGGTGCCGAGCAAGGTGGAGGTGCTGAACGACGTGAACAGCGACCTGGTGCAGCTGTACCGCGTGCTGCAGCATCACCTCGAGGAGTTCGTCAGGCAGTTCAAGTGGGCGCTGGCCAGCCGAGAGATGTTCGAGTGGGCCAAAGCGACGCCACCGCGGACGCTGACCGACATCCAGCGCGCGGCGCGCTTCTACTATCTGCAGCGCCTGGCGTTTGGCGCCAAGGTCGACGGCCAGAGCTTCGGCACTGCGACCCTGGCACCGGCCAGGCTGAATCTGCTGCGCATCGAGGAGGAGCTGAGCGCGGCCCACCTTCGGTTGAGCGGCGTGACCGTGGAGCACCTGGACTGGGGTGCCTGCGTGGAGCGCTACGACCGGCCTCACACGCTTTTCTACCTGGACCCGCCTTACTGGGGCACCGAGGGCTATGGGGTGGCGTTCGGGCTGGAGCAGTACGAACGGATGGCCGAGCTGATGCGTCGCATGAAGGGCCAGGCGATCGTCAGCGTGAACGACATTCCCGAGATGCGGGCCGCGTTTAAGGGCTTCCAGATGAGGCGCCTGGAGGTGACCTACAGCGTGGCCAAGGCGAAGGACCGGAAGCCCTCTGGCGAGCTGGTTATCCACAACCTGCGGGCGTGAGGCCGTTGGGCTGTGGGCAACGGCCGCTGAGGAAAGATCCTTAAACCGGGCCGGGCCCGCGCGGTTTGGGCCTTAAGTCACTGCCAAAGCTGGCGTGGATCACTGCCAAAGGCGGCGTGGATCACTGCCAAAGCGGGCGCCGCGCCATTAAAAGGCCTGCACTCACGTGCAAGCCTTTGATCTTCTTCGGTTTTCTTTGGCTCCCCGACCTGGGCTCGAACCAGGGACCTACGGATTAACAGTCCGGCGCTCTACCGACTGAGCTATCGGGGAATGCAGCCCATGAGTATAGCCTGCTTTGGGCCCTGAGACGGGCTCAGAGCGTGACGTCCAGCGCGACGCGTGCCGTGCGCGGGGCCAACGGGTACAGGAAGACATGGCCGAACTGGAACGGCGCCTCCTTCCAGGCCCGGGCGTCGGCGACGTTGTCGATGCCGGCCCGCCACACCCAGCGCGCGCCGGCGCGCTGCTGGGCGTAGCGCAGGCCGAGGTCCAGGCGCGTCCAGCCGTCGGTGGCCACGGTGTTGTCGGCCAGCACCTGGCGCGGGCCCTCGTGGCTGGCAAAGGCCAGCAGCGCCAGGCCCGGCTGCGCGGCCACGTTCCAGGCCGCCTGCAGCTTCAGGCTGCGCGCCGGCACGTTGGTGGGCTCCAGGCCGTTGCGCGCCGCATCGGCGCTGCCCTCGCGCCGCGCCTGCAGCGCCAGCGCGCTGCCGCGCAGGCTGAACGCACCGGCGCGCCATTCGGCTTCGGCTTCGACGCCGCGGTGGCGGTTGCTGCCGTCGGCACGGCGCGTGCAC
>JACCDR011027582.1_pt1 | contig 100652 bp, 91 predicted proteins | sample 7446431 | NCBI WGS metagenome assembly JACCDR01 (sample SAMN15323443, study PRJNA562643) | freshwater metagenome | isolation source: river surface water | place: USA:Blue River Watershed | collected 2017-08-17
AGCACTCTTGCGCTTTGGTGACTTTGCTTTCTTAGCACTCTTACTTTTACGCTTAGGTGACTTTGCTTTCTTTGCACTTTTACGCTTAGGTGAGCGGGTTCGGGTTTTTGACGGAGACTTCGAGGAGCTCTTGGATTTCTTTGCACTAACCCTTCGGGTGCGGCTCTTTGAGCCTGTACGCTTTGGTGACTTGCTCTTGCGTTGAACTGGTTTGGAAGCTCTTTTACTGATGCTAGAATCATCATCCATATAGTCTCCAAAAAATTTATTGGTTTCGCTATCAGGTGAGGGTAAATCTGAAGGAGATGTTTGAGAAATAACATCTTCGTATGACAATTCAACAAGATTGTCATTGGCAAATGAGTCGAGCTGTGATGTATCTGGTATGGAGGGAAGAGCAAGAGGAGAGTTTGTTACACTTCGTGGATTGATAGAGTCATACGAACCAAAAAGGTCTGAGCTGTTACTCATATTAAATATACAGTTAACAAATATAAAAAAAATGTTGATAGGCCAAAAATAACAAAAAATTTGAATTAAAGAGAACAACTATAGTTATATTAACAGTGAGTATGCAAACACACGTAGATATCAATTTGGATAAACTAATTCCTGTACATAAATACAGGGCTAATGTGTACAGTAAGGCTCATCAAATACTAGTTAAACATGTTGGTCGCGGGTTGTACAAAAACTACCATCTTGAAGAGAATGTCTTAATGAAAATGGCAATAAATATTGAAAGAGGTATTTTTAATGCGGCTCTTGTTAACACGCCGGACAAAGGTAGAACATGGAATTCAGTATATCAGTCAGTTTATACTTCTATTGCAGTAACTGTTCTCTCAAATCTTAATCCTGAAAGTTATTTGAAAAATGTTAACTTGCTTAAGAGATTACTTGATGGGGAGTTTGATGAATTTGCACTTGCCAAACTAGAGCCTAAGGAAAGATTTCCTGAAAAATGGGCTGAACTAAATGGTGTCTTTGACAAAGAAAAAGACAATTACTCGACAAAGGAGGAAGTAGCAGATGGTATGTTCAGATGTGGCAAGTGCAAGACATATAAAACAACATACTATCAACTGCAAACACGAAGTGCAGACGAGCCTGCTACAACCTATGTTTCGTGCTTGAATTGCGGAAACAGATGGAAATTTGGTTAAGTATTACAAACTAACAAACTACACGAGAGAGAAATGATACAAGATATCTGCAATGGATGTAATACAAATTGCGTACACAAACATTCAACAAATACCGCAAGTGTTACAGGCGAACAGATTACAAATCCGTGACTTAAAACTATTATTATTACATGAAAGTCATGTAATTATGGTATCACTGTGGTATTGTACCTTGATGATATTACTCTGCAACTCAAAAATGTGGTCAAATGCTTACTTTGCAAAAACTCATTTCACTTTAGGGGAACATTTTTCATACTATCTTAACAATTCTGAAGTAGGAACTTACCTAAAAAGTAGTATAGGTACTTATCTTGATACATCGAGGCTTGGTGAAGAAAGCGTATGGGCAGACAAAGTAAAGAATCTGCCCGAGTATAGATGGACGAAGCCGTTACACTACATTGATATTACTGTTTGTCACAAAAACGTAACAAAGGAAGTGATAGACGAGTATTGTCAAGCGAATTGTGTTGCTACAGCCATACTGAGCCTAGTAAATGATCTTCGGTATAATAAAAAGTATATAAAAGATGTGCGCGAGTATTCTATGCTTCTATTGCATTTCTTGCAAGATGTAAATCAACCAATGCACATTTTTGGTCCACTCAGAGGTGGGAATGGAGTACCGATAACAGTGATAAAACGGAATGTATCTACAAAGACAAATTTACACACACTGTGGGATTCCATTCTTCCTGAATACTACTTGAACAACTACAATCACTTAGTTAACACATCATATCAACCATTTAAGATGACGGACATGTATTCTTATCAATTATATCTATTCCAACATATATCGGATGTTTTACAGTTTGCTTGTGAGCGAGTAGATATTAACAAACGCGTTATTGTGTTTGAAGAGTATTTTAATCCAGAAGATTTCAGGTACTTGTTCAACCACTATCTAGAAGGTATTGTAGATACATTCTCGTTTATAACGGGGAATACAAAAATTGAAATCCAAGAGTTTCTAAAGCTACATTAGAAGAATGTTCGTAGGAGCGTGGTGCGAAGAAAGAAACTATGAAGTTGGAGATATTGTATATGTCATTGAGAGCGACGACTATTTTATATGTTCTAATGCACATTTGTCTAGTGCTTCAATAAATCCGAGAAATCCTGAGATTTTCTGGCTGCATATAGACAAATCATTCTTGTACAATTTCACAAACTACAATCAAAACAGACGTACCAACTATGAAGGAGCAGGCATTCTCTTTACTCCGCTATTATTGCCACCTGTTCCACAGGCTATTTATGAGGAAAGACAGCCTGTAAAGTTAGTGACAGAAGAAGACACTGAACAAAATAAGAAGCGAAGTGCTTTAAAAAGAAAAATTGAAAATGTTGAGAGAAAGCTCGATGATTTCAAGCGTCAAAAAAAGAGTGATGATGTAACTGATATTAGAGAACAACTGTTGTTACTTAATATTGACACGCCAACTAAAGCATTTATTATGGACAAATACGATAGCACACAGAATTTAAGTGGTTCTGACTACTCAAAGGGAATTAACTGGTTGAAGACAGTTGCTTCACTACCATATGGGAAGCAGAAAGCAATGAAAGTAAAACCTGGCGATGCTCCGGAGAAAATCAAAGCATTCTTTGAAGATGTAAAGCAGAAGCTAGATAAGAATATTTATGGACTGGAAGAAGTAAAACAAGAAATCTTGGAATATGTAGCAAGAAAGATTACAAATCCTCAAGGAAAAGGAGAAGTTCTTGCTCTATGTGGTGCAGCAGGTACTGGGAAAACTCGTCTCATTACAAGTTTGGCGGATGCACTTGGACTGCCGTTTTTCCAGATAAATTGTGGTGGAATGAACGACGTATCTGTTCTTACAGGTCACAGCGAAACTTATGTGGGTTCCAAACCTGGAAAGATTGTAGAAGTCCTTCAAAGCTCTCAGTATATGAATCCTATTATATATCTAGACGAGATTGACAAAATTAGTGAGCGTAAAAGCGGAGAGATTAACGGAGTATTGACACATCTACTTGACGAAGAACAAAATGCAAAGTTTCAAGACAACTATTTATCTAATGTACCACTGAACCTGTCAAAAGCATTTTTCGTGATTGCATTTAATGACGCTTCAAAGGTTGACGACATTGTGTCAGACAGGATGAAGATAATTTATATTGACAAACCTACTCTGGAGCAGAAAGTGCAGATATGTCAACAAAAAGTCATTCCTGATGTGATGAAAAGCATAAACTTTCCAGAAAACGTGTCTGTTACAATAACGAAGGAAGTTGTAGAATATATTGTTACTAAAAAATGTGAGAAGGAGACAGGTATTCGACAGCTTAAAAAAATGCTTGAAAAAGTACTAAATAGATTAAACTATGACATGCTTGTTTGCAATGTACCATCTAAATTGATTACAAAAAGTTTTCAGGAAGAAGAAAATCCTATTACAAATTACGAAATAACTGCATCGTACGTAGATATTGTTATATCCACGGAAAAAGAAGATAGACTGTTTATGAGTATGTACAGTTAACCTCTAACAATCAACATAAATACAGAAATGAAAACTAGCAAAACCCCAAAGTATGTGTAACGCTGCTCTTTTTGGAGAATCATAGGTAGATAGTGTCTCCATGGTACCTCATCCGGTTTGGAAAACAAGTCATCCAAGAATCCTAATACACTCGATGAGATGTTTCCATTGATTTCTGAAACGGTCATGTCTTTTATACTTGATGATGTAACGTTGTGCTTGTATACCTCGTTTATGATGTTGTTTGCTTCTGTACTAATCTCCTCAAGTTCATGTTCACGTTGGTCTTGTGGAATAAAGGGGTTTGTGGTCACAATAGAGCTGCCTTTTTGTTGCAAGATAGGTGTAGGATGGTGAAGATTCGCAATTATTTCATTTGACATTGACATCGTAAATCTTTTCTTGATATTATCACAGAAAAAATTTATATCATTTATACCAGCATACCCCGGCTACCTTAAACAGGAGGCTGGTTGTCTGACAGGCTAGTCATACTAATATCATACGGTGTGTTTTCGTATTGATGTGTAGAGTCATATGAAGGAGTTGGTGGTGCTTGTGCATCTAATGTGTGATGAGTAGACTGTGTTTGAGTTTGGTAGCAACTGAATGGAATGTAGGACTTGAAATACAACAGTTTATTGCTTATATCTTTCAAAGTGGTATTGATTTTTAGAATGACAATATCTAGCTGAGAAGCAGTATTCGGATCCTGTTGGTACGTGAATTTCAAGTTGTCAACACCAATCTTAGCCAGTTCTAGCTCTTTCAGCAGAAGCTCAATATTTTCGCAATGTTTAGTATATTCCTCCGTCTGAGAGTAGTTTTTGTTCATGAACTTTGAGTTGATTATATGGTTGAAAGTATCTATGCATTCATTTATGATACTTATAATCTCGAACACGGCTTGGCGTCTAGAATCGCTTGTTAGGAACCTCTTAATTGGCTGGTAGTAACTGTCTGACTCAAGAGAAATGATGCCATCGTAACTGCGAGATATTCGTCCGTTTTTCTGGATTTTGCTCAGAATCTTGAGGTTGATAAGCAGTTTATCAGATATCATTGTAGAACTTGTTAGGAAATACTATTACTAATGGTTCAGAAATTTAATTAAAATAATTAAACACAATAAGACAGAAGGAAGTACACGTATGGAGAGACCATCATGGGACACGTATTTTCTTACTATAGCAAGATTGACGGCAGAAAGAAGTAATTGTATTAGGAGGCGTGTTGGGTGTATTGTTGTCAAGGACAATAGGATATTGTCACTAGGTTATAACGGAACACCAAGAGGGTTTGTGAACTGTTTTGAAGGAGGGTGTACAAGATGTATGGAGCAAGCACGCTCAACAGAAAAAACCGTATCTGGCGTCAATTTGGATTTGTGCATGTGCTTGCATGCAGAAGAAAATGCAATGTTGTTTGTTGGTCAAAAAGAATTAGAAGAAAGCACGATGTATGTGACAGTTATCCCTTGTATAAGCTGTGTTAAGAAGATTCTTCAGTGTGGCATTAAACGAGTTGTTTACATGGATGGTTACAATCCAGACATGGATGATATCAGCTTAAAGGCACTTTCAACTGGGAAAATTGAGGTTTTGCAATTACGGCTTGTTCAAAAAAGTGAAAAAGAATATTGACATATATTAGGATAAGTTAATAATGGAATCAAAGGAAGTTCTTACGAGAACAGTTGACCATCTTAAAAAAGATGTCCAATATCTTATAGACAGACAAAAAGATGTTCACTCTACAGATAAAGAACTTCACGCAAAGCTCAATGAAGAAAAAAAGGCTAAAATGAAAGAGCTCAATAACTATACTTCACGATTGAAAGCGGCAGTTGCACAGCAGCGTAAAGAGGCGCAAAAGCAAAAGCAAGCTAACATTGTAGCAAGAGCAGTCGACACACTTGATTACCATACTGCAAAGAAAACAAAGTCTCAGGAAGTTATGGAAAAAGCCAGGAATGCAAAGGTGTCACGAGAACAAGCCAGACAACAGTATGCCGAGTACACCAAGTATGAATCAGAGTATCTTAAGCATGATCCAGAAGACGTACCTGGATTATTGTTCCTGAGTGAAGCAGTGCTTGATAAGTATGGTATTTGTCCACACATTAGAATCAACATCACATATGATGAATCAGTGGATGCATCATTAAAAACAATTACTCGGGACAGACGGAAGGATTGGTTGGATAAACAAGATGACAAAGGTAGAACGTATTATGAGCTATATGACAAGATAATATTGCAACAAGAACTCATTGAACTAAAGAGCCAGCTTGAAAAGTGCTCTTCTACAATCGAAAGCTTTATTGTCAGTTCTTTAAACGACATCCAATTTCAATTGTGGTCAGAATGCTGCGAGTTTGCAGAAGAATATGTCAAATGTTCTATCAAAACAAAAAGGCTTAAAGAGCGGTTCAAAACTTTGATTCACAAGCTAAGTGTTATAAAGGCAGAGACCACGTTGTCTGTGCATGAATATCTTTCTTCTAAACTTGATTACAATTTTGTTGTGAATACATTACCCCACAAGTCTACGGAATCGGACAAAATACATCAAGTTATATATAGAGAACAGTTTGATGAAATGTTAAGGGACTTTATTACTAAGAAAGAGGCTGTAGATCAGAAAGCTAAATATGTTAATAACATGATGCGCAATTTCAAAAACAACATGTACATGTTTTTAACAGATCAAAAGACATTTTCTACTACGCAAATGTTGCGCGGAACAAAAAGTGTGTCACAAGCTGGTAAATACTACAAACGTTGGACTGCTTTGACACAAGAGGAAAAGGACGAGCGCTTTTATGCATTTTCAGACTACCACATTGAAAAACATTTGGTGCAGTCGAACATCATGCCAAAGGAAGAGAAGCCGGCACAGGTGGCAAAGCTGGCAGAACTACTCAAAAATGCTTATGCTACAAAACACATCATATATAGAGATTTTTCATGGGTGACTAAGCGTGGTATTATTGAGAATGTCAAACTTTTGAGATATGACAAAGATAAACAAGAATTTTTTCTTGCGAAAACGTTTAGAAAAGTACCAGAAACTGATGACAATGATAATGTTAAAAAAAGCAAGAAGAAGGTTTCTCAACAAACAATATTTAGTCGGGATAATGAGAATAAAATTAACGAGTCAGTATTGTTGTATATTGTACAAAAGTTTGGTAACGGAGATGTTCCAAGCATGGACAAGGCGGACAAAGAAAAGTGTATCGAGATTATCAAAGACAAACTCAAAGTTAAGAAGATAACAGCAAGTGATAAAGTGATTATCAGCAAAAAGTTTGACGAGATATTTGAGGTTGTCAAAGCAAACAAGTCAGAAAAAGAGTGTTAACTGTACATAAATGTTTGTCGTTGCAAAAGAAAGTGACGTTTATTGTTGTATTTAGTTTGATATTAAAAATTAAATACAATGGTCATAGTAGACTAGAGAATGGGTGCTTTCTCATTGGTGATCACGAACAACAAAGGACCCATAAATATTAACTTTACAAACGCTTTCGTGAACATGCGCAATAGGGGGCCAGATGACACATCATATGCAATTGAACAAACAACTGCAATTACGCGGTACAATGAAGATCAGGTGAAGTTGAGACTTAGTAAGAAAGAAATAGCGGAATACAAGCAGTTCACGTTTATAACAGGATTTCACAGATTATCTATCAACGACACTAGCCTTGATGCAACCCAGCCCTTTGAAGATCCAATTATACACAAAGTATTACAATATCCACATATCAGGTCAAGGCCGAAGAGGAAGTTGTTGTGTACTGGAGAAATATACAATTATGGGGAACTTATGAATCAAGAGGGGTTTACGGATTCTGACTTGCAGTCTAATAGTGATGTGGAGATTATTTTGCCTCTGTATATCAAGTATGGTTTGGAGGAAACTCTAAAAAAGATAAATGGGGATTATTCTTTTATAATTACAGAAAATCTAGAGACGTACGACTTGAAAACTGTAAATGTATATGTTGTCCGTGACATATTAGGAATCAAGCCTATATACATGGTCAAATCTACACATCCATCAATGACATTTTTTATGTTTGCTTCAGAGTTAAAGGGTATACCAAAACACATTCTTGAAGACAAATCATATACTGTATGTGAAGTGCCTCCGGGGTGTTATTGGTCGTTCCAAAATAGTGTAGTTCAGCGAGGGACAGAAGATTTCATAAGGTACTGCGATTGGAGTTATTACAAAGATATAACCAACTGCACAATCACGTCTGCTCTTCCTGATGTGGTGGCAGACATATACACGACTGTTGAGAAGAAACTACGTAAATCAGTTGAAGACAGATACGTACTTTCAAATGTTCCAGTAGGGGTATTGTTGTCTGGTGGTTTTGACAGTTCAATCGCACTGAGTCTGTTAGTAGACATTCTTGTGAAGCGCGGGCACAACTTCATCGAAACGCCAGTGTACGCTTTCACAATAGGAGACATTGAAAATGAGGATGTACAATGTGCAAATGCTGTTGTGGATCACCTCGAAAAGAAGTATAATATAGATATTCATCACCACATTGTATGCATGAATGACAACAAGAAACTGACATCTGCAATATCTGATGTGGTATACACTTTGGAAACCTACGATGCAACTACAGTGAGAGGAGCGCTTCCATACAGCTTGCTATTTGAGTACATTAAGTCAAGCACAAATGTAAAAGTGTTATTGACAGGAGAAGGACTTGACGAATTATGTGGATATGAACAGTTTTTTCAAATGAACGATGAAATGTTTCAGACAAAGAGTGTAAAGCTGTTAACAAACATGCACCGTTTCGACCTTTTGCGCGCTGACAAAATGGCAGGAATGTATGGCCTTGAACTGCGACACCCATTTTTGGACAGAGATGTTGTTGAGTACATTTTGACCATTCACCCGCGTTTAAAAAGACCACAGACATATAAGCACGATGAAGCTCCTATTGAAAAATATTTGATCAGAAAGTCATTTGATGCAGTGGATGACAATGAGTTACTGCCATTTAACATCCTATGGAGACGAAGACAGGATGCAGCAGTTTGCTTTGCATGTTTACAGGAGGATATCGACGAGTTGTGTGACAAATTGTACACAAACAATGACGTGTATTTGTTCGCAAACAGTCTGAAAGGCAGAGCTGACACAAACACAAAACCGGCAACAAAAGAACAGCTGCATTACAGAAAACTGTTTGAAAGGCATTTTGGTACGAAAATATTGATAGACAGCTTTTGGGAGCATCTTTGGGAGTGATAAAAAATTGAATGCTAAATAAATGAGTGGTACGGAAAGAAATGTCATCTGTTCAGCAGCTTCTTGAGCTACGCGCAGAATACGAAGAAACATCTGAAAGCTTACATGAAGAGCTCGAAGAGCTCGAAGAACTCTGTGAAAATGAGCATTTAAAACGACTACATGACATACTACGCATGTTGCATGAGATTGATAGTATTTACAAGGAAATTGATGAGAAGATTAAGGAACTTCAACAATGAAGACCGTCATATAAGAAATAACAGGCTCAATCTTTGTGATTGGGTTTTTTAGGTTTTTTTGTTGTTCTATAATTAATTTGCTACGTAATTATAGGTGCAATCGAAGAATGATAATCTTGATTATAGTCTCTCTAATCATACTTTTGAGCTTAACTGCTTACTTTCTGTACACGTATTTTACAGCTTCCAAGTCATGTGATACCAAGTATGCTGCCCTACAGATAACGTACGATAATGATACAAAGCCTTTAACCTTCCAAACGAGGGACTTGAAAGAAAAGGTATTCGAGTTACAGAATAAGGCAGATGAGCTTTCAAACGAAAATGCCAGCTACAAAGAAAGATTAAGATTGCTTGAAAAAAATATTACAGGAAAGTTTGATCATAGTGGTTTAGTTGGTCAAGCTGCGGGTTCTTGCGTTTCAATTGCAAACGTAACAAAGGGTGATTACACACTCCTAACCCTTGAGAAACAATGCAAGACACACGAGTCTCCTAATCTGTTCAGCTATGACCCAGTACAAAAACAGTTGATTGTAAAACATGGCGAGAAGAATCGTTGCATAGATGCAGTCAATGAGACAGATGTAGTGCTGAACGACTGTATTAAAACGTCCCAGAAACAAAAATTCAACTACTTTCCATTAGATGGAGGTCGGTTCAAGTCAGTGTTGTACTCGAAGTGCTTGGGGTATAATAATGATACGGGTATCATCGAGATACAAAAATGCTTAGATGCTACAAATATACAAACAAAGCGTGATGAACAATATGGACACTTATATTTAGAGAACGAGTAAGGAAATACGTTTAATTAATAGACGTTTTATGTTGCTCTTGTTTAAATGGATAAATTTAGTGATATTCTAAGCACGTTTTTTGTAAGCGAACCAGCTAAAAAGCAGTCAACAAAACCATCTCATTCACATTCCAAGTTTCAGCAGAGCGTAAATGATGGCGCAAGGAATGCTGTTAATACATTTTCCAGCAGTTCTGAATCAAAAGAAACGGTTGAATCAAAACAATCAATTGAATCAAAACAATCAGTTAAATCAAACCAATCAGTTGAATCAAAAGAATCAGTTAAATCAAAACACTCAGATGAATCAAATCAATCAGTTGAATCAAGCGACTTAGAAGAGTTCAAAGATGATACATCAACTGAGTCTTTAGCAAATAGTGACACTAGTGTGTCCGAAACTGTTGAGCCCACATTTCAACCAAAAAAGTACACGATGCGAGCTATAGACATTTACAAGAAGAATACGTTGATATTTAATAACAGCACGAGTGAAAACATTAAAATTCTTAGCGATATTCTTCATAGTCTAAGCTTGATGACAGGCGTTTCTGACATATATAACAACTCAATATATATACTGTCTGCAAATGATAACAGGCCATTATACAAGGAAATGCTGTTGGATAATCCATACTTGCACTTCACAGACTTGTTTGTAAAGTCGGCATTATCCAGAGGAAAACTGGAGGACATTGCTGAGAGTCCTAAGCGAACAATACTGATTGTGGATAGAGATGCAGTACAAGATGACAAATACTTAACAGTTGGGGACAACAGCAACGTTCATCTAATAATACTGACGACAAGTATTGATCAGGTTCCGTTTCTATATGGAAAGCTTGGGGCAAATAAGCTAGCAATTCATGTGAAAGACAAGCTAAAGTCCTTACAACAAGTATTTTACAAAAAAGTTCTAGTGAAATTGTGTAGTGGTCTATCTGACGTACCATTTCAAACCTTTTTTGACGTTATCAATCAGCAAAATTTTGGAGTCAGGTATCTTATGGTAAAAAACAGCGAGATGAGGTACTGTTGAATTAAATATCTTTTTAATTACTAGTTGTATCAAGTAATTAAGCGGATGGATAGCTCTAAACTCATTGCCGAATTGGCAAAATATGATTATGATACACCGAAATTTTCACTGGATGGATTATGTACGTATAGTCGTGTTGTTGATGTGTTGGATGGAGATACAATTGTGTGTGTGATACCTGTACTTGGAAGTTTCTTTAAGTTCCACGTGAGATTAAATGGTATTGATACTTGTGAGATGAAGAGCAAGAGCATATCTATCAAATCAAAAGCTCTAGACGCACGGCAAGCTATGCTAGAAACGTTGTGTGGAATGTATCCTCATAATGTTAAGAATACAAAGAATACAAAGAATGCTGAGAATGTTCAGAATACAGAGAATACAGATAATGTTGAGAATACAGAGAATACAGAGAATACAGTAACAAAATCCCAAATTAAAGAATTTTTGAGACATACGAATGTAGTGTGTTGGTTAAAGTGTTATAAGTTTGATAAGTACGGGCGCTTGCTTGCAGATGTATATAAGTATGTTCAGGATGACACAGCACTAGGGAGCACAGAAAGCATGTCAGATTACTTGCTCAAGAATAAACTTGCTTATAGTTATGATGGCGGGACAAAGAGTAGCGAATTTTGATGTATGTGATTGTTGGGGGTGTGGTTGTGGTTTTAGTATTGTTGTGGTTGTTGTTGTGGTTGTAGTATTGTTGTGGTTATAGTATTGTTGTCATTGTGATAAGTTTATTTTTACAATGACAGTTTATATGTTTTGTGTTGTGTATTTTGTGTTTATTGTTGTGGTGGGATACAGGTTGTGCCGATATTGAAGCCGGCATACATAAGCATAGTAGCGATGAGAGGAGCATTTTCTTCTTTTGACATGTCAATGTTATATGGCAATCCAACGGCATAGGCCATCTTCATTAATGTTTCCTTGGCATTCTTGTTGTTTGCTTTAGATAGGAGTTCCCCGTAAGCAAACTGGACAGTTGTATGCAATTTAATGTTATCGCCATCAAATGCTTTTTGAAGGTCAGCCAAAGTAACGTTTTGGCATCCTGGATACAAGACGGATTTTGGTTCAATCAACTTGGCATTACCATGTGTTTTATAGTTGTTGGAGAAGTCAGAAAATGATTCAAGGATGCCTCGGCCAGAAACAACGTTAATACCAACAACATAAGCAACAGCAAGAATGATAGCGAGTTGGAAGTCGCGTTCACTCAAGTATGCAATCATGGCAATGGCGATGATTTTAACAAATGTATTCTCGAATATTTTTACAGCTGGTGCTGGGAGACGTGGTGCAAGTTGAGCAGCATACAAAGCCAATGTGATTTTCAAGACAGCCATAAGGTAAGGATTGCGAAGGGCAGGCTGGACGATCGCCTCGGCCTGTTTCGAAATAGAGTTGAAGGATTCCATTGTATTTATACTATACGAAAATAAAAAAAAGTTGGCCAATTTGTTTAAAGGAACTTAAATTTTAGCAATAATCACCAAGTACCCTTAATCAATAATGCCATTAGTGAGATTAAATTCTGCACTGGAGCTATCTAAGGAGGAACGAGTATTTGACGAGGAATGTTATCGAAGATATGGTTCCAAGACATGCATGTTATACCAAATTTCAGTTGAGAACTTTGAGTTGCAGAGTTTGGACTATGGCCTTGAATCACGGGTAGTTCGTAAAAGCGAATTTTACGAACTCATTCCAAGATTAATTGAAAAGAAGTATACTGTTGTAATAGTAGAACAAAAGACAGTTTTGTCTAAAACAAAAGAGATTACAACAGTCCATTTTCCTGTCCAATCACAGCTTGCTATACCTCCTATTATTTAGTAGTCTAAGAAATTGCTAACGGTTAAGGAATTGCTTCGATATTTAAAACTATGAGCTTAACTACTGGTAGTGTTAAAGAATGTCATTTGGTAAGAACCTAAGCGGAGAGTACTTTGATCACTACAAAAAGTATGTAGAAGAGTATGGTGACAAAACTTGTATTTTCATGCAAATTGGTTCTTTTTACGAAATGCAGAAACTGGTAACAACGACAACGTCATTGGGAAACCTTGATGAAGTTTGTGGGTTACTGCATATTCAAATCACGAGAAAAAATAAGAAGGAAGAGGTCAATCTAGAAGATGGAGCTTTGTATTTTGCAGGTTTCCCAAAGCATGCTGTCGCGAAATTCATGCCGATCTTATTAGATAATGGCTATACAGTTGTTGTGATAGATGAAGTAGGGAAAAAGGGTAACAAGTCAGTACGAAAAGAGACAGGCATATACTCTCCAAGCATGTACCCGTTGGACTTTACAGAAGATGCAAAGGGAAGTAATCTTACAAGTGTTTTGGTTGAAATATACAATAGCAAGTTGGTGAAATCTGAGTTTACCCTGGCATACAGTGTTTGCAATGTTGATACAAGTACAAATTACTTTTCAGTGTATGAAAGCTCAAAATGCGGAAATATTCCTGGGCAGGTGTTCGAAAGTTTTCTTGATGACCTTGTGAGATTATCGACACAGTACAATACAAGCGAGATGTTATTTACAATAATAGGAGACGTCGATGTAATTCCACAGCAACTTGAGAAGCAAAGTGTATCAGACTACTTAGATATGAATCATACGTGTCTTCATTGGAAGCATATATCCAAGAGGGACACTGCAGGCCACCAGAGGTACAAAGAGTATCAGAAACCATCCTTTCAAAACAGTTATTTTAAGAAAGTGTACAAACACATTGATTTTGGTATGCTACAACCACTCCAGTATTTTGATTTAGAACAGTATCAGCTGACAACTCTAAACTGTCTTTACACGATAGAGTTTATGTCAAGGCACGACACGAAGTATATTGAAAATTTAGCCATACCAGTCATGGTTGACCAAGTTCAACATCTTACACTTGAAATGAATACAGTGCAGCAGCTCAATGTTGTTCCATCACACTCCTATACAAATCACAGACTTGGTAGTTTGTTTGATGTTATCGACAAAACTTCAACATCTGTTGGTAGGAGAGGACTGAAACGACTACTATGTCAGCCATTCAGGACTGTAGAAGCGATTTCTTCAAGGTTGGATCTAGTAGATTCCATGGAAGATTTGAGCAACGAAGCTAAAAAAGAGATCGACAAATGCTTATCAGACCTGTCTGATTTCGAAAGACTACATAGACGCATGTCGTTACAGGTTCTACACCCACATGAGTTCTATAATTTGCATTGCACATATGAAGGTATAATAAAGATCTATGAGATTTTGAATGAATGTTGTTCAGGGGTGTTGTCAAATAGTAACCTAAAATTGACAAACGCTCACATGGATGTACTTGTATGTTTTGTGAACGAATACAAAAGCATAATAAATATAGATGAGATTCGAAAGTATAGTTTACATGAAACGGCTATCAGTATAGGTAATTATTTTCAAAAGGGTGCTGTCCCTGATGTTGATGAAGTGTGTACTAAGATAGACAACATTGAAAACGAGGTGGAAAAGCTCAGAAAATATTACGAAAATAAAATCAATGTTAAAGGCGATGGACAAGAGTGGTTAAAAACAACGTATTCTGAACAAGATGGATATTACTTTCTATGTACAAAAATTCGGACACAAGCATTACAGAAGCAATTATCAAAAAAAGAAGTTGCAGACATATCTATCAAATCAAACACTAGTGTGTGCAAAATTACAAATTCACAGCTCAAGAAGCTGTCTTTGGATTTGATAAACTACAGAGAAGTTTTCGTCAAGAAGATTAAATTAAACTACTTGACATTTCTTGCAAAATGGGCTGAAAAATATAATAAGATGTTCGAGCCATTGAGAACATTTATACAAATTCTTGACATAACACTCTGTAACATAAAATGCAAGAACTTATATAAGTACTGCAAACCGGAGTTGGTTGATGGTGAAGATTCATTTGTGGAAGCTACTGAAATGAGACATCCAATCATTGAACGTCTGAATCAGAATACTCAATACATACCCAATGACATTTCCCTTAATTCAACAAAACAAGGCATGATTTTATATGCGTTGAATTCGTGTGGTAAGAGTAGTCTACTACGTTCAATTGGGTTGAGCATTATTATGGCACAATGTGGGTTGTATGTGCCATGTAAAACATTCAAGTTGGCACCATTTGACAGCATTATTACGCAGGTTGACCTTAATGACAACTTGTGGAAGTCTCAAAGTTCTTTTGTTTCCGAAATGGTGGGATTAAGAAAAATAATGAAGTGTGCAAGTAACAAGACTCTTGTGTTAAGCGATGAGCTTACGAAAGGAACAGAAGTTGTTTCAGCAACAAGCATATTTGCTGCTTCTGTGTTGGAACTAGTAAAGAGAGGATGTAAATTTGTGTTTACTACACACTTGCAGGACGTTGCTAAACTGCAAGAAATACAGGAGTGCAAGGAGTTGATGATTTGTCACTTGAGCGTTGACATTCACGATGATTGCATAACATTTGAGAGGAAACTGAAGCCTGGGCCTTGTAGTGAGCTATACGGTCTCGAAGTTGCCAGAGCAATCGGATTAGATAAAGAGTTAATGGATTTATCATTTGCTTTGCGTAACAAATTAGTCAACAAGAAACAAGAACCCCAACTAAAAAAAAGTAGGTATAACAAGTCAAAGTTACTGCAGGAATGTGAGGTCTGTGGATACACTCCTGTGAAACCAACTGATTTACCCCTAGATACTCACCATATCCAGTTTCAATGCAATGCAGATGAGAACCAGTTCAATGGACACTTTCATAAAAACTCCAAGTTCAACCTTGTTTCACTATGTAAGCAGTGTCACACTACAGTTCACTCAGGTGGTATTGTGATTAATGGTTATAAAACAACAACGAAAGGAGTACAGCTTGACTACGTCAAAAGCTCCTAAACAATTCACCAAAACTGAATTTCTTGTTTAACGTTCTGTTATATTAAACAAGAGGAACAATATGTAAAACATGTCATTACCTAAAGAAAAACTCGCATACAATAGTGATACTCTGCAACAACGGCGTAGGTCACAAGTAGAAGTATTAGAAAAAACGTTTCGTAAGTACCTGAAAGGCAACGTTTACTTTAACAACCCCTTCACAATTAGTATACATACTACTAAAGAGAAGAATAAACTGCTAGACCATGAAGAAATCGTGGATAAATTGCCTGCCATGGAAGATGAGTTTTCAAAACTCTCAATTTGTTGCAAATTTTTATGCTCGCTTTCTTGGTGCATTGTTTAGAGTATCATTTGAAAATAATTATTAACAAAACATTAGTAATTATTCACCTGCTGTAATTATTCACCTGTAAAGTTACTCAATAGTACACACTTACCACTTATGATTTTTGTAAGCCGAAATGATTTTGTTTTCAAAGTCATCTACAAATTCTTCGTAGTTACAAACGTGACCATTCACAAACTTGTTTCTCACGTAACGTTTAAGATTGGACAGAGTTCCAAGGTTATTTGCAAAGTCAACAGCTTTTTGAATGTATTCGTCTTGTGAATATGTTACAAACTCACTTAGGTCACTGTTTTTCATCAAGGTAGTGGTTACATTTTGAGAATGATAGTGTCTTATGTTATCAAATAGAGTTAGTACTGGTACGCCCATGCACAGACTTTCACAACTAGTCGTCGTCCCTGAATAAGGAAATGTGTCTAATGATATATCCATCAGGTTATAATCAGGGAGGTGGTCCAAGTACGTGTCCGAGTATGGGAGGATTTGGACTCTATCTAGCACAGACTTGTCAACAAAGCTGTCCAAAAACTGCTGTTTTAGTTTAGGTGTAAGAAACTCCTTTGTTTTAATGACAAATCGTGCAGTGGGAGCCGCCTGAAGAATCTTTTCCCATACACCGATTACCATCTTATTGACTTTATTGTATCTATTAAAGCACCCAAATGTAATGTAGCCATTCTTGATACAAGGTTGTTCATCTGGTATACTAGGGAGATTATCGATACCCATACTTGGAGTATAAGCAAGGAAGCTGTTATCCATGTATATGAATTTTTCTTGATAGTATTTTTGTGAATTTGCACTATCACAAAACTTGTCAGTAATTCTGTAGTCCATAGATTTGATGCCACTTGAATTTGGATAGCCACAGTAACTAATCTGTATAGGAGCTGGCTTCAATACAAATGTGTCTAAACGGTTGTCACCTGTATGAGCTGACAGGTCAAATAGAATGTCAATGTTGTGGGACTGTATCAGCTTCTTAAAATCGACATTCGAAGTGTTTTTAACGATAAACCAGTTGCATTTCGGGAACATGTCTTCTAGATTGACAACCTTAGCAGAATAGCAAAATACGTTGAATATATCATAATTGAGGTGTTTCAGAATACTGTGAATAAAGTACGCTACAGGATGACAAATAAAATCACCTGAAACGAACCCGATATTTAGTTTGATGCGCTTTTTCACAAGCTCACTCTTGTTCTTCGACTTGATAATATCTTTCTTTGGAATATAACCAGGACAACCAACTTTGTAGTCATCTATTACTAATGGATATATCTTGTTGATGTTTTTGTGTAGCTTTGCAATGTACATGGGGTCCTCGATCAAGTGTGAAATATAGTTGACATCAAGAAGCTTGTTTTGATAAGCAAGTGACAGTCTTGGTTTGTACTTGAGAGCTTTATTGTAACCGTCGATAGCGCCAGTGAAGTCACATTCGTAACACTTTGCAAGACCCATGTTCATATACATACTTGCAATCAACATATCTTTGTCCATAGAAATATGTGCACGTTGATAGTTCTTAATACCTTCTTCATAGTATCGAATTGCTTTATCAGTAATTCTCAACTCTGTATAAACAACACCGAGCTGATTGTTGATATCAGGATCCAGAGGGTCAATACTATGGGCAATCTCAAAGTAGTATAAAGCTGTTTCTCTGTCTTGGATTGTGAAATAGATTCCACCAAGTCCATTCAAACATTTGACTTTGAACTGTTTAAGGTGTTCTTTATTTCCTTCCTTTTCTATAAGCATATCGAGAAGTCCAAGAGCTAGTTTGTAATGGTATAAACTGTTGTCAAGCTGGTTTGCTCTATGAAACATGAAGCCAAGGTTGTAGTGAAGCTGAAAGTCACATGGGTCAACTGTTAGAACTTGATTAAGATGTGTAATGTTTTCCTTGACATCCGGATTAAACAGAGTCATGTACATAAACACCATCTTAAACAATTCTTTTGCTTGTGCATGAAGAGGTTCAAGAGCAAGAACTTTACGTAGGTGTGCAATACCGATATACAACGTGTTCTTATCTGTATCTGTAAGTGATGTTCTATTCATATTCAGCCCAATTGTCCTGATGAATAGTTCAGCGCTGATGTAGTATGTATTCTTAATCTCAGTTTTGTATCGTGCAATTACAAATGGGTTGAGTTCATCTAAATATCGGATCATAACTTGAGACCTCTTGATACAGTCAACGTACTTTGCATTATCCACTTTTTGGGTTGAGTTAAAGACAGCTTGAGCAGCATTGTACACCTCAAATAAATGTTTATACTCGGTCAAAAATGAGTCGATGTCTTTGATACTGTCTGGAATTTCGTACTCTGACATGACGTGTTATACTTTTACTGACAGTAAAGGTTTAAATTAAGGTTTCTTAACGAAGAACTTCCTTTTCTTAACCAAGAAGACGACAAGCTGTTTAAAAATAAAGTGAATCTTCTTCATTAGAGTAAGAAGTAATGTCAGATGCGTCAGAACAATTAAAAAAGTCAAGGAACAAAGTTAAAGCTCTGCAGAAAAAACCCCAACCAGAACAGCGCTCAGAAGAATGGTTTAAGCAAAGACAGACCCGTATTACAGCATCTGAGGCTGCTAGTTGCTTGTTCCGTTCACAAAAAGTATGTGAGGCATATGTACAACAGTTTGGCTTGCAAAATTTCAAGTACAAAGATACTGAACCGATAAGTCCATACGAAACTCGAGAGGATTACCTTATTAAAAAATGCGCAGCATTCTATGGAGAGTCTGTTTTTAAAGATAATCCAGCAACATTATGGGGTAAAAAGTATGAAGAAGTTGCGAATAGATTATATAATAAGTTGTACAATACCTCAGTTATAGAATTTGGATTGCTACCCCATTCACGATTGCAATGGTTAGCGGCAAGTCCGGATGGTATCACTCCAGACGGTGTTATGTTGGAAATCAAGTGCCCAAAAAGTCGAAAGATTGACGAGCGTGCGCCTCCACTTCATTACTGGATACAAATGCAAATACAACTTGAAGTATGCAATTTAGACTTTTGTGACTACTTGGAATGTGAAATAGAAGAATTGCAGAACGAACAGGACTTTTTAGATAAGGAACTAAAGGAGAAACAAGATTATGGCATCATATTTCAGATGATGGACTCTGGACCTGACCCAAAATATATATACCCGCCTGCACATTTGAAAACATCTACTGAGTATGTGAACTGGAAGGATGGTATATTGCAGAATGATCCTAATGCATCGAATTTACGGCCCATATACTTTTTAATATCAAAGTACAACACAATGCGCGTGAGTAGAAGTAAGGAGTGGTTTGCGCAGGTAAAAGGCGATCTAAAGTCTACTTGGGAACTTGTGATGAAAATGCAAGGAGACAGAAAATTGTTTGATGACTACAAAGAATCAATTCACAAGTTGAGAAACAAGGAATACTATGAAAGATTTCATAATACAGTATGCATGATAGACGATGCGTCTACATTCGTACTGAACGAGGCATCGGATGAAACAGTTCTTGAAGAAAACATGGAAGTCACAACTACTAACATGTGTATGATTGACAGCACTGATTAGAACAATTAAAAGAAATATTTTATTGGTTAATGACAAGTAGTTCATTAAGCATGACGTCAAAAACGAAATATTTCCTAAGCCCTGTGAGCGGGCGTGTAATTAGGTCAACAGGGAAAACATTCAAGAAATTAAAAAGAGATGGGTATTTGATTGACAAACATTCTTGCTTTTACAACATACAATCTGCTGAACACTGTTTGAATAAACTGTTTGCATTGTATCCATCTCTTGTCCACCCTCCATCGACATTTATAGAAATTCCAAGGACATTAAACAATACATCAATACGTGGTTTTGTAGAAGTTGACAATGTGGCCATCGGTATTGTGGACAAAAGGGGGAAGATTCGCAAATTACGTAATCCAATTCCTGTAACTCACAACACACCAAGACTACACGATCCTTATGGATTGTTACCTCAGGTAATTGACCGTAAGGAGCTTGTTGATTCTGAAGAGCAAAATCATGCAGAAGATGCCATAAAAAGGTTAGAACCATACAAGAAGGCACCAAAACTAGTTTATAACCCCGCATACGATGACATTATTCCAGTTGACAAGTCTATCAAGGGTGTTGAGCAAATAGATATAATAAATACTGTAAATGACAATCTTGTTCCATTAACTTTACCACCAGTTCGTGAAGACTCGAATATTGCCGGTGTAGTTGTGCAGGACAGTAACGTCATCGGCATGATAAATACAGACAATCAGTTGCGAAGATTATCTGAAACAGCAGCTGTAGCTTCACTAGAAAGCCTGGTTCAACTGCCAAAACTACAAGTGACCGATGCGAATAAGGAAACAATTATGAATTCACCAGAATTGTCAGCTGCTTCCACAGAAAAGCTGGTTGAGGAGATTTTGTGCGAAGATGGTGAACAGACGGATAATATATCCAAGAAGTGTTTACCATGCTCTCATTATAACTATATTTGGGACCCCACTACAAAAAAATGCAAACCCAAACTGAGCAAAATAACAAACACAACAGCAGACTTGTTAATGCATGAAGGCGAAATCGTCGGGTATTTAGAGGCACATTAAGCAATTACACAGTGCACATTAAGCAATTACACAGTGCACATTAAGCAATTACACTATATGTTCGATATCAGTTTGTTTATTGATATCAATTTTGTTTTCTTATATCAGTAACATGGACACAACCTCAATTGTGGAATTTATAAAGAAGAATTATCCCAAAGTTGTTTTTAATCCAGTCAAGCTCGCTTACAAGAATGCTTTAGGTTTCGTAGTAACAGGAGACAAGTTGATTATTGGCTTTTTAACAAAATCTGGCACACTTTGTAAACTAGCAGAACCCCTAGACCTCGCAAACATTACGAATGAAAGCATTGGTCACATACTATCAAAAATTCCTTTGGTAGAAGGGTTTACTAAAAAGGATAAGGAACGTTTGTATAGAGTATTTCAAACTGATAATCTACACAATGTTACCAAGTCTGAGCACGAGCAAATAGTCAATGAGCTCAAAATGAGTATTGAAAATGCAAACTCAATGTTAATAGACAAAGAGAGTCAGTACAAAGTTCTTTTGGACACACAAGCAAATCAGCACTTGGCCATTGCCAAGGAACACGCCGACAAGCTTCAAGCAATACAAGAACAATATGCCATGAGCGAAAAACAACTTGATGAATGTAAGAACAATTTAATCAAGGAGAAACAAGCGGTTGCTGATGGTATTGAATCTTACAAGAACAGTGTGAAGGATTATATTAAAGAACGCGACATCAAGATTGAAGAATTGGAGAAAGTACACAAGGTCATAAAAGAGGAAAGTGACGTTATGAAGAATAAACTTGAGTCATTGCTAAAAGCAGAACAAGAGAAGCTTAAAGTACTGGAGAGCAATAGAGATTTAATCAGTGAGTATGATGACAAACTGGTGGCAAAAACAACGGAGGTTGAGAAACTTACACAAAATATTGTAGCTATCAAGAATGAATTAGACAATTTGAAATCGGAGTTGAGTAAGTCCAAGCTCAAAGAAGTTGCTTTGACAAACTACAGACAGGAATGTCAGAACAAACTCCTGAAAGAAAAGGACTTGGTTATAGAGAAAATCAAGGACTACAATAAACAATGGATGGCTTGGTCAAACACTGTACAAGACAACGTAGCTCAGTATAAAAAGAAGCTTGTTGAAGATATGAAAACGGTACAGTTACGTTTAGAAGAAGTTTTAAAAACACAAGACCTTGAGCGTAAAGAGTACGCAAAGCTGAAACAAAGTGTAAAGGATGTTGAAGCAGAATTGAAGGATGTAATTGCTCAACAACTAGCGCAATTGACAGAAAAGGAAGAGCAAATTAGGATGCTTCAAAGCACTGGTTCTGGGTTTGTAATGTCAGACGACTCGCCTCAAAAGGATGAAGAAATCAGACGTCTTCAAAAGGAACTAGATGATATCAGAAAGCTGTTGGTAGAAAATGCGAATACAAAAGTAGAGAACTCTATTGACTATGATAATTGTTTTAACATCCTGCAAAACTTCTTTGCATTAAACAATATCTTTTACAGGAAAAGGGAAATTATCAATAGACTGGATGATATTATCTACAAAAACTTGGGTACCTTTACACAGTTGAACGATCAAGTGAAAGACAATATAAAGAATAAGTATGAAATTGTCAAAACAGAGATACTCAATCATATAAAGTTCTTAGATCTTGCTAAATATATCAATAGTCCTAACTTCCAGTATTTAAAGAGCAAAGCAACGCGAAGCAAAGTACCAGCTGACTTTTGCGTGGACCTTACAAATATTCTCGATTATTGGAATGAAAACAAAGCAAAGTATAGAGAACAAGACACACAACTGACAAACATTTATGAGGACTTGTCTGGAGCTGTGCGCGTATATATTCGTGTCAAGCCACTAGTTGGCTCTGAGCAACGGGGCAAAACAGTAAGCATAAAGGAAATGTCTCGCAAGAAGCAAAAATCTGTTAACTTGAAATGTGATAGCAAATCCATTGATAAGCAGTTTGGTGACTTTTTTGGAGTATTTGAAGATACTTACGATACAGTGGATGTGTATACAGGTATACAGGATACACCAAAAACAATTCATTCAAATGACTCATTACGCATTGATGTAGACAGTATTGTAGAACATTCAGAAAGTATTAGTCCTGGACTATACAGTGTATTCAAGCAGGTTGAGGATGGATATAGCATAGTGCTTTTTGGGTATGGTTTATCAGGTTCTGGCAAGACTCATACATTGTTAGGGTCAAAAGTAACTCCTGGTCTTGTACATTATGGCTTGGCCAACTTGAATGGAGTCACAAACATCAAGTTGAAGTATCTTTTTGAACAGTATGTAAGTGCAGTTGATGCAAATTTTGGCAAGGTTCGAGGAAAAATACACAATCTAATAAGGGAGGTTCCTCAGATGAGAGAATATTCTAAAAACGAGACATCAGACTTTGCAAACAGTTTGCCGGGCTCTCTAAATGTGGATAAGCTTGCTGTAGAAGATCTATTTGCATTGACTTCCGCAATTGAAACATACAGAGTCACACAGGGTCGCATAAAAAAGACACCTAACAACCCTCAATCAAGTCGTTCGCACTTGTTTTTTGTCTTTGAGGTGTCGTTTGCAACAGGTAAGACCGGGTATGTAACTATAGTAGACACTGCTGGAAGAGAATCTCCTCTTGATATCTTTGAAATGTTCATCGATGACTCAAAAACAAAACTTGCATCCGTAATGGCACCTCCGCCAGTCGGAGGGGAAGATACAATAGCAAAAAGTATGAATATTAATCTTGATGCTGCCTATACGCCACGACACATATTGGAGGTTTTGCGAGAAGGGTTTTACATTAATGAGACGATTAACCATATGGTTTACTACTTCAACAAGAAGAACTACAAAAAGACCAAAGTTATTGTTCAACCAGATGATGTGAGCAAATACACGGTTTGGAAGTATTACGTTAGTCCAATGAGTGAAGAAAAGGCTTTGAATGCCAGCAACAACTGTTTGACAATACCGCTATTAAAGTTTCTTGACAACTTGAGCAACAAGAAGCAAGCCGATACAGAGTATAAACCAACCAAGTTCATCATGATATGTAATGTTCGTCAAGAGGAAATACACTGTGATCAAACTGTTGAGACGCTTGCCTTTGCACAAACAATAGCAAGTACGTAAAATAACTGAATATTACAATTTAATCGAACAGTTTCGATTACATCGTAAAGCAAAAATGAAGGTAGTTTATATCCAGGTACCTGAGCTCCAGAAGGAGTATACATTGCTGATAGGAAGAAACAGAAATGAAAACGACAAGTTAGTGCGAGAAAGCGACCCTACAGATTTGTGGTTCCATCTTCAAGATGTATCTGGTCCTCATTTTGTGCTTCAGACTGGTGGAGACGAGATTCCAAAAAAGTACCTCAACATGATTGTTGGATTATTCAGAGAATACAAAACAGGTCTTCCTTCAAGGTATACAGTAATATATACAGAAATACAGAATGTGAAGCCTACAAAAGTACCAGGTACGGTAATAACCTCTAAAACAAGGTCTTTGCGTAGTTAACGTTGTGCTTATGCAACGAATTCCAGAGAGAAGGAGCCTTTATCGATTGTGAGTACATTGTATGATATAGCATAAACATATACATAACTTTCAGGATTGTTTCTAGACAACTTCAATGACAAAACAACATCATTGAAACGAGATACATTCAGGGATCCAGTTGGTTGGTTGTCTTCTGGTTTGATACTGAATGGCATTGTGTATATGTATTTCAGTGGAATAACTGAGTGTACTTGTTGTGGGAGATTGGCCCTGTAATAAATCTCTGGAAGATATTCGAAGCGTTTTTTGCCATCCAACAGCAACGCGGCTTCGGATACGATAGGATCGTTGTTTATGTTTGAGTACACGAAATGGTTGTTCGAGTCAATATTCGCTTTAGCTGCACAAGCAAAAACGAGTTCCTTCACTGCGTGATTGAATTTTAATGTTGTGTTGAAAATACCCGTGTCCTCTGGTATTATTTCATTACCATTATACTGAATCTGTTCTATGATATAAGTGTGTTTTTGTTTTTGAAACTTGTCGACGATGACGTCATCCAAGAAAATGTACTCTGCAAAAACATTTGAGTCGAGGATTCGGACAGGGGTAGGATCATCACCGTCATAATTTACAAGTTTACTAAAATCATTAAACTTAAAGTTCAAGCGGACGTCTTGTTTATACATACTCAACAGTGGTAAGGCAGAGCTGTACTGTTTGGTAAACCAGAAATCGAGGGGAATCATAAGATCTACTGTTTTTTGAGCATTGTAAATTGTAGACCTGTACACGTCAGACTTCAATATCATTAGGTTTTTACCCATTCGCTGATTTTCAGTTGTAAATTCATCCCACATGTCCAAGAAACGCGGGTAAAGTTTATCTACTACAACACCTCCGATTTCTAGTTCTATTGGTTCGCTGAAGATGGCATATCCAATAGTATCACACCATGACAGATACGTACCTGATGTACAAGTGAGAGCTGGAAGTTTAAGATGCAAATGGAGTTTAGATAACAAGTGGCCTCTTTTTGGAATATCACATGTGGTGCGTTTGTTAAATGTAGCAACCTCATTGAGAGGTAGTTTCACGATATCAGTAGCAAAATTCACATATCTATAGTATGCATACTTGAAAAAATTAATGTCTGGGTTTTGTGTGAGATATACGTCCTGAGCCCCGATGCTTTGCAGTTGCAATAAACTTGGTGACATATTCACACTTCTTGGTTTATACAAACAAAATAAAATTAGGCTGCAACCACATTCTTCAGGTTTCACTTAAAGATAAAGTTTGATGAGTGTTAGAGACATTAAACCAACGTAAAGCTAATGTCACGACTATTTCATAAACGTCTCAATAAAGAACTACAGATGTACCAGGAAAGTAGTTTCAAGTTTCCAAATCTAGTGTTGAGACCATGCGAAGAAGATCTGCACTTGTGGTACTTTATAGTACATGGTTTAAAAGACACTGTGTACGATGGTGGTGTATATTATGGAACAATACACCTCCCGAGTGAGTACCCCCTGAAACCGCCAGACTTCAAATTCATTACACCAAATGGTAGGTTTGAAACAAATAAAAAGATATGTACAACTTTCTCTGGCTTTCACCAAGACACATACTCAAGTTCTTGGAATATCATGACGATGATGGAGGGTATGATATCATTAATGACAGACGATCGTGTTGAAGCTCAAGGAATCGGTTCCATAAATGTTGGCGACGACAAAAGAAGACAACTTGCTGCTGAGTCTGTGCACTGGAACAAGGGGAACGAGACATTCGCAAAGATATTCTTTGATGCGGATGATGTGCTAAACGAATAATTTGTTTTATTAGGGTTTCTACAACTATTAGAATGGTTGTTGTGCATAAGAAGCAAAAGGGGTATCCTGCGTCTCGCTGAACTTGTGCGCCGTTTTACGTTCATTTGCGTTCACAACAGGTACGCATGATACCGTATACATTACTTGTTTGATTGTACTATTCCATGACCATAACCACCCACTGACAACAGTATTTTCTTCAATGATGATATCACAGTAGTGATGATATCTTCCTGTTGTGACAGTCTTATTGTTCAAGTCTGTCAATCTTGTCTTGAGATATTCAGTACAACTTGTTAATGCAGTGTTTACTCCGCTTTCGCTTACAGGACTCCCAAACACAAAATGTTTATTTTGTTCAATGTCACGAACAAGTAATACGTACAGTGTCATTCTTATCTTATAAAGCATAAAAAGATTACGTAAAGTACAATGAAAGTGTCCTGAAAAAAAAATGAATCATACAGCATCGACACTTACTTTCACAAGTGGGTTAAGTTATATCAACATGGATTTTACCAAGTATATTTTGCAGTTCTCTAAGGACACTGAAAAGGTGCAGACACACTTGTCTTTTAACAAAGGCAAATACAATGTACCGGATAAAAAGTATGAAGAATTTTATCAGAAATATTACCAGTGTATGATCAAAAATGAAACGCTTTTCTTGATTGAAAAAGTTTACAACTCTGACTTTGCGTTCTTCATGGACCTGGATGCTCCGAGAAACAAGAGCATAACACTAGATGATTCAAAGGTAGGCTCAATTATTCAAAGTGTATCCGAAGTTATCGATGACATGTTTGAAGGTGACATAACCGTCTTAACAAAGCACAAAGTTTCAAAGAGGATGGATAAGTATCACATAAACTTTCCAGAGGTAATTGTTGACAGTATTACTGCCAAGCGCATATGTTCAGAGATAGAAAAGCGCCTTGATGCAACAGATTGTAGAGATGTAACAGCATGTATTGATACATCTGTATACAAAACAGGTTTAAGGTTGTTGGGTTCTAGAAAAGCAGATGCAAAGAAAAAAGACGAACAAGCAGTATACAAACTGTACGACATAACAACAGGAAAGTATACAGAATTAGAAAAAACCTCTTATGAAGACTTTATGAGTACTGTTGTAAGACGCAAAGAAAACATTGTCAAATCCAAGCTGAAGGCAAAGTACGAGCAATCACTCACAACGGCTAGTGAAGCTAAGAAGCGCCATGTTCCTGTCAAAGGCATTGAAAATTCAGCAATTGTTGATGAAGTTGGTAGGCTTTTGCAAGACTTGAAAGTCACCAACGAATGTTTGAAAGACTACGATATGACTATCGAGCGCATATACGCTAGGCAAAACAAGATGGGTATGTTTTGTTATTTTGTGTCAGTGAATCAGAAAGTATGTCCTTTCAAACAGAGGGAGCACCAACGAGCATCTAATCCAATATATATTGAAATAGGAATGAATGGTGTTTTTGTGAAATGTCACGATGAAGATTGCTTGCGCAGAAGATTTCCAGAAGAAGGTGTTAAACTTCCTGAAGATTATGCTATCAAGTATCCACAAATGTATTTGAGCATGTCGACAAAGTATTGGAAGTCTGATGTTACTCTTACAGAAGATATCAAACATCAATTAGAGGATAGTCTTGCTGGTTCACATTATCAGATAGCAAAGGCTGCATTCTGTATATACAAGGATAGGTTCAGAGTAGATGATGTACGCAATACAACATGGTACGAGTTTGATGGTGTTCGTTGGAACAAAAGTCATTTGATGAACATACTGGTATCAGAAGATGTTCCAAAGTACTACAAGGGTATAAAAATTAGTGATACATCTGTTGCAAATGACAATTTGAAGGACTTCCTTGTGAACAACGAGAAGATTGATGCAAACTTGAGAAATCAAATGGTGGACAACATCATAAGTAAGCTTGAAAATGTCACTTTCAAAACGAGTGTGCTGAGTCAGTTAGCATACTTTTACAAGACATATGACTCCGACTTTTGCAATCATTTGGACTCAAATCCGTACCTAATTGGTTTCAAGAATGGCGTATATGACTTTAAGCAAAACACGTATAGACAAAGTACACTGGGAGACTACTTGACATTTTCTACGGGTTATGATTACATTGAATACGACGAAAATTGTCAACAAGTTAAAGAGATTTATGAATTTCTTAGCAAAATTATCACGAACAAAAGAGTAAGAGAGTATACACTCAAGGTATTAGGAAAAGCGTTAGTTGGACTTCCAGACGAGCGGTTCTACATTTGGACTGGAATCAGTGGTGCAAATGGAAAGTCTACACTGGTCAACTTTTTGGAATCAACTCTAGGTGATTACACAACTTCAGTTGACGTTTCCCTGCTTACAAACCGTAGAGGGAATTCAAGCAATGCATCACCTGACATAGTTAGGTTAAAAGGAAAGAGACTGTTTACATTTCAAGAACCTGAACATGACGACAAGCTTCGGACAGGTATTCTCAAACAGTTTACAGGAGGTGACACGATTATTGCAAGAGAACTTTTCAAGGCACCTGTTACATTCAAGTTGCAAGGCACTATGGTTATGTGTTGTAATGACCTACCGTCTGTAGCTTCAATTGATGGAGGTACTTTCCGACGTATTCGTGTGGTTGAGTTTAATAGCAGATTCTGTGACAATCCGACGAAACCCAACGAGTTCAAGATAGACCCTACAATCAAGTCAAAAATAAGAGAGTGGAGACCGTATTTTATGAGCATTCTCATCCACTGGTATAACAAATACTTGTATGAAGGATTGAATGAACCCGAAGAAGTTATGAAAGCAACTGCCAAGTACAAGAATGACAATGACAAGTTCAATGAGTTTTTTGATCACTGCTTGGAAGAAGCAGAAGAATTTGAAACAAATAAGAACATCTATAGTCAGTTTCAAGGGTGGTGGTCAAGCAATTATCCATCTACTAAGATTCCAGAAATCAGAGAGCTGCGAAGAGCCATGAAGATTAAATTTGGAAATGAAAAAGAAAGGGTAATAAATGGGGCAATGTATTATGGATTCAATGTACGAGTCAAGTACGACACCAATATTATATCGAAAGACGATGATTTGTAAGCACTTTAGTAAATTATTTTATTGTACATTAACAAGTACGATAAGATGGATAACACATCCTTTCAATTGAACGATAATGATATCGATGACTTGGTACAGTTTGCTGAAAACAATGTAAATCATCCAAACGACGAGACTGAACAAAGAGAAGGTGTTGACTTGCTTCAGACTAAACAATATCAAGAAATACCAAACAAAACCAAGCCCCAGGCAGAAAAGGAGGATTTCTCGTGGGTACCTTTATCGCAAGAATGGGCAAAAAAACTTCGAAGTACCAATTTTTATGTAAAAGATTGCATAGGTGATGGAAATTGTCAATTTAGATCTATCCAAACAGCGCTGACAGACGCTGGCATCAAAACCGATCACATCAAGCTGCGAAGAGCTATAGCAAGATATATCAATAAGTTGTCCAATGAGGAATTCATGAATATCCTTCAGCAGTATCGCATAGAAAAAGAAAACAACGAGTTTGATGGAGGATGGGATCCATTTGCTGTAAAGACAAGAAAGGATTTTATTAAGCATTTGAGTACTCCGGGATTTCACTTTGAGGGCGACAACATCACGTTGATGCTATTGTCCAAGGCAATCAACGTTGATTTTATCATTTTTGATAACACTTTTAACATCACTGACTTGAGTGACCCAGATGCACCACATGATAATGTAGTAATTTTATACTACATACGCGGTAAGAGTGGAGGTCATTACAAGACTATTGGATTGAAAACAACAAAAATGCACACACTATTCAAAAGGCGCAATCTTCCATCAGAAATTGATCTGATTATGGATAAACACTCATTCTTGCTCAACCATGTTAAAGACATCTACAACAACCATGTAGGTACAGACATAACTCTCAACAAAGTTATCAGAGCCGTGGAATCAAGGTTGCAGTACAAGCTGGGAAAGGAGGAAAAATCTCGGATTATGATAATTTTACGTAACCTGTTAGAAAGCGACATGTTCTTTCGTACGTCACATCAAAGGACCAAATTAAGGTCGCCTGAGCAGAAATTACTTAAGCGTACAGACTCAAAGAGCCGCACCCGAATGGTTAGCTCCTCGAAGTCTCCTAAGAAACGTGCGGGTACTCATAAGACACAGTCAAAACCCCGAACCCGCTCACCAAGGCATAAATCATCGACGAAAAGCTCATCTTCAAAACCCAAAAGTACAAAGAAATCACCTAAGAAGGCTAAGTCACCAAAACACAAGTCACCAAAACGCAAGTCATCAAAGCGCAAGAGCTCCTCGAAGTCTCCTAAGAATCGTGCGGGTACTCGTAAGAGCGGCTCAAAGAGCCGAACCCGCTCATCAAAGCGCAAGTCACCAAAACGCAAGTCATCAAAGCGCAAGTCATCAAAGCGCAAGTCGCCTAAACGCAAATCATCAAAGAGAAACAGCTCCTCGAAGTCTCCTTCTCGTCGTGCGGGTGCTCGTAAGAGCGGCTCAAAGAGCCGAACCCGCTCATCAAAGCGCAAATCATCAAAGAGAAACAGCTCCTCGAAGTCTCCTAAACGAAAGAGTCCTAAGAGAAAGAGTCATGCGGGTACTCGTAAGACACCTTCAAAAACCCGAACCCGCTCTCTTAAGAGAAAGTCACCTAAACGAAAGATACCTTCTCGTCGTTCGGGTGCTCGTAAGACACCTTCGAAGACCAGTAGGAAGTAGAGCAAAAATTGAAAACATACTTGACAACATAGGTGTTACTTAGGAATGTTTAAATCGCCATTCAAAGATAAAACTCGGAAGTTGAAGCGACAATCTTTAGACGTAAACATATGTGATGTAAACAACCAAGGACGTTCAATGTGCCAGGAACTTCCGTTAGAAGTTCGTTCTGTGTCAACACAATCAAGCTATGGTGATCTTCCTGCAAAATGCGTTTGTAACATTTGCTCCAGTTCAGGTGATCAAAGCAATATGATGATTTTATCTTGTACACACACATTTCACACAACATGCTTACTTGATAATGATTTTGAATGTATTGATAAGTTTTGTAAAATCTGCAAAGAGAAACTTTTTCCAGAAGAGGTTGCCTTCATGCATCAAAAGTTTCTTCGGAAAAGTGAATTGAAATACAGTGGTACACAAGACCTGATAGAATCTTTAGAAAGAATTGTGGAGTTTTTAAGAGAAGAGCTTGCAGCGACACATTGTGAAGTACAAAAGCTATCAAAACAAAAGGAATTTTCTAAAAAGGTGATGGAGTGTGCTTTGATTGACTTGTGATCAATGGTAGTGGACTGGGATGTTTGTACTTGTATTATTGGAATCTTTTTTATTGAATATTTGTATACGAACCACAATCACAATCACAATGACAATGCAGTTGCAGCATTTGTTACTCTTGTTTGCTATACTCGTTCTTGTATATCACATGAGCTGCCGAGAGTCTTTCACGAACCAACGAGACAACCGAGAAAGAGACAAAAGCAGTCAATGTTCACAAAACGCAATCAACGACGCTCATCTATTCAGAATTTTTGGCAAGGTATAAATGAACCTTCTTATTATCTTATCATAATAATAAGAAAGCAATGTTAATATTTGACTTCGGAGCATTAATCGTATTTCCGATACTTGTTTTACTTTTTTCACACAACATGTACCTTGGCATACTATCGTTCTTGTTTGTAGCAGTGTTCATGTACAGCCCAAATAAAGTACGCAACTTCAAGTACAACAAAGATATTTTTTACAGTCCTGCTGCAGGCTACGTGCGCAAAATTACACAAGACCACGACAAATTACACATGTCACTGTTTTTGAATGTTTTCGACAATCACACTCAATATTTTCCAGTCAAGAGTGACTACATCTCAAATAAAAGAGTCAGTGGTGCTTTTGTAGCTGCGTATAACGAGCATTCTATCAACAACGAACGTGTTATTCACACTTTGCGTAGCATTGACTACAATTTTGAGTATACCATTACTCAAATTACAGGACTTCTAACACGAAGAATATTTGTACTTGCTAAGCCAGGGGAAAAGTATGCGCCTGGCTTAAGGTTGGGGCACATTGTCTTTGGTTCAAGAGTGGATATTGTAATACCACTCAAACACGTGTCGAAGCTGTTAATTAAAGAAGGTCAACACATTTCTGAGTTACAAGACATTATTTATTTAAAGAGTATGTAAAGTAACTTTCATCATAGCAGATTTGAAGAAAACGGTTTGATATGACTGTTTTACAAGAATTTATTGAGAAACACATTGACAAAGGGTGGGGTTGGAAAACGTGGGCATTATCAAATAACCCTAGTATTACTCCGGAATTCGTAGAAAAACATATTGATAAAGATTGGTGTTGGGGGCAAAATGGTTTGTCAAGTAACCCTAGTACTCCGGAATTCGTAGAAAAATACCCTAATAAGGACTGGTGTTGGGGATACTTGGGTTTATCATCAAACGCTAGTACTACTCCGGAATTCGTAGAGCACCATATTGACAAACCTTGGTGTTGGGATGGCCGTGGATTATCACTAAACCCTAGTATTACTCCGGAATTCGTAGAAAAATACCCTAATAAGGACTGGTGTTGGGGATACTTGGGTTTATCATCAAACGCTAGTACTACTCCGGAATTCGTAGAGCACCATATACACAAACCATGGGGATATAGTTTCTTATCAAGAAACCCTAGTATTACTCAGGAATTCATAGAAAAACATATACACAAACAATGGGGATATAGTTTCTTATCAAGAAACCCTAGTATTACTCCCGAATTCGTAGAAAAATACCATAACAAACCGTGGTGTTGGAATTGGTCAGGTTTATCAAGAAACCCTAGTATGACTCCAGAATTCGTAGGGAAATACCCTAACAAACCGTGGTGTTGGGGACAATTTGGGTTATCAAGTAACCCTTGTATTACTCCCGAATTCATAGAGCACCACATTGGTAAACCGTGGCAATGGGGACAAGGTGGGTTATCAAGCAACCCCAGTATTACACCAGAATTTGTACAAAAACATATTTATAAATGGTGGAATTGGGGAAGCTGGGGATTATCGTCAAACCATAGTATTACACCAGAATTTGTTGAGCGCAATTTGGATTTACCATGGGATTGGGGACGATTTGGTTTATCAAGTAACCATAGTATTACTCCCGAATTCGTAGAAAAATTTATTGACAAACCGTGGGATTGGAGATGTGGTTTATCTAAAAATACATTTAAGGTAGCAGAACAATGTAAAAAAGAAAAAGCAGCAAGAATTATACAAAATGGGTGTCATAATTGGTTATGGAAACCAGTATGTAAGGATGGAACTTTAGGTATTAATGTACGTTTAGGTATGAAATGTTGTAATATTAAATTGAAAAATTGATATTAGATTGATATAGTTTTTATTATAATGACTATTTTAGAAGAATTCATAGAGCACCATATTGATAAAGATTGGTGTTGGGGAATGGATGGTTTATCAAGTAACCCTAGTATTACTCCAGAATTTGTAGAGCACCACCCTAACAAACCGTGGACTTGGGGTTATGGTGGTTTAAGTAGCAATCCTTCTATAACACCAGAATTTATTGAAAAACATATTGATAAAGAGTGGTGGTGGGGACAACATGGTTTATCAAGAAACCCTAGTATTACTCCCGAATTCGTAGAGCACCACCCTAACAAACCGTGGCATTGGGGACAATTTGGGTTATCAAGTAACCCTAGTATTACTCCCGAATTCGTAGAGCACCACCCTAACAAACCGTGGTGCTGGGGAAGATGTGGTTTATCAGAAAACCCTAGTATCACTCCCGAATTCGTAGAGAAACACCCTAATAAAGAGTGGGATTGGGGAGATTGTGGGTTATCAAGTAACCCTAGTATTACACCAGAATTTGTAGAGCAACATATTGATAAAGAGTGGCATTGGGGACAATGTGGGTTATCATTAAACTCTAGTATTACACCTGAATTTATAGAGCACCATATTGATAAAAAGTGGCATTGGGGAATATGGGGTTTATCATTCAATAAAGCAATACCACCTGAATTTGTAGAGCAACATATTTATAAAGAGTGGCATTGGGGAGAAGGAGGTTTATCATCCAATAATGCTGTAACTATGGAATTTATAGAAAAACATATTGATAAAGAGTGGTGGTGGGGAGAATTTGGTTTATCATCAAATAAGATTATCACACCACAATTTATAGAAAAACATATAGATAAACTATGGAAATTTGGAATATATGGTTTATCATCCAATGAAGCAATAACACCAGAATTCATAGAAAAACACATTGATAAGGACTGGCGTTGGAATTGGGGAGGTTTAACAACAAATACATTTGAAGTAGCAGAACAGCGCGAAAAAGAAGAAGCAGCCGCAATTATTATACAAAAAGGTTGTCATAATTGGTTATGGAAACCAGTCTGTAAGGATGAAACTTTAGGTATTAATGTACGTTTAGGTATGAAAGGATGCAATATACAACCATCCAAAAATTTATAGTTATTTATTTATTATAATGACTATTTTAGAAGAGTTGATTGAAAAACACATTGACAAACCATGGCGTTGGTGTGATTTATCTAATAACCCTTCTATAACACAGAAAATATATTGATAAGGACTGGTGTTGGAATCGGGAGGTTTAACTAGAAATACATTTAAGGTAGCAGAACAACGTGAAAAAGAAGAAAAAGCAGCAAGAATTATACAAAAGTACTGTCACAATTGGTTATTGAAACCGTGTGTAAAGATGGGACAATTGGAATAAATCCACGTTTAGGTACGAAATTACAATCTTGACCGAATAGTGTTTCGTAATCAAGTTCTTTGTTGATTCTTATGCGTAATCACTCTTGTAGCCTCTAGAACTTGCATTTGTCGCACTTGTAGTTTCTGAAACATGTTTCTGACGTATTTCAAGAACACATAAAATCTTTTGGCATAAGAAGACAATGTCCCATACTAACGAGTACATAGAAATTGACTTTATAAACATATCCATGTATTTACATTCATGACTCCAAGAGAACAACTTGAAATATTACTGTATAGATCCAAACTCAATCAAACATCCATAATTGAAATACTCCCACTGTTGTCATCCAAAACTGTCTTGTGTATATTAAAAGACTTCCAGGATAACACAACAGAAAACAACACCACAGAGTCAATATACGTGTTCACTGACGGCAATTGCAAAAGCAATGGTAGGAAAGGTGCGAAAGCTGGTTACGCTGTGTTCTTCACAGAAGATGAGGATAGCACATTGTTCAATCTGAATTATTCCGGACATGTAATTACAGACCCTACCAACCAAAAGGCAGAACTAGCGGCATTGTCTAAGCTTTTTCAGATAATCAATGATAACCCAACACTTTTTGCTGGTAAAACTATTGTTGTTTGTACTGACAGTATGTACAGTATTAAATGTATTACAGAATGGTCGAAGAAATGGGTTGAAAATAACTGGAAAACTGCTAAAGGAGAGTCTGTTAAGAATGCAAACCTAATTAAAAACATATTGGATGCAAAACTAAAGGCAGAATCCAGCAATGTCAAGATAGATTTTAAGCACGTCTTCTCTCACACAGTTCAACCAACAGATACTCAATCACTTCAATATAAAATGTGGAGAGGTAATTATATAGTTGATGCGATGATCAATAACCTGTTGTCTAAGGATTAAAACAGCTTTATTTAAACACTGTAGCGTTCGAAAAACCAATTGAACGCTACAGTACAAAATGCAATTAACAAGTTACACAAAGGTAAATAATGTTGTATATATGATGTTCAACCAACCAATTACTAGCATAAAGCTTGTCAAGTCAGAACAACAAAATAATGAGGTTGAACTATCATGCCAAGAAATCACGGTATTTTACAACAAGCCAGTTCATACGTTATTGTTCCCAGTTGATAAATGTTGTGGATGCATTGTTATCAATGTACTAGAACTCAACGGGAAAAAAATATTAGCATCATGGATGTTAAACTTGCAGACCATAGAACAAACAGACGAACCGCTTGATAACGTTCCGGATGATAATGGGTCAGTTGATAATGGTTGTGTTGATTCTGTCGATAATGGTTCTGTTGATTTGATGGCATTAGGACTATTAAAGGTTTTTAACGGATTTAAAGACGACATTCAACCAAAAAGTGAAAATGTTTACGCTACAATCAGAAGGAAGGGTGCTAAATGAATATCAACAAGTGCATTTACAAATCAAAACAACTATCAAAAAGCATAGAAGATGCCATAAAAAATGACATTGAGACTATCTCCAAAAATCTGTTATGTAAATTTGACATTAAGTTCAGAGGTTCAAATGATTTGGTAAGTCTTGAAGAGTTACAGGACTATATTTTTTCTCCGTTCAGACAGGAGATTGCTGAGCAAGACTTCTGTTGTGCTGTGACAACTCAAGGGAAAAGATGTACAAAGAGACAGCAACACAATAGCATATACTGCAAGACACATGCTTTTAAGGCTGTGCTTGACAATCATAGCAAGATCATTACAACTACAACTAAAAAAGAATATCATCAGAATGTATTGGTACTCCTGGATCAACCTGGTGACAAAAATCACACAAACGACAAAAATGCCGGTAATTTCAAACACAAACAGTTTATTGATGATACATTTTATATGATTGATGATGCATATATTTATGACTGCAATTCAATGCAGAAAGTTGGTTACATTGAACGTGATGGAGTTAATCAGCCAAAATATGTCCTTACAGATGATCCCTTTGTGCTCGAAGTTGCTTGAGTAACATATCAGACATTATCAATACAAATTTAAAGCTTTATGAAATTGATAACTAACATGTTACTAAATACCATTAGTTACGTAACACAGACATCATTAGTGTTTCATCTGCTTGCAATGACTAATATTTGCGTTGGTCACATACAGATGCAGTTCCCACCTCCGCGCTACAGCAAGTATAGCGAGTACTATAACAACGCTGGTTTGGTAAACTACAACATGAATTCACCACTCAACGTGTCCCCTGACTTTTTTACATTTCCATGCAAGGGCTTTCCAAAAGGCCCTTCCACTGCAACTTTCACTGGAAATACTATAAGAATAACACTAGAGGGCACTGCAACACATGGTGGAGGGCATTGCCAGTTCGGTGTAACATATGATGACGAGTCGTTTGTAGTTTTACGTACTGTTATGCGAACTTGTTTGATTGATGGAATGTCATATGAGTTTGAATTACCTGATAGTGCACCAAATGGAAGCACAACTGTTTTTTGGACATGGGTGAATGCAATTGGCAATCGTGAATATTATATGGACTGCGCGGATGTATCAGTGAACAAAGCTGCATCAAACAGCGCAGTGCTGACTGGGACTGAGTTATTGATAGTGAACTTACCTGGTTATCCAACAATTCCAGAATTTCCATCTATAGGAATGTATGCAGGTGAAGATTTGTTTTCATCACGCGGACAGACAACTATTACACCCATAACTACATCATCACGTACCACACCAACTACACCAACCACGACTACACCAACCACAGCATCTTCAAGTACACTAACTTCACCAACCACCACAGTTTCATCAAGTACACTAACTTCACCAGCTACAACTACATCTTCAAGTACACTAACTTCACCAACTACCACAACTACATATTCAAGTACAACTACATCTCCAAGTGCCACAACTACACCAACGACATCATCAAGTACCACTACATCATCAAGTACCACTACATCTTCAAGTACCACTACATCTTCAAGTACCACTACATCTTCAAGTACACTAACTTCACCAACTAGAACTACATCATCAAGTACCACAGTTTCATCAAGTTCCACAACTTCACCAACTACATCATCAAGAACACCAACTGCATCTTCAAGTACCAAGACTAGTACAGAAATAAAGGAGACTCATGTTATACGGTACATCAAGACTACATGCTACGATAACAATATGAGAGTATGTAGAAATAATGGATACTTGCAATGCGTAGAGGGGAAATGGAAGTTTTACATGTGTGACAGCCCTTCGGTTTGTAGATACATCAATGGAAAAGCCATGTGTCAAGAGTTAGAAGTTGATTGTGATATGTGAATCACGCTTTAACATTTACTGTACATTCCCAGTAAATGTCATTAACAGTCCTTACACTCATACTCGCCATTTTTAATTGAAACATATCTTGAGGATGACACTTCTTTTTACACGTGATACATTCAATGCCGTGGGCTTGAGCATATTCTTGTCGTTTAATGTCTGCATCTTCTGAATCTTTTAGTTGTTGAAGTCTTTCTTCTTCAGCAGCTTGTTCCTTGTAGTACATTGGAAGCAGCTGCTCTCGAGAGCAGGGAGTCTACGCAAGATTTTTCTAGTCCATTGAAGCTTTTGTTCGTACGTCTTAAGGTGACAAAAGGCACAAGGCGCATCCTCATATTGCATCCAGAATAGTTGACAAAACACGCACGTGTCACTCATTTTGTTTGTGTAAAAATTATACCTTTAAGAAAGAACCTATGCTAAGGTACTAAGAATACTAAGAACTAAGAATACTAAGAAACCATGGTAAATGTAAGATAAAGTGCTAAGTCAGTGTACTAAGACGACATACTAAGACAGTATGCTACAATGATGTCCTAAGACAATATGACAAGAAACTGCAATAAGACAATGTATTAAGACGATGTAATAGTAAAGTAAGTCAATGTGCTAAGACCATATACGAAGATGATGAACGAAGATCTTTCTCATTGACGTCGTTGCCTTTCTGATTGACGTCGTAGTCTTTCTGATTGACGTCGTAGTCTTTCTGATTGACGTCGTTGTGTTTCTGATTGACGTCTTTGTCTTTCTTGGCTTATTTTTTGTTTAAATTGTGATTTATATCGATTGGCTATTGACAAAATATTTTCAGGTGGTTCGATATCTTTACTTAATAACCAATTTATTGCCCTGGTATTACCACTAAACACAAGATAATAATACAAACTCCTTCCGTATTCATCTTCCCTTAGAAGGTCTTCATTTGATACATTCTCCAATCTTGTGTAATTACCTAATCGCGCCCAATCAGATAATGTATAATTGTTTTGTCTCTCCGCTTGATATCTAGCAATTCTTTCTTCTAGTGCTTGTTCTTCTCTTCTACGTTCATCTTCTCTTCTTTCTTGCATCTGTCGTTGTTGTCTTTGTCTTTCTTCTATGTTTCGACCTTGTTGTCTTTGTCTTTCTTCTATGTTACGACCTTGTTGTTGCACACGAGTACTCATAGCTTTATATTTTCTAAATGCCTCGCGTATATTATCAATTTGGTCTGTATGTAGTGATTCTCTTGTGTATGGATTCTGTGGTCTATTTGTTGAGTCAATGTATGTATTAAGTTCATCAATATCAAAACAATAAATGAGATCGGTATTGGAACTTGATAACATCGGATACAGTCTATGTGCTGGAATGTCTTCAATATCATCAAAACTTAAAGTCTCTCTGTTCACACATTTGCCTCTTATTGTTTTAGCATTCACTATAGCTTGTGTTAACCGCAAAGATAATTCATAACATAATTCCCTTTTATTCAAAACAGTATAATATGGTATGCCTTCTACTTTTGCAACCTTTCTCAATTCGTTTATTGAAAAATTCTTGTACAATGGCGAACACATCTCCTGCCATTGCAACTTGTCTTCTTCAATCATACCCTTCACAAAAGTCTTAAAACGATTCATTGTTTTATATATACTCAATAAATTCTTTATTTCTTTTTGTGTCCTTATAATGTCTAGCACTAGGGTTTAGTTTGAAAGATAAACAGTTGCGATTCATAAAGACAATCAATAGTTTAGTCCTAAACAAGACCTTTTTGATTTTTCATGAACATTCAAAAGGAGTTCAGTAAGGTTTTTCATGTACTCTTCTTTGTTGCACACATACCCTGTAATAAATTTGTGTCTTACCTCATGTTTCAAATTTTGCCAAAATGTCTTGTCTTTTGAGCATGTATTCGTTACTCTTTCGCACAATTCGCTCTCAGTATCAACGACGTATTCAGGTAAGTTGGAATTGCGCAATAAACTGGCCGTAACATTCTGTGCATGGAAATAGTGTGTCGAATCATATAGAGTAAACACTGGGACTCCCATTAACAAGGCTTCACAAGAAGTCGTAGTGCCAGAATATGGAAATGTGTCTATCGCAATGTCTATGTTATTATATTCTAGCATGTGTTGTTCGTGTAGTATATTGCAATCCAGTATGTCAATTCTGCTACGAACCTGAGAGTCAAATTTCAGAAGAAAATCTTGTCTGACATGGGAGTTGATCAATGCTTTTGTTTTGAATACAAACCTGACACTTGCATTTTGCACCAATATCTTATTAAACAAATTGATGACACTATCAGTAATCTTGTTGATTCTATTGAAGCAGCCAATTGTTACGTACTTGTTTCTTATGTAAGGTTGTTGTTCTAATTTTGGGAGAGCATCCGTTCCTTTTTCCATTTTTGGTTCGTAACATAGGAAACAATTTTTCAAGGCAACTAGAGTTTCGGTATACATTTTCTGAGAAACTTCAATATTGTCGCAAATGTCATCTGTTATACGGTAATCCATTTCTGTCAGTCCAGTAGAGTACGGATATCCTATGTACGTGATTTGTGTGGGACATGGTTTTAATGCAAACACATCTAGCCTGTTAAATGCAGTGTGGCCTGCAAGGTCAAATAAGATATGCACTTTGTCATTGTAAATTTGTCTTGCAACCTGCTCGGCACTTTGATTTTTGATCAGGACAAACTTCAGGTCTTTGTGAAACTGAGATATGTCAATGATACACTCTGAATAACAAGTGACAGTAAACTTTAGTGGGTCGAAATTCTTTAAAAGGGTACTGATAAAGAAGCTGACAGGATGATCAACAAAGTCTCCAGATACAATACCAATATTGATTCTATCAGAGTTGAAATATTCCGAATCAAACTTGAACATTCCGTTGCCCTTTTTGAATAACTTATTGACTAGTTGATGTTGTTTCAAGATATACATTTTATCATCAAGCTCATCAAACAAGTAACTGAGATTCATAATCTTGTTTTGAAAGGGTAGAATGAATCCTGGGCGCACCAACAATGCTTTATTGTAGTTAGCAACAGCATTTGTGTTGTCTCCGTTGTATGAGTGCATATGTCCATGGTTCAGTAATATTTCAGCTCGCAAAATTTTATGGTCAGTTGAAATAAAGGCTTTATCTACATGTTTAAGAGCCTTTGTGTATGCCAGGTCGGCAAGGTCTGTACGCCTCATTTCAGTATACACAACTCCAAGCTGATTTTGGATATCAGGATCACATGCATCTACTGCTTCTGCTTTTCGGAGGTAATGCAAAGCTTGTGGCCACTGTTTTATAGCACGATATATACCGACTATTCCATTATAGTTGTTGAGAGTCATTTTGCGTAACTCATCTGCTCCAATGGGGTCAGCTGGGCTTTTTAAGAGTTGAAGACTAATTTTATAGTGAATCAGTGCCAGTTCAAGTGTGTTAAGTTTTTGGTAGACAAAGCCGAGGTTGTAATGGATAACACTGTTTTCAGGTGCATGTAACAGGGCTTCTTGTAGATATCTTAGACACAGATTGTAATTGTCTTTATTGTAGTAGCAAAGCAAGGTATATACGCTCACAATCTGTTTGATTGCCAAAGCATTCTCGAAATCAACCCTAAGCATGTTCACGAAGCAGGTTATGCTCTTTGTAAAGTATTGCACAGCTTGTTCGTTGCCTTTTTGTTGTGTTTGTTCTAGTAATGTTTCGGCGTATGCCTTATACAACGTACCCAGATTAAACCAGCTCTCTATGTACACTGTATGAGGTATCTCTGGCTTACTATCAAGAAGTAAGTACTCTGTAACATCTATGTCACAAAGAAGTCCATTGTACAGTTCTATAGCCTTCATGCGGAATATCTGAGTCTTATCTCTGCCGGTAGCATCAATAGACTTTGCTATATACGCATGAGCGAGTCTTACTATTTCCTGATAGTTTTTTTCTGATCTAGTCTTTTTACTCATGACTCCAACTATTATATGCTCTTTGAACATGTCCTTTTAAACTCTTTTAAAAGGCAAATATGGCACAAAAACTACGACTTTAGGATTTAGAACTGTACTTACTCAGTTCTTGCATGTATTTCGTGGCGACATCAGATGGAAGTTCCTTGAGTGATATTTCCATTCGAGTAGTAACGTGTGGATAAACCAAGTACAAAGCAATCAGTAACACCACTATCACCCCAAACCTTTGCATATTGCCGCTTGTCAAACCATACATCTTTGCTAGCCCGTCACCTGACCTACCACCAAGTATGTCTCTGTACCCAGAAAATGTCCTCATCAAGTCTTTGATGTAATCATAACCAATTGCAACAATCAAGGCTATAAACAAACCAAAAAACATATTAGAGTACAGTCGATTGGTACTAATAACGAATGCTCTTTGCTCTTTTGTAAAAATCTCATACTTACTACCATCTTTGCTATCAATTGTGATCACCGGAACGTTTACATGTGCTTGTTGTATTGGTTGTGGTACTTGCGGTGTTTGTTGTTGACCAAAGTTCACACTAGAAAAGGTTGACATTTTGTTTTAATTTTACATAATAATATAATTTCTTAATTAGTTTGTCAGAAATAATTTCATTTGTAACAATGTTTGAACAATGTAACAATATTTGAGTTGTTGCAACTAAATTGATATTTCTGACAAAGAACTGATTGCTAGACTTAGTTAGTAGTAGTTTAAAGAAGGTAGTTTAAAGTGGGTTAAGTCTTGGGCTTCGTCTGAGGCGTACCTGTTCCAGTGCATGTTCTCTTTTGTCAGCTGAGTTTTTACGCGCTTCTCTTCTAAGCGTTTCCCTTTTACGGGATCTAGTCTCTTTTTGCTTGCTTTCCTTTTGTTGCTGAACTACCTCTTGACGTGTTGCTGAACGAAGAGAGCTTAGACGTTCTTTTCTATCTCTTGCTTCACGTGCTAGCCTTTCTCTATTCAATGCAAGCTGGGCCCTATACTTTTTTCGTTTGTTTAATTTGCTTGTTTGTGAAAGTTTTTTGAGTTCTCTCTTTTTAAGGGACTTATATATACTCTTCGTGTGAATTGGCGACCTTGTATGTTTGATTTTCTTCTTTGGACTTAATACCGCATTTCTCTTACGTAGTTCTGTCGTAAATACAAATGTATCTTGACTTTGCTCTGCAGTTTTGTTTGACTTTGTTGTGACTTCTGGAGTAGATGGAGGTGGTGGTGGAGGTGGTGGTGATGGCGAGCGAGCACTCTGTCTTTCTCTAGCTGTTCTGCTTATGCGCTTACGTAATCTGGCCCCTTCCATTAGTGGCACAATTCCACGCTCACGTTCTTTGTTAACGAATTCAACATAATCAATTAATCTGTTTTCATCAATGACACTTCTACAGTTGTTGATTCTACCAGACAGATCATTTGCTTGTTGAAATAATTCTTCATCAACTTCTCCAAATGCATTTTGCAGTTTTGATGGATGGTAAAGAGCACTCCATTGTTTATGCATTTTCTTGAACTCAGACATGTCAGCGCGCGTCAACATAAAGCCTTCATTATATAACAGCGCAAAGCAAGCAGATACTTCTTCCGCGCTGACTAGAGGAGTTTGAGGGGGGATGTATTCCTGTTCTCTTCTGATTCTATCTTCTTCAGCTTGTCGTTTAGCTTCTTCTTCAGCTTGTCGTTCAGCTTGTCGTTTAGCTTCTTCGTCAGCTTGTCGTTCAGCTTGTCGTTTAGCTTCTTCTTCAGCTTGTCGTTTAGCTTCTTCGTCAGCTTGTCGTTTAGCTTGTCGTTTAGCTTCTTCGTCAGCTTGTCGTTTAGCTTCTTCGTCAGCTTGTCTTTCAGCTTGTCGTTTAGCTTCTTCTTCTTGACGTTTAGCTTCTTCTTCAGCTTGTCGCTTAGCTTCTTCGTCAGCTTGTCGTTTAGCTTCTTCTTCTTGACGTTTAGCTTCTTCTTCTTGACGTTTAGCTTCTTCTTCTTGACGTTTAGCTTTTTCTTGTTCAAGCTGAGCGGCAAAACGCTCTTGTTCGCGTTGTCGTGCTTCTTCTTCGAATGTGTTAGTAGAATCGCTTTGAGAATCACTTTCGCTAGACACGGTTTTATCTAGTTCAGATTCTACGTCTTCATACTTGTCACTTTCTTCGCTATCCGATTTGGTTTGCTCGGATTCAACTCCTCTCTCACCTTCTGTGGTAATCTGTGTGGTGGCGAGTTGGGTTGAAATTGTGTCAGAATTAGAAGTGCCAGCATTAGAAGCATTAGAAGCGTTAGAGGTGTCGGAATTGGAAGTGCCAGCACTAGAAGTGTCAGCACTAGAAGTTTCAGCATTAGAAGTTTCAGCATTAGAAGTTTCAGCATTAGAAGTTTCAGCATTAGAAGTGTCAGAGTTAGAAGAAGTGTCTTGTGACGTTGCAGAGGTTTGTGACGTTGCAGAGGTTTGTGATGTTCGACTGCCGTCAGATGGAGAATCCTGGATAGTCAATAGTTGTTCGAGAACAGAAACATCTTTTTTTACTTTCTTTGGTGATTTATGACGAGCGTCAAGTATACTTAGAACCTTGCTAACTTGAGTCTTTGTCATAGGGGTCACAGGCTTATATTCCTTGAAAATCAACCAGCATGTGCTGACAACAGACTGAGACAGCGTTTTCACATTTGAATTTTGCAAAAATCGTTTTACAATAGTTCTCATAAACAGTTTAAATGTATATTCAGATGACTTCTGCAAAGCTGTTATAGTTTTTTCAGATAATGATGGAAGTCTGAATATATTAGTGAGTGACTCAAAGAATTTTTGAAATGTTTTTTCTTTGACGAACAAGCAGTTGCGCAGATTTTCGTAATATTCTTGCTTGGCATCATAGTACTCTTTCGTGCGCTGAATAGCCTTGGCACTGTATGACTCACATTGTTTCTTCTTGTCTGACATTCTTCTGAGAGGTTTCCCCACAAATGCGTGGAGAGCGGAAACAATAGTTCTTTTGTCCACTCGTTTATATTGAGTTCCAGGGGGTTTAACAAGACTCAAGACAATCTGTACATACACTAAGTTGAGCATCTCTGCAGCCCCTCTTGTGACTTTAGGTATGCCCACACTCAACAGTATTTCTTTGATAGTATTTGTTGGTAGTACAAGCGTCATTATTAGTATGTCCAGAAATAAAAATTATCTGAGACATTATTTAAAAACTGAAGTGTATCTAGAGTAGTCTAAATTAAAAGCCGAGTAATGAACACTATTAAGAAATTTGACACGCTATATGGTTTTGACAAATATGGTAAAATCAAGGAATGGAATATATTTGTTGAAAATAAGGGAGACCACTCTGTTTTATGTTATTCTTACGGTTACAAAGAGGGTAAGAAAGTAGAATGTGAAATGAAGATATCAAAAGGTAAAAACATTGGGAAAAAAAACCAAACTACTCATTTCGAACAGGCAGTTATGGACGCTCAATCGAAATGGAATAAGAAAAAAGACATTGATAAATATACAACAGATATGCCTTCATTACAAAACACACAAGATAACAGCAAGGAATCCAATGGCAATCCAGTAGTGCTATTGCCGATGCTGGCCCAAGAGTATAAAAAACATGCCAAGAAGCTGCAGTTTCCGTGCTATATTCAACCCAAACTTGATGGTTATCGAATGATTTACAATGGAGAAACAAAACGAATGACAACCAGAACTGGAAAGGAGTACAATATATTGAAAATGACAGAACTTGGAAAATCTCTGTTAAAATGTGACTTGTGTTTAGATGGTGAACTATACGTCCATGATAAGTCATTTGCTTTTGAAAAATATGGTGTTCTACGGAAGCAAAAGGATTTGATCAAAGCTGAGCTCGACAACTTGAACAAGATTGAGTATCATGTATATGATCTTGTAGACACTTCACTTACTTATGCAGAAAGACTGCAAAAACTACAAGAGGTTAGTACTCTCTGCATACCAGGAGTGAAAATAGTCAAAACATACGAATGTCAGAACGGAGATGATATCAACAGACTACACCAAGAATTTATCAAAGAAGGTTATGAAGGCTCAATGGTACGAAACAAAAATGGAATGTATCAATGTAAATACAGATCTTATGATTTACTCAAGTACAAAGATTTTGATGATGGAGAGTACAAAATTGTTGGTTTTACAGCAGAAAAAGATGTCATGGGAGGTAATGAAGACTTGGTTGTCTGGGTTTGTACAACCGATGCTGGACAACAGTTTAATGTCCAAAGCAAAGGTACAAAGACTGAGCGTGCACAACTGTTCAAGGAAGCAAACAAGTATATTGGACAGCGATTATGGGTACAACATTTTGGGTTGACAAACGATGGTATTCCGCGCTTTCCGAAAACGTTACGTGCAGGCGTCAGTTCAATAAGAACGGAAGTTATTTGAACGACAACGAAGGTGTCTGCATTTTCTTCAAACAAAAGCTTCAAATAATTGAGATGACAATAGTTCAACACAATTATTAATTTTGTTGAGTTTGGGTAAGAGGGCTAGATGAGTAATCTATATAGCAAATCGTCAACAAAGCCACTTAAAGGTGGTATGATTTTTTCAAATTATGGTTCGTTTAATACAATCAATGCTAATAATCTCAAGTTGGATTCTCTCAATATTGCTGGTGTTTTTGAAGATGGTATACTCTTCAATGTAATCATCCAAGACTCAGAGATTCGCAACACTGTTATTGGTATCGATGGCCCAAATGCAGGATACTTTACTGAACTACAAACTCGTTCAAATGTGACCATGTTAGGAAACATTCCTGGAGCAAGCGTATCATGGGATCCCGATACAGGAGAATTTTACATATCTTCAGACTTGCGAGTCGGTGGGTGTTCCTTGCTTGGAAATATAGAAATTTGCGGCAATGACATAAAATCTGACAACTTCAACGGAGATATAAACCTGTCTCCAAATGGTTTAGGTACTGTATATATCAATGCGCCTTTATATATCAAATCAACTAATGGTAGTTTGTATAGTGAGCTTGCAAAGGGGGGAGCAACCTTTGTGGTTGACAATGATATTAACATGTTCTCCAGTCATGGTTCAGCACTATTATCAACTTTTGGGGAACAAGAATTTATAACTAAAAACGGAGATATCACTCTAACCGTAGAAAGTGGAAGGACAACAGGAACAGTGTCAACTGTGAGCTTCACTGCAGGAAATATCATTGTAAATACAGCTCTCAACCATCACTTGACAAATGGGGATACCATCTTAGTGACAGGAAATAATTTGCTGTCTGGAAACTACACTGTTGGTAGCATTATAAGCGATACCTCATTTGTATTAACAACACCGGCGAACATGACTTCTAGTGCAAACGGTGGAACATTTCTTAAAAGTTTGAGAAACAACATTATTCTTAACTCACAGAATCTAGTAAAAATACCAGATAGCACAAAACTTACATTTGGAACTACAACAAACAATCTATCTGGTTCAAGTGCTGGTGTAACATTGGCGAGTAATAATGACGTGTACATAGGTATTGCCACTTCAAACAGTATGATTATACCTCAGACGTCCAAACTGCAGCTTGGTACATCTGGCAGCAATTTTGTGAACTTTGATGGAAGCACATTCAACGTTAGTTCTACACAGAATGTTGAAGTGGCCTCTACAAACACACGATTCACTGACCCCATACTAACACTTGCGAACTACACGCTTACTAACAATGACCTTAAGGATAGAGGTATTGAGTACAGATATTATGACGAAACAACTGGGTCAATGAAGCTTGGGTGGTTTGGTTACAAGAACTCTACGAATAGGTTTACATTTATTCCAGATGCCACAAATACCGGCAAAATAATATCAGGCACACCTGGTGATATTGAAGCATCTAATTTGACTGTCACAAACCTGAACTTGAATGCTGGTTCTACAATTGACATGAACTGTGGGCGAATTCTAAACGCATCTCTTATTACAGGTTGTACCAACACTATTACAATTGCTGGATCTTCAAACATAACACTTTCTGCTACAAACAGAATACATTTGTCATCTTCAACTGATATCCTAGTCCCACGAAATATTCCATTCATGTTTGGTACCAGCGGAGCATTTATAATGGAAAGTTCAGGGTCTCTAATGTTGGTATCCACATCCGGTAATGTGAGATTCTCAACATTGAGTGGTGGTTCTATTATCTTACCTGTGGAAACGAGTGTCACATTTGATGGTACCAGTGCTGGTTCTCAAAGAATTGTATCAAACACATCAGGTGACCTCAGTGTAGCAGCCAACAGAAATATCAGTCTCCTTACAACTGGAGGAAGTGTGGTACTACCTATTGACACTCGTATTCAGCTTGGAAACACATCACAGACAGTACACGGAAACACTGGGGGGTTAAGTTTGCTCACAACTTCTACAGGTAGTTCTTTTAAGGTCATTGCTAACTCTTCTGTCAACATAAGTACAAGCTTTGGAGATGTTGTTGTGGCAAGTGGAACTGGTGATATCGTCATGACAACCACAACCGGCAATGTTAGAATGCCAACTGAACGAATGTTGGTTTTTGGAATGGTAGGTACATCTAATAGTATCTCTACTACAAATGATGGCAATCTTGTTGTTGCAGGAAGTGGGGCAAACACGTTCAGAATTTCTGGTATTAGTAATATTAATTTGCTTGCTTCAGACTTTGTGAATATCCCTACGTCTACAAAACTATCTATTGGTTCAGACGGCCTGAAGACACTATTCTCAGATGCATCAAACGCAACGTATCTCGTTAATGATGCATTAAACGGAAGTATTATCCTTCGTGCCCCTTCAACAAGTATATTCAATACAGGCGGTACTACCATCATAATGAACGATGTCACGTCCATTTGTACTGGAAGTTTTATAGTATCTGGAATAACTGGGAGTGTAGCAAGCATCGATTCAGAAAATTTGCGAGTAGCAGATCCAATAGTTACTTTAGCAAACTACAATATTTTAGCATCAGATGGCAAAGACAGGGGATTAGAATACTTCTACTGGGACAACACGACAGGTTCAATGAAACTCGGATGGTTTGGTAGAAAAGACGCAACGGGACGTTTTTCATTCTACTCTGATGCAGTTAATACAAACGAGGTTATTACCGGCACACTAGGTGATTTGGAGGTAAGTAGTGCTTACATTCGTGGTTCTTTAAACTTTAGTGGAGGTGGTTTACTTGATTTAGCGTGTGGAAGCATCATTAATGCATCGGCGTTGCATGGATGTTCTGGTGACCTTACAATCAATGGTATGAACAGTATTACACAAGTTGCAAGCACAATAATACTCGATGCTACAACTGCAGTAAAAGTACCAGCCAATGTACCTTTGTCATTTGGGAACACTACCACCGCAATTTCATGTAATACGCCCGGAATCATAACAGTTAAAGCAGGTACAGTTGTGTTTGATTCAAACATTCAAGTTAATGGAACAACAGTCTCGGTTCACAGCACGGTCACAGACATACAGGATCCTATTATATCTCTCGGTGGTGTGACTGGCCCTATAGTGAATGACAGCAAAGACAGGGGTGTTGAGTTCAAGTGGAATGATGGAGTGTCGCCAAAAACAGGGTTTTTTGGATATGATTCTGATATTGGTAGGTTTGTGTTTATCAGGGACGGTATAAACAATAGTGAAGTGTTTTCTGGAGCATACAGTGATGTGCAGTTTGGTAATGCATTCCTGTCCAATATAGATCTGTCAAATGGTCAAATATCAGGAGTTAACCAGCTGTCAGGAGGGGCTATAAACATTCTTACAACATCAGGTAATATTGGGCTGTCTCCAACTGCAGGGAGCATCATTCTTATCTCAAGCGGTACTCCCCTTGCATTTGGTTCAACGAACAATACCATACAAAACGATCAAAATGATAACATGTACTATGTTTCTACAGGGGATACCACTATTCTTTCTAGTACAGGGTCTGTGAGCATTTTGACATCTTCGTCAATGTACATGCCTGCAAATGTTCCCGTGTACTTTGGTCAGGCTGATAATGCATATATGATGAGCAGTGATGGCAATTTAATACTGGGTACATCATCTGGTAATATTGGTTTAGTACCAGAAACCGCAACTGGTAGTATAAACATTCCAGTAGATACAAAACTAAATTTTGCCAACACATCAAATAATATTTACAGTGATGGAATTGACTTGTTTGTAACTGGATACAATGCTGTAAATTTCCAGACTCCAACTGTAAACTTCAGCGGAAGCATTAATGTTGTAGGATCACTAGTAGCAACCGGATCATCTTTTGATTTTGACGACTACATACTTCCATTAGGAACTTCGCAGAATTTGGCAATTACAAGCATCACCAATGCAATAGGTGGTCCTGGCAACATTGAAATAACAACTAGCACTGCGCATAATTTGGTTGTTGGAGACTATGTTACATTAAAAAATACAGACTCTGAACCTGTCGTGGATGCAACTTACGTAATATTGAGTGTCCCGTCGCCTACATCATTCAGAGTTCAACGACCAGGGTCATTAACGACTGATGGAGCAACTGGAACGGCAACTAGCGCCCTTACAACTCAACAGGGGAAGGATGTTGGAATTCAGGTAAATTACTGGTCTACAACAGGTAACGCAAGTGTTACAGCGGGTACATTAGGTTACAAGACTGGGTTCTTTGGATTCGACCAGTCTACTGAGAGATGGGCTTTTTATGTTAATGCAAGTATTTCAAATAGTGTAGTGACTGGTACATTGGGCAATTTGGATGTCAACAAAGTTTTTACAAACAGGATGAGTGGATTTTTGCTAGAGGGACCAGTCACTGCTGGCTCGAACTCTATATCAGGTGATAACTTCACCATTAATGGAGGTTCAATTAATAACACGCAAATTGGAATCAACACAGCCCAAACAGGTAGGTTCACAAATCTTAGCAATACTGTGGCAGCATCCTTCAACTCTGTAACACTTCAAAGTACATTGACATATAATATGGTCGACAAATACACATTAAGCTCACCTAGTGTTATTTTCAGATCACCGAGTAGCGCAACTGTTGTGTCAATGTTCTCAGTTGTCGGAACAAACTTCACAACATCGAGTGGTACAATGCCGTCCGCATCAATAGCCGAAGGAACATTGAAGATACTAGTTTGTCAGAATATGGGCGTCGGTTGCACTCACACAGTCCATTTTGGCGCCGGGAAGCTTATCACTCCAAACCCTCTTAATGATGCAAGTGTACCGACAAAGTTGATATTCAAACGCAAGTCACAAAGTGCACAACTACTATTTGATGGCACAGCATGGATACTTCTCAGCAGTGGTGCATATGTTGAGTAATTGTTCAAGTACATGATTTGCGGAAAACTCACTCTAACTAAACGTGCATTTTGTTTTGGAAGGGCGACCATTGTTTCCTCTGTTCTTGTCAACTCCAGTGACTAACACTATGACTAGACATTGTAACTGCTAGGTAAAGCTTTTACAAGTTGTATGATTTGCAAGAACACTAGTTTCGAAAGATTGTAAAAAACATTTTGTAAAAAATAAGATTTGAAAAAAAAAATAAAAAAAGAAGAAACAAACTAAAAAAATAAATTTGGACAGAAAAAGTTTTAGAAAAAATAAAATCGATGTCATCAAGAATAACTGAATTTTAAGTCATGTTCTTATAGTATTGAAAACATGACCAAGTTGACTAAAAACCAACAAAACAATCTTAGTCTAGGTTACTGTTGTATTAACGTGTCGCTAAGAGATCTTGGTATACTTTGCTCAAGAACGTGTAGGCTGCAAACAATAAAAGAAAAGGGAATCGAACACGCATACAAGTTAGCAATGTCCAATTTGGAAGACTTGGCGAGTGTTATTAGGTGGAACCATCGCAATAAGATTAGACTCTACAGAATGTCAAGTGAAATGTTTCCGTTCGCTAGTCATCCAAGTTATTACAAGAATTTCAACTTGAACCAGTTTGCACCCATATTGAAACAACTCGGCAATATGGCCAAGCAGTTTCATCAAACCTTAACTTTCCATCCTGGGCAGTTTAACCAGTTGACATCTCATAGACAATCGGTAATTGAAAACACAATCATTGAACTCAATTTACATGCACAAATTCTAGACATGATGGATGCTGGTCCAGACAGCGTGATTGTTATACACGGAGGTTCTAAGAACGGCGGAAAAGACGTATCGCTCAAGCGCTTTAAAGAAAATTTTGCAAAGCTAAGCAAGTCTGCGCAACAACGGCTTGTACTAGAAAATTGTGAAATGGCATACAGTATTGAGGATTTGCTACCAATCAGCGAAGAATTGGGTATACCTATTGTTGTGGATACTCACCATCATGCAATCAATCCTGGAACTAAGCCATTGAAAGTACTCATACAGGATGTTCTATCTATTTGGCGAAAGCGTAACATAACACCACTTTTTCATGTATCAGAGTCCAAACCTGGTGTGAGCATAACAGACAACATCACGAAAAGAAGGGCACATTCTGATTTCGTACAAGTAATACCAGTTGAAATACTTGAGGTTGTTGAACATACACCACTTAACCTTGATGTTGAAGCTAAGATGAAAGATAAAGCGGTTGCACATCTTCGTTTCATGTATGATATTACAATTTCTTAATTTCTTGAAGTTAAGTAAGAAAGAAATGAGCTTTACAAAATCAAAGTACGATGGTTGTTTTCTTGAACAACAAAAGAACAGTAATAAAAGTATCTTTGACTATGTCACAGACAATACCAAGTTCGTCAATCAAAATGAGTGCAACAACTACCAAGCGCCATTCTTAACATACATTCCTACTGGAATTTCGCATAAGAGTGTTGATATTGAAAATGAACTTAAAGGAATGACTCGCGCTTACACTAGGTGCACAGAATGCAAATATACTCCTACTGCACTTGACGCTAAGCCACAACCTCTGGATGTACCACCACATAACAAGAAAGAATGTCCAGTTCAATTCAACATTCTTCCTAATGGATATGTACGAAGAGTATAATGGCGAAGAATACAAGTTACGAAGAGTATAAAAACTTGATAGTATGACTCTCGCTTTCTGTCGTAAATAGAGTGTTGAACAAATTACTAACGCGCATTTGACGCATTTATTTTGTAAGTTACATGTAACACAATACGTAAGTGAAATGATTGGAGTACTTTTGATTCTCAGCGGATTGATATCTTTCTTAACTGGATACTTCTTCCTAGGCAAAGTCCAAGGTCAAAATGATTGCTCAACAAAACCAGAAAGCACAGATTCAAACTATAAAGGCGGAATAGCAGGTGTTGTTATTGGTATCATTTTCTTGTCAATTGGTATCGTACTATTTTATGGTTCAAAGCAAACTAATAGTATAGTGTCATCTTATTCAGACCCATATTCACAATAGCCTTAATGAAATGGGTATTGTGTAAGCGTGAGGTTCCGCACAAACACACTTCAAGTTGGACACAATGAAAACGCTCGGTGCGATCCGATGTACATTGTATTCTGTAGGTACACTGGATACGTCGTGAGGACTACAAGGAAAGAAAACAGACACGAGCCATTTGTTGAGAAGTTTGTGAAACAAAATCAATGAGTATCCCATCGACAGCACAAAATAAAGACCATTGCACTTGATAATCTTTTTCGTAGACTTCTATTGCATTAAAAAAATGAATAAATAATGGATTTAGATGTTATTGAAATGGCTTTACATATTGAAATAGACAACACCATTGATACTTCAAATACATACTATTTAGATACTCTAGACTTGACAACGGATGCACTCGTAAAGAAGCTTGGGGCACCTATCAAAAATGACAATTGCAAAAAGAACCAATATGAATGGAGATTACGTGTGAATGGAAATGTTTACAGTGTATATGATTGGGTAGACGACAACACAGAATGGCAAGAATTGGATAATCGTGTGTGGCATATTGGAGGTGAACAAGAACAAGGCATAGATATTTCGGCATTTGTAGAATACATCAACACGGACAAACAAAATACAAGTGACCATGGTGAAGAAATGAAAAAAAGTATTAGAACAACTAGAGGTTTAAACATTTTACACGGCTTTAGACAAGACTGGTTTGATAGTGATATATATATTAGATTATATAACTCGCGGTTGTTTTACGATTTAAAGAGGTTTTCAAAACACCATCACACTTTGAAAACTTATCCAGACTTTCCAGTAGCTGATTTGATTAATAACAATCAGTATGGGTGGGTTGTGACTCATCTTGTGATTCTTAATGCACATGAACAAATTGCTAAAGTCTGTGAAAACGTTACAATTACGCATTCTACAACTAGCCAAATTCAAGATGCGGAAAAACAATGCAAAAATATCATCGCAGACCTTAAAGAAGACCTTTGTTTGCTAAATGATTACAGCTATGGAAAGTGCAATTTAGAAATAGAAAATGCAGCAGGAGGAGGAAGATCCTCAAAAATAAAGTTGGGATACAAAAGCGACTTGACCAAGGAACAGAAAAAGTACATGAGAGCAGACGGCAATCAGTGGAGTCATTTTGAAGATGAACGACTCAAGCTTAATATAAGACATCCAAGAGAATTCATCCTAGCCAACTATGTAAAGAAACTTTTTGTTCGGTAGGATTTAGGGTTAACCTAGCCTTGTAAACCTCACGTGAGGTTTTTCGTCGAGAGTCAACAGTAACAGTATATACAGTTACATAGATACAGGCGGGTTCAAGAACAACTTTCGTTTTTGTTAGGCATCTTAAAGAACTGAAGTTGACAGTTCGAAAAAAAAATTGAAAAAAAATTGAAAAAAAGAGATTTTGTGTAAATGTCAAAAGAACCAAAGTTAACAAGAAAGAGCGTGATAGGAGATGTGGTTGGAGAATGGAACAAGAAACAAGTGAGAAATTTAGTGCAGAGAGCAGTTGGGTTAGGAAAAATAGAGATAGCGAGGTATTTGATCGAGAAGTATCCGAAATGTAAAGTAAAAGAAGTTGCATTGTTGATCGCAGTGCAGAAGTCAGATATGGAGTTTGTACAATGGTTAGTTGAAGAGAAGAAAGCAAATTTAGAGTGGAATGATGGTGTTATTGTAGGAATATTAGCAGAAACGAAATCGAAAATGAAATGGTTGAAGTACATCGTAGAGAGAGGTGTATCGCAGAAAGCATTGGATAATGCATTGTTGTGCGCAGTAATAGTGGGAAACAAAAGAGCTGAGAAGTATTTGATAACAAAAGGAGCAGTGCTTCGAGTATGTGAGTAAGGTAGTAATGAAAGCAAATAACCCCGAAAGGTCAATACGACCGAGTAGGGGTTATTTGCATTTAGTCGTAATACTCGCATTCGCATGCTGATGTGTTGGCACTTGTATTCTTCCATTGTCCAGTCCATTTGCTACCTTTTCCAGGCAAGAACTTGTCGCAAACGTATTGGCAGTTCGTTTTTGCATCATTGTTGTTCCAAAAAAAGCAATCAGATGTACCTAACGAGTTGCTTGTTGGACATCCAATGAACTGTTTCTTATATGCGCCTTCAAAAGAACACTCGCATGACGCGCCCTTCCCAACCGTTGTCCAGTTTCCTGTGTATGAAACACCTTTGTCAGGATTATTAATTTTGCACAACTTGTCGCATTTAGCAGAGGCATCTCTGCTGTTCCAAATTGTACAATCCGAGCAGGTAGCTAAGTTGGTGACTGTTTTTGTGTTTTCAAGTCCTTCCCTTGACTTGTAAATGTAATACAATGCGAAAAACACAACAACACCAAAGAGTACTTGATTAGCGGTAAACATACTTCTTTTTCTTACCATTAATGGAGATTATTTATTTTACTAATTCCTACAATTACGACATTTATCTAGTTCTCCTACAATGTGCATACATCACGACATTTATCTAGTTCTCCTACAATGTACATACATCACGACATTTATCTTAGTTCTCCTACAATGTACATACATCACGACATTTATCTAGTTCTCCTACAATGTACATACATCACGACATTTATCTAGTTCTCCTACAATGTACATACATCACGACATTTATCTAGCTCTCCTACAATGTGCATACATCACGTCATAGCACATCAAGCTGGTATTGTATGGCACTGGTTTGTCTTTCATAGATGGCAACTCAAATCGGTGTAGTAATCCAGTTTCATTAACATTCTTCCGTGCGTCATCAAACCTACAAAGTTCGTCTGCAATACCAACACAAACATCCTTATGGAGCTTTTTTGACGGTTCCGCATCGAATGTGTTTTTTTCCATTGAACGAACTCTATCAAGAATTGAAAACAGTGGTTGTACACCAAGAGTGTCAGCCGGTACAAGTAACTGTTTGTACTTGCTCAAGTCATAGTCGTTTTGATAGTGTTCCTTATTCAAAAAGAAAATGAATAACACCAACATAATTACAATTAATGTAACATACATTTCTCTACAGATTACCAACAAATTATTGTTACAACAATGGATATTTTACGAGCAATTATGTCTATACGATCTAGATACGCAGAAAAAGAAACTGGAGTAAAGGAAGCTGCAAAAGAATCTTCTGGACGTGAAGAAAAAAAAGAGCAAAAAAACTAGCTATACATATTTAATACTAATACAAAAAGAAAACTCTTAAGGTATCTTCTTACACCTGCCCGTCTTTGGATTTCTTCGTGAACCAGATGGGCATCGTTTTTTGGGCGACTTTCGTTTTGGAGAGCGGGTTCGGGTTTTTGACCCGCTCTTACGAGTACCCGCACGACGAGAAGGAGACTTGGCCTTCTTAGGTGATTTACGCTTAGAGCTCTTTCTCTTAGAAGACTTGCGCTTAGTGGACTTGGCCTTCTTAGGTGACTTACGCTTAGAGCTCTTTCTCTTTGGAGACTTTGCCTTCTTTGTAGATTTACGTTTAGGTGACTTTCTTTTAGGTAACTTTCTTTTAGGTGAGCGGGTTTTCGCACCCGCACGACGAGAAGGAGACTTCGAGGAGCTCTTTGCTTTCTTACCTGTGCGTTTAGATGACTTTTTTTTAGATGACTTTCGTTTACGAGTTTTGGCTTTTTGTTTTGGAAGTTTTTTTCCGTCATATTCTTTGATTACGTAATCCTGCATTTCGTCAGCTTCGATGATGTAGTCTGCTGAAAGTACAGTAGTGCCATAATGGGGGTATCTATTTACGTCCACAAATTGTAGAAGGTCATCTTCCTGATCAACCAAAACAACTACTACAGGTCCTTTGCCGATATCAAGTATGTACTGTTTCCCAACGTTGAGTCTTTTCATGTATTATACAATGATATATTATACAATAATTTTTTGTTAAGTATTGTTAAGAATGCAGAAAAAGTTCAAAAGTCCTGTTAAACAGTACGTAGAGGGAAACTTTAAAAGAGCCCCTCGTCCAAGAAGTCCTTCTCCAAAGCGTAAAGACTATGCTAAGAAGAGTTTGACCAAAGATGATGGAAAATCAAAATGTACTTATATTCATCCAGATACTGGCAAAAGGTGCAAAAACATGCTGGGAGTGTATCCAGAGTTCTGTGAGCTTCATACTATGATGGTAAATAATGTTTATATAGCAAAATCTCGAATCCCAAACGCTGGAAATGGATTGTACGCTGGACCATATGGGTTTAAGAAAGGAGATATCATAGGACAGTATAACCATCCTTGGAATGCAGTAAAGCAAGGGACAATTGAAAAACGATGTAAAAACAAACATTGTTGGAGTTATGTGTTTTGTGATGAAGAAGACAAGAACAATCCTGAACATACTCGGTGCTGGGATGGTCTGGATGTCCGAAGTACACTGATGAGAAACATCAATGATGCGCACAACTCTGGATTGAGAAATAACAGTTACTTTGATGTCATTGATGGTAATGTATATGTTATAGCAAGCAGAAACATTAGGCCACATGGCGAAGTCCTTGTCAATTACGGAAGTAGTTACTGGAAGTAGAAGTACACTGTCAACCAAACACTAACCAAACACTAACTAAGATACCCCAGTTGCCATTAGTTTGTGACATTCCGAAAGACAATAACACTCTCAACCAAAAGTAAACATAAACTTTACTTTTGTTTTTTCATTGAATTCCAGAAAAATAAATTGTTGAGTAATTGTATAATAACAACAATGATTGAAAACTTTATCTCAAACCTTTTGGGTGGTGCAAAGTCTCCAAAACGCAAATCTCCAAAACGTAAATCTCCAAAGCGTAAATCTCAACGCAAGGCTTCTTCCCCAACTGCCAGCACTTCAAGCTCTCCAAAGCGCAAGTCTGCTAAGAAAGCTAAATCTCCAAAGCGCAAGTCTCCAAAGGCAAAGTCTCCAAAGGCAAAGTCTCCAAAGCGCAAATCTTCAAAGAAGGCAAAGTCTCCAAAGCGTAAATCTAAATCCCCAAAGGCCAAGTCTCCAAAGAAGGCCAAGTCGCCTAAGAGAAAGAGCTCTAAGGCCAAGTCCCCAAAGCGCAAATCCCCAAAGCGCAAGAGCTCTAAGCGCAAGTCCCCAAAGAAGGCTAAATCTCCAAAGCGCAAGTCTTCAAAGAAGGCAAAGTCACCTAAGCGCAAATCCCCTAAGAAGGCAAAGTCACCTAAGCGTAAGAGCTCTAAGAAGGCAAAGTCTCCAAAGCGTAAATCCCCTAAGAAGGCAAAGTCACCTAAGCGCAAATCAAAATCTCCAAAGCGCAAATCACCAAAGCGCAAATCACCAAAGCGCAAATCACCAAAGCGCAAGTCTTCAAAGGCCAAGTCTGCTTAAATGACAGTCTATGCTACAATTTTCTTTTCATCAACTGAACTTTTTTTGTAATGTACCTATATACATGACAAGACGAGCACTGCTAATTGGCATAAACTACAAGAACTCTGACGCAGAGCTTAGAGGTTGTATCAATGACGTTAAGAACATTGCTAGTGTTCTTATCAATAACTGCGGTTACAAGCAAGAAAATGTACGCATTATCACGGAAGAAACAACCATTCAGCCAACAAGACAAAATATAGAGAGCAACATTCAATGGCTAGTTGCGAATTGTCTTCCTGGAGATACATTGTTCTTCCATTATTCTGGTCATGGATCTTTTGTTAAAGATACTTCAGGTGATGAAACAGACAGCAATGATGAAGTTATTGTTCCACTTGACTACAAGACACGAGGTGTGATTACAGATGATTGGTTGTTCGCAAACATGATAACAAAAGTTCCAGCTAATGTTACTCTTTGGGCATTTACAGATTGTTGCCACTCCGGAACAATGCTGGACCTTAAATACAACTACAGGTCTTTGTGCAATATTAAGCAAGGCAGTATAACTAAGGGGATGAGATACATTCCAAATGACTGGACTGACCGTTTTCAGTTCTCATTAGAACGCTCGCGAGACGTAGTAGGAAACATTGTCTTATTCTCCGGTTGTCAAGACAAAGAAACTTCAGCAGATGCACACATAGCTAGACAATTCCAGGGCGCTTTTTCTTACTGTCTTTTAGAGTTTATGAAAAATAATCTATTGAGAATGCCAGACGGAAGCTTTAGACTAAATAACAAAGTTAAGTTGAGGAACATCTTAAAGGAAATCAACTGTCGTTTGGATATCAATGGGTTCACTGGACAGAATAGTCAGCTTTCTATCGCTAAACAAAGTGACTTAGAAAGGACATTTGACCCTTAACTTACTTTTCTTGGCTTATTTTTCTCTCAACGGTGTTTAAAAGTAAAGATAAGAATAATAACACAATGAAAGTATTTGCAAAAAAAGCAACCGCAGTCAAGTATCTTAAACCAGGTCAAATCATATGCAATGACAACATCAAAAAGTACTTTATATTAGAGAACTACAAACAGTTTGAAAAGTTGATAACATCCAACAGTACACCCATGTACTATGAATTTATTCAAGAAGATGCTTTTGTCAACTTGTTTTTTGATATAGAGATTTACAAGGACAAGAACGAAGACTTGTATGAAGGGGATTCTGCCCTACTAGAATTACTCAAGGCAACAGTAAACCAACAATTTGCCGATATTGGACTGACATGCAAGTTCATAATACTAGAATCTCACAAACATGACGTAAAGAAGTCTTATCATGTGATTGTAAGAGCGAATGATGCTAGAGGAAATGCAATGTACATAAAGGGCGTAAAACAGCTCAAACCATACATTTCAACATTGTTTCCGGACCTTGTTGAGCAAAAGGTTATTGACGTTTCTGTATACAGAGAAGGATTGTTTAGGACCATACAAAGTACAAAGCAAGATGAAAATCGGCCTTTAGTAAAGAATGTTCAGAGTGACGAGTTTGACTTCACTGAGACCTTTGTAACGTGCTGTCCAGGGGCAGATGACACGAATGTCATAGCAGTTTCAAAGTTGATTACAACCACACAACCACGAGAGAAATTTCAAGATAATAACGAAGTAGTAAAACAACCTGTACAAAAAGAATTAACAGAGAAAGACAAGGAAGTGATCAGGAAGTTTGTTAGGAGAAGTTACAAGTACAGAAACAAAGATATACGAGACATTATTCTTAACCACGAACTAAACTGTATAAACGTAAACTTATTCGACACATTCTGTTTTCATATTGATAGAGAACACCGAAGCAACCACCAATACATAGTTATTGACACCTACAGTAGTAAACAAAAGTGTCACGACCTAGATTGCAATGAGTTCAAACATAATGAAATCCAAATATCTAATTTTCCAAAAGAGCTTAATGAAATTATTCTGAAGTGTCTTAAAGTCAACAAAAGAGAACAAGAACTCATTGAAAGGGCTATACAAGACTGCAAAGACTACATTACAAACAATTTCGATGAAAACATTGAGGAGATACAGTTTGACAGGCAAGAAATGGTGTTTAAGGGGAATGCGAGCAATACAAACATGATGGTTATACGTGGCGCATGTACGAGTTGTAAGCTTGAGCACCATATAACAAACACAGGGTATTGTTTGAAGTGTAGCGTTTGTAACACCATTTATCCTAAAAATCAGTTGATACCAGTTGATGATAGATACAAGAACCTCAACAACTTTTGGATGAACTACACACAGCTTGTCAACAACGGGACACTGAACATCAACATCAACAACTTCTATGGCGGGGAGGAAGAATTTAGTTGTGACATCCAACTTGATAACAGCATTTTCAGAAACAAAGAACTAACAAAGCTCTACAACCAGATTCTAGACGGTCATAAAGTCGTTCTATTGAGTGAGCTTATGAGTAAGCTAGAAGTTGATTTCAAGTATACCGGGGGAGAATGGTACTTCTTCAATGGTTCTATTTGGAAGCACGACAAGGAATCTCTAGAATTTAGAAAGCGCACAGTAAAGTTGTCAACAAACTTTAGCAGAATACAAAGTTACTACGAATCCAAGAAAGCAGGTGACAATTCTAATGGCAGCATTATAAAGAACATCAAGAGTTTGGTCAACAAACTTCACAAGACCGGATTCGAGGACGAAATTATCAAAGGAGCAAAAATGTACTACAATGATGAAGAGTTCATCAAAAATCTTAATAGTAAAAAACATCTGGTACCATTCAGTAATGGTGTTTATGACTTGCTTGAGAACAAGTTTAGGAAAACTACCAAAGAGGATTACGTAAACCTTACAGTTAACTTTGATTACAAACCTGATGTACGTAATGCTGAAGCTGTTGACTTCATTCATAAGGTTCTACCAAACGTAAGCGTAAGGGACTACGTCCTCAAAAAAATGAGCGAGTGTCTCAACGGAGATATTCCAAACACAAACTTTCTTATGTTTATCGGTGATGGTGCTAATGGTAAAAGTCAACTTTTAAACTTGATGAAGCTTACAATAGGCGAACTTGGAGAAAAAGTTGAAGTTACCCTTCTTACGCGCAAACGCAATAATGCGAACGAGGCAAATACAGAAAAAATAAAGTTGATGAACAAACGATTTGCTTTCTTGAGCGAGCCAGAAGACGGAGAAAAAATCAACATCGGCCTTTTAAAAGAGCTTACGGGGTCTGAAGAAATTGTGGCTAGAGGGTTATATCAAGAAGCAGTCTCTTTTGTGATGGAAGCAAAGCTGTTCTTAGCTTGCAATGAACTTCCTGAAATCAAAGGAGAAGACACCGCGTTGTGGCGACGTATCAGAGTGATTGACTTTCCATCGCGTTTTCTAGACGATCCAAAAGATAACAACGAGTACAAGATTGACCGAACATTACCATCGAGAATGAGAGAAGACATCACGTGGAGACAAACATTTATGAATATGTTATTAGAATACTACAATAAAGATGTTCCAGAGCCAAATGAAGTCAAGGTAAAAACAAATGAGTACAGACAAGAGAACAGTGACCTTTTTTGCTGGTTGGAGGCAAATGTTGTTCCTGACGACAACAGTGTAGTTGAACTGAAAGACATATGTGATTTATATGTCGGCAGAGTGACAACAAAACAGGAGAAAACATCATTCAAACGCCAAATCGAAAAGTGGGTCAAGGAAAAACATAAGCATCTTGAAAGCAATTGTAAGTATTCAAAGCATAACGGAATCAAATACAATGGCTGGAAAGGACTAGCGTTTGTTGAATAGTTACTTCACTTACACTTTACTTCGGTTGACTGAACAACCTCAAATTTTTTTTTGAAACTCTTTTTGTTGTCAGATTTTTATTTTTTTAGATGATTCAACTTTTTTTATTTTTATTTTCAAATCATATTCTTCTTATAAAAGTTTTTTTTAACCTTTCAAAACTAGAGTTCTTACAAATCATACAACTTGTAAAAGCTTTGTGTAGTTGTCCTTTAAGTATTCAAACGCGTTTTCGCGTTCGGAATGTAAGGATATCGAGTTTGATACGGGTTCAAGAGGGGTCTTCCATGTCAAGAGTCAAGACATGATCCAAACACTATCAATAGTAAGTAAGTTAAGTGACACGTAGTTACAAAACGCACTAGTCATCAAATCTTAGCCCGCGCCATCCATTGAACTTGACATTGTTGTGCTTGGAGTACCTGCAGTTGCTATCAAGGTGTTTATGGTTTTGCCGGATCCACTTTTCTATCTGTAATTTCAATTGAGCCTTTTCGTGCTTTGTGCACTCTTTGCCTTTAAACATATTTGATATGTCTCGTAACTCAACTAGACCGTCTTCGTCTCTTACAAGGTTTGCATCTAGCCACATAAACAGCTCATCAGTCTCTCTCCTTGGGTTGTATCTCACAACAGCTCCTAGTTCGTCTTGCTTGAATGGTGTTAGACCTCTTTCTTTAAAAATGTTCGTCAGTTCTTCTGATGAAATGTGTTGGTAAGTTGACTTGAGAGTGTCCATTGTATTGCCACAAATGCTGATAACTGTCTTGATGTAATCCAAATTACAATCAAAGAACTCTCTGTTACTATTACATCTATACCTATCCAAAATGTAGTGCACAAGTCGCTCGAGAAGGTCTGGATTGCTTGTGGGGAAGTCTAACATGATTTGAATGTCATCCACATTACCCGTTTGCATTCCTTTCACGCGTTTATTAACAGCATCTTTTGTTTTGCCAATTTTATAGGCATTTAGTGCATCTGTTTTGATAACATACAAGTGTCCTGTCCTCTCAATTTCCTCAAATGTCTTTTGTTGTAGCTTGAGAAGTTCTTGTTCTTTTTCTTTTAGTTTTTCTTGGAGATCATACTTGCCTTTTAACCTGATTTCCTTAATAACCTCACATACCCAGTCTTGAAACTGATCGGCTACTTTCTTTCGAGAGCGCATAAGGAGTTTGTATAAACCTTGTTCTGTCAAGTATACTACATCTTGTTTACCTCCGGGTGTGTCGTTAAAAACGACACACCTTTGCTTGTCATTGAAATTTGAAACGGCATGTCTGATATTTCTTATATCCAGCAACTCTCCAATATCTTTTGCTTTAAAAAGAGGTTCTTCGTATGTGCCATGTACAGTGATGTGGAGGTTTTGAAACTGTTTCACCAAGATTGTGTCGGACATGTTGGTGATACAATTACTATTGTGTATTTCTTTAAACCATCGAATTAATCAAGTCACACCATATTCTGAACTGCATTGCGAATTGACTTCTTGGTTATGAACGTACCTTGTATCTTTTTATTTCTCATCTAGATGCACAATTGTTTTGTAAAGTTTTTCGCACTTTCCCTACAAATCATTATGACTTTCTTACCCCAAAGGGTGTCGTTTAAAACGACACCCTTTGCAACAGATTTCCCATTCTTTCCCTACAAATCATTATGACACTGAATTTCTTACCCCAAAGGGTGTCGTTTAAAACGACACCCTTTGCAACAGATTTTCCTCACTTTCTCAAAAAACCCTTATCACACTGAATTTCTTACCCCAAAGGGTGTCGTTTTAAACGACACCCTTTGCAACAGATTTTCCTCACTTTCTCAACAAACCCTTTATCACACTGGATTTCTTACCCAAAGGGTGTCAGTTTAACTGACACCCTTTGCTTTCTTGACGGCCGCCCACACTATGGGCGGCCTTTGACCAACGTCGGTAATCCCGACGTTGGTTATGAAGCAACACATTTGATTCTACAGAGCTTTACTAACGTCTTTTGATAAGGTTTTATGGTGTCGGTAATGCCGACGTTGGTCAATAACCAACGTAAGGATTACTTACGTTGGTTCCAGCAGTTGCTTCTCAAAGGGGGTGCATAGTATGCACCCCCCTAACACTTTCAAAGTTATTGAACGGGGGTAGATAATGACTACCCCCATACAAAGAAAAAGCAACACCTTGTGAATTTTTTGATGGTTTTTGCAAAAATCGTCAATCGGCCGATGACCGTCAGTGCACCATCAACGGCCACGACGGCCGGTCTTTTATGGAGGGAAAATGAGCAATTTTTAGTAGTTTTTTGAGGTGCTCTTACCAGCCGCCGAGCCGGCGACTTTTCGGACCTTTTATTATAAATTTTTTTTTGAAGTTAAAACTTTTTTGAAATTCAAAATGTTGTGAAAGTCATAGGCTCAACGGCCTTTTGGACATGTGTTGTTTTTGAGACCATGTTCATGATACCACCTTCATTTTCATCACCGGCCTCCTCATGTTCCGATGTTGGCTCACCGGCCGATCCTTTTTATGCGTTTTTATGGTCTGACTTTTATACATTATTATGTTTTATTGTTTTTTCTTAAAATAATAAAAATATAGTATAAATAAGTATAAAGAACTGTGTATTTGGCACCATAAAGTGTGATGTAAAGAATCAAAACAGCAACATTTTTTACAAGAGACTTTTGTGTTTTGATACTTCTTTAAAATTGTGAAAAAAACAGAGTAAAATTTTTGTTTCTGGAAAAAAATTGAAAAACAAAATCAAAAAATTCAACATTTTGAGAATTGAGAATCAAGTAATGTCTATCGTATCTACTATCAAACGTTTTTTGTACGACTGGAGCCGCCCAAGTATGTTGGACGCGAGCGAGCAAGTGCAAGGCAAAGACTGTTCGGTTGGGTGTACGGTGAATGTGTACGAACGGTTTTTTTCAAGGATGAATGAGGGGACGTGGAAGGGCGATGCTCAGACTTTGGAGTGTTTGCAGAAAGTAATGGATAGCATCAATAAGTATACGTACCATGTAGTGAAAGGGTGTGTGCAAAGTGGCAAAAGTCAGTTAATCATCTATTATAGTGCTTGGATGGCATATGAGCAAAATATGAACGTTGTTGTGATGTTGCGCAATCAGACTGCGGACATCAAGTCGTTAAAGGACAAATTTAGCCAGTTCAAAGGAGAAAAAGGGTTTAACGACTTGGAAGTCATTGAGTTTGCAAAGTTCTTTAAGGAAAATTGCATAGAAGAGGTCGCTAGCAAATTTCGAGAATCAAAAAAAGTGTTTGTAATGCTTGGAAATTCTGAACAGCTAGAAAAGCTGAACAATGTAGTTGAGGCAAGTAATGGAAGGTGTCCTTTCGCAATGTGTATAGATGAGTTAGACTTGAATGAAAAGCAAGCATCAACGCGTTTTCAGCATGAATTCATCAAATTGAAGGGGTCTGGCAACATATCCCATGTAATTGGAGTGACAGGAACAGCATTGCCAGTATTGTTTAAAAGATTGGATGAATTATCAAACGAGCAAGTAGTCAGGTTGAAGGAGCCTTTGAATTACAAAGGCATCCACAACATAACTTTCACGACGATCGACATTACAAAAAAAGATGCGGTTGAAAAGGTTATGTTGAACATGTTAAAGTCGGACTATGCATTTTATGATAGTAATGGTGAGAGACATCCAGCTATTCTCTTGGTAAAAGACGACCGTGTAAAAGCGAACCAGTTTGAGATGATGCAGACACTTGTAGCAAACCCGCAGCTAGACAAGAAGTGGGCGGTGATTGTATACAATGGTGATGGTCTTTATGTCAGATTGCCGGGAAATAGGCCTTTCAACTCGAGTATCAAACCCAACGGTATCAATGAGTGTTTACAGATGTTGAAAGAATCTTCTGTCAAGGATTCTTTGAAGTATATTGCAATTATTTCAGGTGACCTTGCAAATAGGGGATTGTCGTTTGTAAGCAAGGATTACGTATGGCATTTAACACATATGATCATGTGTGCGAGACCCTGTTCAACAGGGACAAACCTGGTGCAGTACGTGCGTTTATGTGGTTGTTACAATGATGATATTCCTTTGGAGATGTTTACGTCAAGTGATATCAGGGACGAGTTGTTTGCTTACGACAACCTGCAAGAAAGGTGTGTGGACAAGTGTGAAGAACCTTTGATTGATGAAGACCAGCTAAGAGAGAGACTATCAAAAATGAAGTTGGATTCAGCTTGTGTTGTGAGGAGACCAATTGATACGCAACTAAAAGTGAAATATACTAATGTATCTCAGTACGACAAAGTGATGGTTGGACAGAAAATTAATGCGCAGACAATGAAAGAAGCTATCGAAAAGGTACAAGAAGAGTTTGGCAAGAAGCCAAAGGTAATGGTGAAGAAGATTAGGTTCGCAGGTGCACAAACACCTGAAAATATTAAGAAAATCAAGTACCAACTGAAACAAAGGTATGAAATCGACAAGTACATAAACGTGATAGATGAAAGCAGGTACCTTCATCTGTACAAGAATCCGTTTTTTGTAACAAACACATATTCAAAGAGTATGGCAATGATAAACAAAAATGGGAAAGACAGAACAGATGTGTACGTCAAACAGTTTACCAAGGAATCAATGTCGCACGGAGACTTGTTCTTGTTTGAAACTCCTTCGGGAATTTTCTTGTCTGACAACATTGATAAAGAAGAGTTGGAGAACATGTTTATAAAGTATCAGTTGCAGGTGTAATCGAAACAAAGTAAGCCCGAAAGAGCTCTCATTAGAGCTTGAGTAGGGCTTTTTGTTTTCAAGGGACTTGAGAATTCGAGTTGGGACTTGAGCATTCGAGTTGGGAATTGACATTCCTTCACAACTATTTTGTGTGATAATAGTAAGTATGAAGCCTTTTGTAAACTATATAGGTTCTAAGTATAGGTTTATGAAGAAAATTGAGCATTTGTTTCCGGATGAAATTTCCAGATACTTTGAACCATTTGTTGGCGGGGGAAGTGTTCTTTTCCACCTTAACACACACAAGAACATTGAACGTAATTACATTAATGACATTGACAAAAACATCATAACGTGTTACAAAGCAATCAAAAGTGATCCAGAAAAACTCATAAAGTACTTGGATAAGTTTGACAAAGGCAAAAGTCGCAAGGATTTCAACTATATTGTAGAAGTGTTTAATGGTGGTGTGAAGTCTAGCCGGTCCCCGATATTGAAGGCGGCTATGTTGATATATTTGTTGAAGGTATCATTCAATTCCAGATTAAATCATCATGAAAGCGATAACAGCATAAAACCTAATTACTCAAAGGCGAATACAAAAAAGTCTATTTACGATGCAGACAACATCAGAGAGATTTCGAAGGTATTGCGCAAGACGACAATAGCAACGCTTGACTACAAAGACTTTCTTGAAAAGTACACGCCAAAAAAGGGAGATTTTGTATTCTTTGATCCGCCATACTTTGTGGAGCAAGTGGGTTCTTACTACACAGAATCGTTTGCAAAAGACGATTACTCTGCGCTGTTGAAGGTGTGTGATGTCCTAGACAAGAGAGGTGTAAAATGGATGGTGACAGTAAACAAACATCCCAAGATAAAGAAGTTGTTTAGTGCTGGAAGCTCGCGGACAAAGTACAACATCGCATCCTTCGAAAAGTATTCTTCTATTTCGGCAGGAAAGGGCAAAGAGTATGAGATGGTTATAAGGAACTACAAGTAACCTTAAACCAGGAGCTGTCATATTACCAGAATATTTTCATTCTCTCTAATACGTGTTTTGATTTTGTGGAGTAATACTAATACTAATACTAATACTAATACTAACACTAATACTATGACGTGGATATCGGATATTTACAAAGAGATATTTGAACTGAACAACTTGCTACGCATCTTACGGAATAAGTTGGCAAATTCAACAGACGATGATCAACGAAGAGCATTGGCAGAGCAGGAAACAGTTTGGGATGTGAAGATTAATGAGTTAAAATCAAAATTGTTCAAAAAACAAGAAAGTACAGGATAATTTTTTTTGTGTTGTTATAGTAGTAGACTATTGCAACAAATGGAAGCATATGGTATTCCAGAGTACGAGTCATATTGGGAAGCGGTTGAGTTTGAGGAGTACACAAATGAGGACTTGGTGAATTTCGTGTACGTTTTAGATGATAAGACATCGGACCTGAACGCGATCGAGCAGAAAGTTGTGATAATGTTGGCTGGTACTGATGATGTAGACAAACACAGGACTTTATACGAACATCATCTTGACCTATTTATTCAGAATCAAAATTCTTTCAAGCAGTCTTTTAATGACGCAAGAATGCAGTTACAAAAGTTTATGAGACAACGGGTACTATACGCAAGCGTTGACAAGTACTTCAACACGTTGAAAATGAAGAGTCGAGACACCATTACACCAGTTACTCCAACATCAAGATTTTCACCACTGACACTGTTTTCACCCAAATCAGCTAGTTCAGGAAAAGGTGGTTTGTTTAGCAAGCATCCTGAAGGGTCTATATTTGCTAATGTTGACCCGGTTGATTTTGCGGCAACTTGTCATAAGATGTTCTTGTTTTACTATTTTATGATGGAAACGCGTTACTATCATTATTACAGTAAGTTCGAAAAGGTGTCTATGGGAGGATATGCAGGTGAGTTCAAGTCGTTTTTCAACAACTTCTACAGGAAGCTGGAATTGGAGGTAGAGTTGTATTGTTTATCGAAGCAGTTTTCTTTGTTAACAGAAATCATTATTACGGTGACACAAGCAATGCTTGAGTTAGGGAACATTCCTCTTGCAAAGATATGTATTATGTTACTAGACAGATTTAAGTTGTGCAAGGAGAAGCGAATTTCACAATTCAAGGAAACTGTAAGAGACCTGAAGAGCTTCAACAAGTATCAATACCTAATTGATCCGGATTCAATTCGACTGGCGTTTGTGAGTTCTAGAGAGGTCAAGAACAGAACGACTGCATTCACTAAGATATATACAAAAGTTGCAGCCACACGTAAGCTAATACTGTCAGAACAATTAGATGTACATGTACAAGAAGCTGATTCTCTTGTTTATAGTTTCTTACAACCAGATGTTTTCATTATTCATCCATTGTACGCTGGAACAAAATCAGAGATAGAATGCATAAAGGAACGATGTAAGTAACGGAGACTTAACGAAGTGATAGTCTTAAAGAAGCTAAGTAATTGAGGCTTAACTAAGTAATTCAGTCTTAGCTAAGTAAAACACAAAAGAATTGATTATAAAAAGAATAAGATTAGTTTAGTCTAGAAAACTGTCTACAAATAACAAATAGTTACCAAAAGTTACACATACAATGGATTGCATTAAGTTTGTTGTGTTTGACTTGGATGATACATTGGTGTGTACACATAAAGGGGAGTTGATTGGTAAGGTACGCGAGGTGTTGCACACACTGAAAGTAAACGGGTATCTTGTGGGCTTGGCATCTTATAATTGTCAGGCAAATGAAGTATTGAAAAAGCATGACATTGAATGTTACTTTGATGTAGTGGTGTATGAAAACTGGAAGGAAAAATTTGATATGAAGTGTGGTATGTTACAGCATATGATAATTATATCAAATTTACCAAGTCATCAAATTCTATTCTTGGATGACCAAGAAAGGTTTTTAGAAACAGCACGCGAACTTGGAATACGGACATGCCAAGTAAATAAAAATAGACGGTTGGTGTATGATGTATTAAAAGACTACAAGCTAATTGCGGAAAGGTACTGAAGAAAATAGGGAATAATTCAATACTATAGAATACGCGTTGCAAAATTGTGATTTTTTTACGATGATACTGTAAATATCATGGTACAAGTAAAGGTTTACGGTCATGCTAAGGCCACATGTACACAAAGAGTTTTAATTTTGTTGGAAGAGCTTGAGTTGAAGTACGAATTCATTGAAGTTGACATTGCTGCAGGGGAGCAAAAGGAGCCTGCGTACAAAGAGATGCAACCATTTGGTAAGGTTCCTGTGGTAAAGTACGGAGACAAAACGTTATTCGAGTCCAGAAGCATTCTAAGATACATTGCAAAAAACAACAAAGATCCGGTTGACTTGTTGGGAGATGTTTACTGTGACATTTGGTTGGAGGCTGAGTCACAAAATTTCAATCCATACATAAGTGCAATTGTTAATGAAAGAGTGTTCAAGAAGTTGAGAGGAGAAGAAGCAAATGAAGAGGTTGTGAAGAATAACTTGAAAAGTTTAGAAAGTGTTCTTGATGTTTACGAAGGACGTTTAGCGTCTCAAGATTACATTGGAGGGGATTCTTTCAGCATTGCGGACATTTCGCACATTCCATATGCATACGCATTCCTGAAGTGTGGATACAAGGAAACAGTAAAGAGCAGACCGAATGTGTATAATTGGATGAAACGAATCATGAGAAGGGAAGCTGTAAAGAATGTGTTGGACGGCAACTTTGGTCAGTAAACAACGTTAGTCAGAGAAGCGAACCCTAAACCCTTAGAAGTATCCAAGAAAGTATTTTATTGTTAATTAACAATAAAGTACATGCCAAGCAAAGCACCTAAACGAGCGTCAAAACGCACAGGCTCAGAGAGCCGCACCCGAAGAGTTAGTCCCAAACGCAAGACCACCAAACGTACAGGCTCAGAGAGCCGCACCCGAAGGGTTAGTCCAAAAAGAAAGACCACCAAACGAAAGAGTTCCAAGCAAAAGAGTCCCAAGCGAGTGTCAAAGAGTAAAGGCTCAGAGAGCCGCGCCCGAAGGGTTAGTCCAAAAAGAAAGACCACCAAACGAAAGACTCCCAAACGAAAGACCACCAAAAGAAAGACCACCAAAAGAAAGACCACCAAACGAAAGACTCCCAAACGAAAGACCACCAAACGAAAGACCACCAAACGAAAGAGTTCTAAGCGAGTGTCAAAGAGTAAAGGCTCAGAGAGCCGCACCCGAAGGGTTAGTCCAAAGACAAAGAGCTCTAAGCTTAAGTCAAAGTCTTCCAAGAGAAAATCAACAAAGACTTTAAAACGCACAGGCTCAGAGAGCCGCACCAAACGAAACATCCCGAAACATGTAAAAACTGAAAAGGGAAAGAAAAATGCCAAATCGGAAGGTAAGGGTATGGAAATCTTGACGTTTGGAGATTTTAGGTTTACTGGCAAGATTGCAGGCTTTGATTTTGATTGGACATTGGTGAAGCCCAAGAGTGGGGGAACATTTCCGAGGAATCGCGAAGATTGGGAATGGCTAAGACCGAATGTACCAGATGTATTGAGAAAGTTAAATACTGAAGGTTACAGCGTGACAATATTTACTAATCAGACCAAAGGTTGGAAGTTGGATCAAATAAAGGATGTGTTTGGTACACTTGACATTCCAGTGCGAGTAGCTGTTGGGTTAGATAAGTCTCATAACAAACCGAGTAGAATTATGTTTGACACTGTTGTTGGAGAAGCCAAATGGAGCAAAGAAGATTCGTTCTTTGTAGGTGATGCATTGGGGAGGAAGAATGATTGGAGTGATACTGACGCATTATTTGCGAAGAAGGTTGGATTGAGAGTTATCAGTCCGGAGGAGATGTTTCCGTTTGAAGACAATAACCACCCGCGAGTTAAAACGGTAGCATTCCAAGAACTTGTCATCATGGTTGGATATCCGGGAAGTGGTAAAAGCACAATTGCAAGGGAAGTGTTTGGTGTGAATGATGCTTACATAGTTTTGCATGGAGATGACCTAAAGACACAGGACAGGATTGTAAGGGAAACGAAGAAAAAACTTGAAGCGGGTAAGTCAGTTGTAGTAGATGCAACAAATCCATCGAAGGAGAAACGACGAGTTTTGATTGATTTAGCAAAGTCGTACAATGTGCCAGTGAGGTGTGTACATGTTAGTACATCGATGGAGGAGTCATTGCATAGGAATGAAAAAAGAGAAAAAGTTGTACCAAAAATAGCGTACTACATGTATAGAAAGAAGTTCGAAGAGCCTGATAGTTCCGAAGGTTGTGTCGTTGTAGTTGTGTGAACGCGAAATCGCGTTTGTATTATTCAATGCGTCACGGTAAAAGAAGAAATGAATTTTGTTATAACATCTTAACAATGGACTTGTTAAGAAGCAGTATAATGGGTAAAGAGTTTGTGAACTACCGGAAGAGTACAGTAAAAGAGGACCGGGTTAGGTTTAGTAAGAAGGTGCGATGTGCAGGCATAGGTAACATTCCTATTGTGATAGATTCTGTTGATGCTGATTTATCGAATGCATTGTCGGAAAAATCAGGAAGGTACATGAAACACGGAGTTGAGATGGTATTTCATATGGATGCGACTGTGCCTGATGTATTGAAAGAGGTGAAGATACATTTAATGCAAAAGGATCATGAACAAATGATAAAAGATACTGATTTAACATTAGGGTTGGAAGATGGGACATTTCCAGATGGAAAGAAGAACCTTGGTGAACTATATAAGGAGCACCGAAACCGTGACGACAAGATACTGTATTTTTTGTTGTCTAAGGAACAAAGTATGTATGCATATATAATGTCTATACTAGCGTATCTTAAGGAATCCTTGTTGAAAGTAATTGGTATTCGAAGATAATGGTTATTCTGTTACCGGTACACTCTGAATTTATGATACTTCTGTAAACTTGTTACTCTGTTGTGATCACAGAATAATTGTATGAGCTTAGGATATTCCAGGCTCTGTTTTTACCTAAAAATGCTGTTGGGTATATTTGTTAGTCTGTTGCCATTACAATATAATTTTTTGAGGTTAGGATATTTAGGTAAACTGGTTAGCATGTTGTCATGACAATGCAATAGTAGGAGGTTAGGTAATAACGGTAAACTTGTTAGTCTATTACCATCACAGAATAATTTTTTCAGTTTAGGATACACAGGTAAACTTGTTAGTCTGTTATTCTGACAGTGTAATTCTTGAAGCTTAGGATATTCCGGTAAACTTGTTAGTCTGTTATCCTGACAATCTAGTACTCGGAGGTCGGGATATTCGGGTAAACTTGTTAGTCTGTTGTTAACACAGTATAATTCTTGCAGGTTAACAAATTCTGATAAACGTGTGAGTTGGTTGTTGACACACGTCAAGTATGTTAGATTAGGATATTCGGGTAAACTTGTTAGTCTATTGTCATCACAGGATAATGTTTGAAGCTTAGGATATTCGGGTAAACTTGTTAATAGGTTACTCCGACAACGCAATGTTTGGAGGTTGGGATATTTCGATAAACTTGTTAGTATGTTGTTATTACAATACAATTCTGTAAGTGTAGGATATTCTGGTAAACTTGTTAGTCTATTGTCATCACAGGATAATGTTTGAAGCTTAGGATATTCGGGTAAACTTGTTAGTCCATTCAACTTACAGTTTAACTCTTTAAGCTTAGGATATTTCGATAAACTTGTTAGTCTGTTGTTATTACAATACAATTCTGTAAGTGTAGGATACTCCGGTAAACTTGTTATTCTGTTATCCTCACAATTTAGTTCTCGGAGGTTAGGATACTCCTGTAAACTTGTAAGTCTGTTACTTTCACAAAACAATATTTCGACGTTAGGTAGTAATGGTAAATTTGTAATTTCATTGTCGTCACAATATAATTCTACAAGGTTAGGATATTCGGGTAAACTTGTTAGTCTGTTATTATAACAACGCAATGTTTGGAGGTTAGGATATTGCGGTAAAGTTGTTATTTTATTGTTCACACAGGATAAAATTTGAAGCTTAGGATACTCCGGTAAACTGATTAGTCTATTGTCATCACAGACCAATTTTATGAGCTTAGGATATTCAGGTAAACTTATTAGTTTGTTTCTCTGACAATGCATTCTTTGGAGGTTAGGTAATAATGGCATACTTGTGATACCTTTATTCTCAACAGTTATATAAAAGATTATATAAACGGAAAAAAATCACTGTAGTAACTTGTAGTAATCATTTTTTACAATCAGCTCGCTTATTTTGCTTTGTTCGGTGTTTAGGTAAATGAGATTACCTTCGTCTTGCCAATCAACTCGGTATTTATTCAAGAAATATTTGGATATGTAGTCACGATTGTTTTTACAATACTTATTGAAAAGTTTGTTTGTTTGACAAAGGTTAAGAACGGAGTCTAAATCAGAGGACTCTACGATTTGAAGAAAGAGTTCAACAGGAAGAGTTTTGGCGTTGTTGTTCATTTGATAATACCAAATAAAATGTTTTAGATAAAATTGAAGATCCAAGTTCTAAAGTGACTGATTATTGCATCTAACTGTTTTGAGGTTGGGATAATCTGGTAAACTTGTTATTGTGTTACCATTACAATATAACACTTTGAGCTTAGGATATTGCGGTAAACTTGTAAGTCGGTTATCCTGACAATACAGTTCTCGAAGGTTAGGATATTCTAGTAAATTATTTATTCTATTTCTCCGACAGTGTAATGTTATTAGGTTAGGATATTGCGGTAAACTTGTTATTCGATTGTCATCACAGAATAAATGTTGAAGCTTAGGATGTTCTGGTAAACTTGTTAGTATGTTACGACTACAATACAATAGTTCGAGGTTAGGATATCGCGGTAAGTTTGCTAGTCTGTTACTCTGACAATGCAATGTTTGGAGGTTAGGATAGTCCTGTAAACTTGTCAAATGGTTCATTTCACAGAATAATTCTTCAAGGTTAGGTAATAATGGTAAACTTGATATTCGATTGTCATCACATAATAATTTTATAAGTTTAGGATATTCTAGTAAACTTGTTAGTCTGTTACGACTACAATACAATAGTTCGAGGTTAGGATAGCTCGGTAAACTTGTCAAATAGTTTCTTCCACAGTATAATTCTAAGAGCTTAGGATATTCCGGTAAACTTGTTAGTTTGTTTCTCTGACAATGCAATCTTTGGAGGTTAGGTAGTATTGGTATACTTGTGATACCTTTACCTTCAACCTTGATTTCTTCAAGTTTATAAAATCTTTTGTATAACTGAAGTAACTTGTAGTAATCCTTCGTTTTGATCAGCTCGCTTATTTTGCTTTGATCTGTGTCTATGTAAATGAGATTTCCTTCGTCTTGCCAATCAACTCTGTATTTATTCAAGAAATATTTGGATATGTAGTCACGATTGTTTTTACAATACTTATTAAAAAGTTTGTTTGTTTGACAAAGGTTAAGAACGGAGTCTAAATCAGATGACTCTACGATTTGAAGAAAGAGTTCAACAGGAAGAGTTTTGCCGTTGTTGTTCATTTTTTGATAATACCAAATAAATAAATTTTTACTAGTTTGGAAGTTGTAGATTATCGCAGCTAAATATTTGGAGGTTCGGATATCGTGGTAAACTTGTTAGTCTGTTGTTATAGAAGAAGTTGAAGCTTAGTTAGGTCATATATGTAACTAATGGTAATAACCATACTTTGACAAATCCAGTCAGTCTGTCCAGATTTAATCATATTCATCAAGTGTCCATGCTCACTAAACTTGTCAATAATCACGTCTTCCTGTGCTTCTTCATGAACACCCGTGACAATCAATATCCATCCTTCGACGGCTAAACACGGTTGTTAGTAGTCACTCTATTTTGGAGTTTAGGATATTTTGGTAAACTTGTTATTTCGTTACCATGGCAATATAACAATCTGAGCTGAGGATATTTGGGTAAACTTGTTAGTCTGTTATTCTGACAATCCAGTTCTCGGAGAATAGGATATTCGGGTAAACTACTTAGTCTGTTATTCTGACAATATAGTTCTTGGAGATTAGGATATTTAGGTAAACTTGTTAGTCTGTTATTCTGACAATATAGTTTTCGGAGCTTAGGATATTTCGGTAGACTTGTTAGTCCGTTACTCCGACAATCCAGTTCTTGGAGATTAGGATACTCCGGTAGACTTGTTAGTCCGTTACTCTGACATTGCAGTAGTTGGAGATTAGGATATTGGGGTAGACTTGTTAGTCCGTTACTCTGACAATACAGTTCTTGGAGATTAGGATACTCCGGTAAACTTGTTAGTCCGTTACTCTGACAATTCAATCTTAAAAGTTTAGGATACTCGGGTAGACTTGTTAGTCCGTTACTCCGACAATCCAATATTTGGAGGTTAGGATACTCCGGTAAACTCGTTATTTCGTTACTCTGACAGTCTAAATATTGGAGCTTAGGATATTCGGGTAAACCCGTTAGTATGTTATTATAACAATACAAATTTACAAGGTTAGGATATTCCGGTAAACTACTTAGTCTGTTATTCTGACAATACAGTTCTTGGAGATTAGGATATTCCGGTAAACTACTTAGTCTGTTTTTCTGACAATGCAGTTTTCGGAGCTTAGGATATTTCGGTAGACTTGTTAGTCCGTTACTCTGACAGTCTAAATATTGGAGCTTAGGATACTCTGGTAAACTTGTTAGTTTGTTACTCTGACAATGCAATCTTTGGAGGTTAGGTAATAATGGCATACTTGTGATACCTTTATTCTCAACCTTGATTTCTTCAAGTTTATAAAATCTTTTGTATAACTGCAGTAACTTGTAGTACTCTTTCTTTACAATCAGCTCGGTTATTTTGCTTTGTTCGGTGTTTACGTAAATGAGATTACATTTGTCTTGCCAATCAACTAGGTATTTATTCAGGAAATATTTGGATATGTAGTCACGATTTTTTTTACAATAGGAGTTGAAAAGTTTGTTTGTTTGACAAAGGTTAAGAACGGAGTCTAAATCAGAGGATTGGACGATTTGAAGAAAGAGTTCAACAGGAAGAGTTTTGCCGTTGTTGTTCATTTTTGATAATACCAAATAAATAAAATTTATTGTATGCATGCGGAGTGGCGGATCGCGTACCATGCACTGGAAGAGATAAAAAGAACACCAAGAAAGAACTTGTCAAGTTTCTCGTGTATGATTTAAAAGTGAAATTGTACTAATTGTAAACACTTGGTAGAGCTTCAAACAAATGACACACAAGACAAAGTGCATCAATTTGGTGTCAGGACCTAGTTGTGGAAAGAGTGTGATGAGTGCCTTGATATTTGCCGAACTAAAAAGTATGCATAAGTCTGCAGAGTTGGTACAAGAGTTTGCAAAGCAGCTTGTGTGGACGGAACAATTTGAAGAGTTGAACAATCAGTATCATGTAAGCATGACACAATACAGATGGTTGAAAGCGGTTGATGGTAAAGTAGATTACATTGTGACTGACAGTCCACTACTATTAGGATTGTTATATAACCGTATTTACCCCACGAATGTGAGTAATGTGCAGAAAACTGAAGAGATGATATTGTCAAAAATGAGCGAATTTGACAACATTTACATATTCTTGGAAAGAAGTGACTACCCATTTGAACGGCATGGAAGAGTTCATACTGAAAGTCAGTCCCACGAGATCGACGACCAGTTGAAAAGTCTGATGGATTCCATGGGTTTGCAGTATCTTAGTGTAAAGTCAAGTAAGACCAGTATTTCTAAAATAATAGATTACGTATTGTAGAACTTTTTGTAGAAGACTGTGACAAACCCTTTCTGATGACTATGAAAGTGTACAGAAAGTTGTGTAAACCCTTAACCGCTATGTAATCGCAACGGTTTCTATTTAAAATCAAGTATACATTCAAATAGTAAGCAGTTTTCTGCATACATATGTCACTACAAAAGTATTACTACTTAACATCTGGGTTGTTTGTTGGGTTTGGTGTTGGGTATCAATCCAATAATTATCTATATGGTAAAAGTTCCATACAACTTCCAGAACTAATTACAGGATATTCAAAAGCAAAGTGGGATCTTGAAAAGCAAATGCAACAGACAAATGATTACAGAGTTAAGAAGGCAATTACTGAAGAGGAAAAGATTAAACAATATGTTCTACCAAAAAGAGGGTTAAGGTTATTTGACAAGATGTATCAAATGTCATGGGATGAAAGAAATGTTTATTGTATTCCAAATGATACACAGGTATTTATGGATGACTTGATGCTAAAGGATGTTTCGGAAGATAAACAGAAGGCTGTTATTGCATTGAAAGAAAGTCTACCTGAAAAGATTAACGAGTTGATTAATGAAGAGGTGGGTAAGTTATTTAAGTGATTCCTAAAAACTGAACGCTCTCAAATACTCTGGTAAATTAGGTAAATGTACAACAAATACACTTTTACATTTGAAGCAATCCTTACTGAATGTCGTAATAAAGCATTTGTTTTGCGTGTATAGTGACTTTGACGCGTGGATCTGATACAGAAAGTTTGTAGTTCCATAAGCAGTCATAGTTTGCAACGGCATTTCTGAGGCCTTCAATGAGGAATGTTCTATATGCTAGTCTTGGTCCAGTTGCGTTGTTGAGAGCTTCTTCCTTCCATGAGTTAACAATGTCGGTAATGTCAATTGAATGAGATGCGACTTGGTAGTCTCGAGTGTAACAGTGGATGACAAGAGTTACATTGCACGAACCTGAGAAGTCAGCCAAGTCTTGGACATTGTCAGTAGCATATTCTAACACTGTTTTGATGGCGTTGAATGTAGCTCCAGTTCCAGTTGTGGCAGTATTGCTGTATATGAATGTCGAAACAATTTCTGGTGTGGCTGAGTTTGTAGTAAGAGAACGCACGGAGTCAATGATGGAGCTATTGAGAGTCAAAAACACTTCTGGGTCAACATAGTCATCGACAATAGTTTGTAATTGTTGTAGTTCGGACTCTGATAAGGTATCAGTGGTGGTGACATAAACATTAGGATACTCGAAAATGAAGTAATCGTACTTAGGGCAAGCTCGGAGTGCGTTTTCAAAGGCTGGAAATTTTTGGATGGAAGGTTTGTTGAAGATGTATTCTGGCATTACTTTTTGTTTCTTGAATGTTATACACTAATACAATAAAAAACTTGTTGTTATTTTTACGAAACAAATGTTTAGGGTATCATAAAGTTGGCCACTTGCGTAAAAAAAATCCTCAACCACCAAACGAGAGGTACGTTCGTGGTCCGAACGATAGAATTTCCACTTTGGAATACATGAGATGCACCGATTTTACATACTTATCAAAGGTACTTTCCATTATATCATTGTTACTTGCAAATTTGGGATTTTTAAAATATACGATGATTGTATATAATACGTTATGAATATTGTGATTATTGTAGGCTTGTTTCTTTTTGTAATTCTTTCCATTGTTTTCATTGTATTGGGATTGTATTTTGGTGGTGTTTTTGGCCAAGGTGAATCAACAGACCCATCAACAGAGCCATCAACAGACCCATCGACAGACCCATCGACAACATCATCAACACCAACATCGCCATCAACATCAACAACGCCAACATTGAAAGTTGTACCTTCAAATATAGATGCAGTATTTGGTTGGCAAGGTCCACATGAAAATCCGGGGTTGAAGGATCAAACAGAAGAGGATTGCAGACAAGCGGCGTTGAGAGATTCCAAGTATGTTGCGTATGGGTATAGAACATCAGAACATCCTGAAGAACGTTGGAAGAACACGTGTTTCTTGTACACAAGCGGATTTGGGCCATTTAAGGGAACCCCGGATGACAAAGCACACAAGACAGGTTGTCTTAGACCAGGTGAGAAAGTGGAATGGGGTTGTAAAACAGTACCTCCAATAGATGCAGTGTTTGGTTGGCAAGGTCCACATGAAAATCCGGGTTTGAAGAACCAAACAGAAGAGGATTGCAGACAAGCAGCGTTGAGAGATTCCAAGTACGTTGCATACGGGTATAGAACACAAGAACATCCCGAAGAACGTTGGAAAAACACGTGTTTTTTGTACACAAGTGGATTTGGACCATTTAAGGGAAACCCGGATGACAAAGCGCACAAGACAGGTTGTCTTAGACCAGGTGAGAAAGTGGAATGGGGTTGTAAAACACAAGCACCAACGACACAATGAAAAACTTGCTCGTATTTTACTAAAAACAAAATGTTGACGTATTGTAAAACAGTATGAATGCAGCATCAACTGGATCGTTATTGCTTATTGCAGCAATTTTTATGATAGCTACAACAGCCATTGGAACTGAATGTTACAATAAAAACGAAAACCTTAAAGCGGAGAAGAAACACAACTTCAACTTCCTTGTTTTCAACTTGGTAGTTGCTATATTTTTATTCTTTAGCGCATTTTCGGCCATATACTTTGGCATTAAGAAATCCATGTAAATTAAAAAGTGAATTTTTCGTGTAAGAAATGTATCACTACATTTCTTAGTTACGATGACTATAACTGTTTTGCCGCAAGTACAATTGTATCTCCATTTTTTGATGGAAAAGATGTATATCTTTGCGGATAACGTTGATGTTGATGAATCTAATTGTATAGTTGACATTGACAAATTGACAGGACTTGACTGGCCGAAGAAAATAAGTGATGAGAATATGGTGAAACTAACAGAATCCGTATTAACCAAGTACAGATGTTATGACGTTCTCGATTTTAATAGGAGAAGCAGGTTGGACGTTAACGTAGCGTACAAGCTATATGAACAGCATAAATTATACAAAGGAACCTCAAGTAAATCAAATTCAACAACCAAGGTAAACTCAACAACGACAGACAAAATTGGTCAGCTTGTTCATAATCCCGAGTTGGACACTTCTGACACCATTTTTGTAGGTTCTCTTGGTTACATTACTACAGAACATTTGGTATATAGTTTTGGTGAACTTATTAGAACTGGGGGTAAGTATGACTCTTACAGATACGAGTACAAGTTCGAGTATGAGAAGAATGTCTTTAGTATATATGATTGGGTTGATGAGTCGTCTTCGTTTTACCCTGAAAAAGATATTTACTGGCATGTAGCATCGAATACCCAAGACAAAGCTGTAATTAAGCGCTTTGTGAAGAACTTAAAACATCAAGTGACTTTGTACAGTGAGGGTAAAGAGTGTTGTTGAGTTGTTAAGCAAAAATTGAAACGTTATCAGAGTTCACTTGTTTTAGTTCTAATGTTTTCAGTATGACTGACTTACTATCTGAAAACCTTGGTAGATTGAACTTGGATAATAAAAACTTTGTTTTGGATAAAAACTTTGTTTTGGATAAATCGTTAGTGACGGGAAATTGCGTGCACATCATGAACATCAAACTTCATTTCTATCATATTTGGTATTTGTTTCGTGAAAGGCCTATTGTTTATGAGAATGGCAAATCTGGTCTTTTAAGTGGGTCATGTAAATATTATGAGTATCCTCTGTGTATCGAAGGACATGACGCAGTGTTTATTGTTTATGCATGGGGCAGTGATTTTTTGAAGATAAAAGAGTGGAGTGTTGGAGCACGTTGTTCTGATGATACTTTGATAGTTAAGTTTTTAGAATATTTGTTTGAAGAGGTAAAGCGCTATAGTAGATACTACAGCTGTATCGAGAAAGGGGTGTTTTCTAGCGAGTATCCAGAAGTTGATGCAAACTTAAAATTGATTAAGAAAGAGTTGATAGTGCACAGAGACTGTTTAAAAGAGCTATAGCCTCAATTGCCGATCCAAAAGAATAACCCATAACAGGCGGTAAAGAAAAAATTGAATAAATATCCGGATTTTGAAAAAATGTAAATGAGCAAAATCGCAAAGAGACGTATCGCCAAGTCTAATGACATTGCAAAAACGAAACGCAAACGCATGGACGCCCATAATGACGTTGAAAAGAAGAGAAGAGCCACAGTGAAGGCAATGTTCAAAGAACTAACATTTTTGTTGGATTTGCCACAGAAGACAGCTAGCATCGGTGTGTTGGAAGCAGCTGTCAACCGCATTAAGCATGAGCATGTACCTGATGTAACGATTGTGTATGAAACTACATCACCGTCGTTGCCAGTCAAGAAAGATGTATTCATGGGTGCTAACATGGAAACAAACATTGACTTTGATGAATGGTTGGATTAGACATGCGAAGTATAGCCCGGAAAGCCAGTACTGAAAAGTACTCGTGAGTACGGGCTATACTTTTTTCATTTCCCAGTGTACTTGCACGTACAATAAAAAACTGAAGAAAAATTGGGTTTGCGAAAAGTTGTGACAACTAACAACTAACAACTAACAACTAACAACTAACAACTAATGGACAAGTATCTTCGTTTGGAATTTTTTAAGCGTCAGGGTTTCCCTACTAAGATGGATGGTGTGGAGTTTATTGAAAAGACTCCGAAGTTGAAGAAGCTTATGGCGAAACTACACGCCGACATTGAAGACTATAAGTGTGAAAAAGTTGATGAGTTTGAACAGAACTTTGACAAGTTTGATGAGGAAAAGAAGGTGTTCTTGGTAGGTGTGAAGGACAAAAGAAAGGAACGTATTGAGGAGAAAAAGAAGATCTCGAAGTTAGCATTGAAAGATGAGCTTCGAGCTGAGATTTTGAAAGAACTTGAAGCTGAAAAGGAAGCTGAGCTAGCACAAGTGCATGCAGACTTGATTCCGAAGTATGACAAGGATAGTATTGATGTTGAGCTTGACAGAAAATTCACGGCAGTTGCCAAGAACAAGGCTAACCTAACTAAGAAACAGGTAGATGAAGTCAAGGCTCTTAAGAAAGAAGCTGAAGCAGCATTTCATGTACTTGCCAAGGTGAGTGAAAGACTTGAAAAGTACATGTGAAGTCGAACCACCTAAAACAAAGCCCCAAAGGATTACCAAACGGTAAGCCAGAGGGGCTTTGTTAATTTCGAGTCACGGTCTTGTTGAGAACTTGCCGTGTAGTAAGAAGTGATTTGTCCAGATGTTAAAGGAATCCGAAAAACTATTTTATATGTATAGTATATAAACAAAATGTCGCAATCACAAAGAACACGAAAAGCTTTTGGCAGCGTAAATGTTGTTAACACTGCAACACTGAATAACGTACGTCTTACTCGCAGTAGTGTATCGCAAGGTACAAGCTTAACATCAGGTGTCACCATCAACAGTCCAGCTGGTTTTATTTTTACTTTGACAACTGGTACTTTGGCAACTGGAGCAAGTGCTTCGTTCACGGTTACTAACTCGGCTGTAAGGGCAGATTCAATCGTGCTTGGGGATATTATCCAGTATGGTGGTGCTGGTATCCCTACGGCACGTATTGATAGTGTCACACAGGGTTCTTTTGCAATGAATGTTCGCAATTTGGACTTGACTAATAGTGTTGCTGGTTCAATCAAGCTTGCATATACTGTGCTGTAATAATGACACATTTACGCGTTTGTCTACAAACCATTATAACCGTTTGTTATAATGAATTTAAACAAAATTGTGTGTTGGTGCGTTTGTTTGTCGGTTTGGAATGTTGAAGACATTTTACTGCTTTTTACTGCTAATGAATATTCGATAAACGTCTCCTACTCACACATGAACATGTCGTTAACTTTTGTCTTTTATGTACTCGCAAATAGCGAACTACAAAAAAAATTGAATAATTTTTTGAGAAAGGACAAGAATTGTCTAACAAACTAATCAAACTAAACAAGCTAAACAATGTCTGCTGCAACTGCTACTGCTACCAAAGCTGTCAAAGCTGTCAAATCTACTTCAACTTTGACTGAGAAGTTTTCCAAGGAGCTCACCAAGTTCTTTACATGGGCAAAGGAAAACGATTACGTAATCAAGTCTGCCAAAGACTCTGTTGAACAAGAATGGAGCACCAAGTTGTTGAAGAAGTTCGAGGAGCCTCCTCGTAACAAGCTTGAAAGCTACATCAAGGAGCTTTTGGCGGTGTACACTATCACTAAAAACGATGAGGAAATCGAAGATAACAAGGTGTTTGCCAAGGAGTTCAAGGATAACAAGCCAAAGCGCAAGGTTTTTGAAAGCACAAGTGATTCTGAGTCTGAAAGGACAGTTGTGGTTAACAAGGAACTCGACACGTCTGACACTTACTATCTTGATACTTTGGAGTTTAATACGAAAACTCTTATGAGTAAGCTTGGTAAGCCTATCAAAGCCAAAGGGGAAAAGAACATGTATGAATGGAAAGTAACTGTAAATGGCAATGTTTACAGCATATACGATTGGATCGACGAAAACGGAGAATTTGCGGAGCTTGAAAATTGTGAATGGCACATTGGTGGTCTTAGCGCTAACAAGACTGACATCAAAGCGTTCATCAAGTTCATGAACGAAACATCTGTTTCTGTCAAGCCACCAGCGAAGAAAAGAGCCAAAGCAGAACGTTCCTGGAATCCAGTTTGGAGAAACGCCATCATTGAACTTCAGATGCCAGTTGAAGAACAGGAAGAATCTGACGTTGATTCGGAAATTTCAAATGCTGAAGCAACAAAGGAGTCATGCAAAGAACTTTTTGGAGAAACGTTCGATGATTTAGAAGAGGAAATCAACTTGGATGACATTGATGACATTGATGAAATTGACGAGTAAACAAAACACAAAAACAGTAAAACACAAAACACAAATAGCCCGAAAAGGACGTACAAAAGTACTCCTGAGTAGGGTTATTTTTTACGTCAGTTGCGTGTAATAAAAATTGAGTTTTTTTTGCAAGTTCATACTAGAACAGTAAAATGAATCCAGAAGCACCAGAGTTCGTACCAGAATTTGAGAAGGTTTTCAAAGAATTGGAGGCGGAGTTTGTGAAGCATAATCCGTGGATATTTGAGAGTGATCCATTGGAAGGAGTGGGGGTTTCGTCTCCCCACGACAAGGGCTCGCGCCAGCGACAGCCCGAGCAAGAAGTCGAAAAGTAAATAAGTAGCCCCAAAAGGGAGTACCAAGTACTCCTGAGTAGGGTTTACTTGTTGAACTTGTGAACGTTGCCGAGTAGTTGCGTAAATACTACGTAGTCCGAACAAACTAAAGACGACGGTATAAGGGAAACATTTACCAAATTGTTAGTAAATGTTTTGTAGATTGTTCAGGAGATTAAGGAGGCAGTCGATAGTAATTCTTCGATTTGTTTGATTCTTTGTGTCAGTTCGTTTATTCTAGTATTTTGATATTCATTTTGTGTTATTAGTGATTTTAAAGCAGCAATGGATATAGCCAACAAGGGTTTATCTTCTAGAGTTTTAAAATCATCTACTTGTATACCATAAACAAATAGTGTTTGGTGTTGAGAATCTTGAAGTAATTCGCTGCCTGTAGAAAATACTTGTAATGAAAATATAGGGGGGCCGTGATGGGTTGCTTTTTCTGTAGTAACATTCAGTATATCTAAAATAATCTCTGTACCATTTTGATCAAAACATTTTAATTTCTTAGCATGTTCTAATTCTGCGATTGCTTTTGTATCCCATTTTGATGTGACTTCTATGGGGATTTGTCCTGAAAACGTCTCACTGGCGCAAGCATTCTTCGTGCGTGGATGGAACCCCGAGTCGGTGTTTCGTGAAAAGGTGATTTTTGTAAAAATATTGGGTATAAAATTTCGTTGATTACTCACGGCTTCTGGTAAACATTCTTCTACGTCTTGAGCTATAAACCCTTTTGTGATTTTGTTTCCGTTATTAATTACATCAATGAATGAATATGTGATAGGGTTTAATTTCATTATTGTAGAAATTGCATGTTCCGATGTAATGTCTATGACATTTGTTTTTATTCGTTTGTCAGAAGATGCTATAAAAGAGCTTCCATTGTCTACCCAAACACCTCCATTTTGACAATAAAGAGACACAGTATGAGTTGATGAAGAAGTACTTCCTGTATTATCTGCACCAACGTTGAAGAATCTTGAAGTAATTGTACCTGAACCAGCAGTTGAAGATATATGTAATGGGTAAGATGGACTAGATGTTCCAATACCTACATTTCCACGGCTCGTAATAGTCATTCTTTCTGTCCCCCCAGTGAAAAAAGCATGTCTTGCAGTAGTTGGGACACCATACCATTGTTGTCCATTATTAATACCCATGGCATATGGATGATTGGAACCATCTCCTGGCCACAAAACTACCCTTGTACCGGTTCCTCCCAATGTTCCCGTAGTAGGCGAACCTGTAGACCCGTTATACACGAATGCTTGTCCGTTCACATGTAATGCACTTGAGGGATTCGATGTTCCAATACCCACGTTACCTGTATTTGTGATTCGCATTCTTTCAGTATTATTGGTACCTATTCTTATATCCCTATTGTCAAATTGCCATATAAATGCACTTGCATTGTCTTGAGTAGATGGATTTACCCCTATAGAAAAATCTGAATTGGGATTCCACGTATTTACTGTTACAAGTCTGTCATCTGTCGTGTTAATATTTAAATACAAATCAGTGTTAGAATTAGAAAACATTTCTAATTGAGAAGTTGGAGCTGTAGTTCCAATACCCACGTTGCCCGATGTCGCAAGAGTCATTTGTCCATTGTTAAAATTTATGGATTCGTTAGATTCAATTCGTACACGGGATTGTTCGTGTAATTTAATAAGGAAACCATTCGTCTCACCAGATAAATAAATATATGCACCATTCGTTCCATCTGTATTACCAGTGATGCTCAAACCACCTTGTTGAGATAGAGTTCCTATGTGTAATAAACTATCAGGTGAAGACGTCCCAATACCGACATTTCCACCAGTTGTAAAAATATTACCAATAGTGTTTGTACCAGTGACAACTAGATATCCCCCACTACCAACTGTAAGTGTGCCGTTTGAAATAAGAGTGCTTCCAAGCGTGCTAGTTCCTGTTAGCCTGAAAGTGCCACTGGAAACAAGCAAACTACCGAACGTACCAAAACCTGGTACAACTAGATGTCCACCACTACCAACTGTAAGATTGCCGTTTGAAATAAGAGTGCTTCCAAGTGTGTTTGTACCAGTGACAACTAGATGTCCACCACTACCAACTGTAAGATTGCCGTTTGAAATAAGAGTGCTTCCAAGCGTGCTAGTTCCTGTTAGCCTCAAAGTGCCACTGGAAACAAGTAAACTACCAAAGGTCCCAAAACCTGGTACAACTAGATGTCCACCACTACCAACTGTAAGTGAGCCGTTTGAAATAAGAGTGCTTCCTGTTGTCAATTCACCACTTATCCTACCACCTCCAACAACATCTAACGAATAAGATGGTGATGTAGTGCCTACACCCAAACTTCCTCCAGTAATTGTAATTGAACTGTTGTAAATATATCTTGATGTATTCATTTCTATTTCCGTCATTCCAGCCGTGTCTAAAACTGTGGCTGTTGTAGTGTTTGTAAAGGCATTGTTATTGTTCCTCTCTAAAACTGTCACGTCCCACCCGAAACTAAAAACGGTTGACCCAACTTCAAAACATACGTAAGAGGTTCCAAAATTGTTGTCATCTCTAAATAATCGTATTCTCACATTGCTTAACATGTTTCTTTGTGTTTGTGTGAATTGATACGACATTGACCCAGCTGTTGCTCCATTCCGTCGAGCGAATACGTGAAAATCTGTCTCTCCTGCGGCGTCGTGAATGTTGTTAATGACACCTCGCAATGTGACATTGTGGGCATTCCCATTTGTTAAGACACCAAGTAGATACAAATTACCTGCTGAAATAGTCGTGTTAATTGCGCTTGAAAACTTGCGTACTGCTCCTGATGAATTGAATAATGTTAGACCACCATTGACAATCGCAGTTGTAGAACGAAGGTTTGTTGTGGTAATGTTCGTCGTCATCAGATTGGTGATGGTACCACCTGTTAAAAATCCAGCGGCACTCGTTATACCAGTTGTTAAGTTCAATGTTGATGATGTAACTGACGTTGTCAGTAAATTCGTAACTGTACCACCTGTTATGAATGCAGTCCCTATTTGGGCAGTGCCACTTGTGATACCAGTCGTCAAATTAAGTGTTCCTGACGTAATGTCTGTTGATCGAAGATTTGTAGTTGTGATCCCGACAGACACATTCAACGTTGCTGACGTGATTGCCGAAGAGGAAATATTCGTTGTTGATACGTTTGTTACAAGAGCACTTGCACTCGTTATACTTGTCGACACAATATTTGTAGCAGTTGCATTTGTCATTGCTAATGTGGCACCTGTTATTGTTGTTGCTCGTGCCGTTCCATTTATATCAAGCAAAAAAGTTGGACTTGTGTTTGCAATGCCTACATTCCCATTTCCTACCAAAGTCAATACTCTTGATGCTGTAGAAGCACTTGCTGTACTGTGAACATTGAATCCTATGTAATTATCTGCTGCGACTGACGAATTCGCAACTTCAATTTCAGAGAATCGTACCGCTGAGTTATCAGACCTACCAAGACGAATTTTCCCAGTACTAAAAAGACCTGGCATCACGTTCAAATGAATATTTCCTCCATTTACGTCCAGTTTTGCTTGCGGAGTCGCTGTTCCAATTCCTATATTTCCGCCAGTTGTTATCATACTCCCTACTGTATTTACAGCACCTGAGTTAAGTGATGTTATAAGAGCATTCGCACTTGTGATTGCTGTACTTACATTCAATGTTGCTGTCGTGATATTGGTGTTGTTGATATTTGTTATCAGCGCAGTCCCTATTTGGGCACTGCCACTAGTAATTCCAGTACTTAAATTCAATGTTGCTGAACTTATGTTTGTATTGTTGATATTTGTTATCAGCGCAGTCCCTATTTGGGCACTGCCACTAGTAATTCCAGTACTTACATTCAACGTTCCTGTAGAAATGTTTGTTGTTAAAATGTTACTTGAAGTCTGCGAACCTATAATCGCGTTTGTCACAACAGTACTTGGAGCTGTGATAGCACCTGTCACTAACAAATTTGCTGCCGAAGCGTTGATAATTGACAGTTGACCTGTTGACAGTGAAGCGCTATTAATGCTACTAGTTGCAAGAAGCGTTCCAGTTGTAACCCCAACAGCGTGCAAAGTACCTAGCGAGGAACCAGTTGCACTTAACTGACCAGTAGAAACACTACTCGTAGCAAGAAGTGTACCTAAGGATGCATTAGTAGATAAAAGTGAACTGATTGTAGCAGCGGACGCAGAGATGTTCGCAGCAGACAAAGAGCCGGTTGTGATTGAATATGCAAGGAGTGAACCTGCTGAGACGACAGATGATGAAATAGTGTTACCAACTAACAAGGACTGTCCGACAACAGCACCTCCAAAAAGACTCAAACTGCCACCTGAACCAAAACCAACAACATCATCTGTATTGCGTATAGTTATGCCTTTTTCAAAGAGACCTCCGCCTTGAGAATACAATGCGCCATTGTTCACTCCAAGTGTAACGCCTGATGTATTGTTGAGTTGGAGAGAGTCAATAACTGCTGTACCACCAGTTGTAAACTGAGTGAGCACGGAATAAGAGCTTGTTGAACTGATTTGTGTAACATTGAATCGTATGATGGTTGTCAACCAGTTTGGCTGGTCGGTGGATGTGTAGCGCACAACACCATCGTTTGATATAGTAAATGCGACACCGGATGTATCACCAAAACTAGAGGTAAGAAGTGTCCATCCAGAGTCATTTTGTTGAGCTTCAAGTGTCATAGTTTCATAAAGATTGCCTCCTGAAGAGCGAGTAACAGTCACGCTGACAAGAGCTTCGAAACTTCTAGTAGCGGAGTTATCGAATGATAGTCCGGTGACAGGAGATGGGCTAGAAATATTGTTTGAGGCACTGAAAGAGCCAGAATAGTTGCTTGCTACACCTGTGAGAAGTGCAGTTGCATTCAAGTTACCGAAAGTAGCATTATCATAGACGACGTTGGAGAGCGTAGCATTGGTGATTTGGAATGTATTGCTCAGTAAGTTGTACCTAAATCTTCTACTCATCTTGTAGTTATATTATAAGATACAAGATAAAATAATAAAGTAATAATTGGTTGATCACAAGTATTCATCAAGATCCGAGTGAGAGTTTACCTCACTATTCGAGTTCGATTGTGAGTTCATATCCATATCAGTGTCCAATGTAGGCAAATTTGAGTGTTCTGTGTTCTGTTGTTGTGGAGACGGAGAAACTACAACAGTGTCCACTTTTTGAGCTTTTGGTCTGCCTTTAGGTCTGGATGTAACTGCTACCACTGGTTGTTCTAACAATGGTGGCTTATGAATGTTAGGGTGTTGTCGTTTGAGATGTGTTTTGAGAATTTTTTCTGTTTTACAACCAGTGCCACAGAGATGGCAACTGTATCCTTTCAACTCTACAGTTGTTGCTTTTCTCTTGAAGAAGTTGTCAAGCAAAGTGAAGCTTAATTGTGAAAGACTATTGACATTGGTTTTAATGATATCAAGGTGATGACGGAAAGACTGGATGTAATAGTTGTATTCAATCTTCAGGTTTTGATACAAACGCTGGTCGATGGTTACAGAGTCTTGTTGTTTGTCTTTGATTTGCTCATGCATACCATAAATGATGTTAACAGCTAGTTGAAAGACATTAGGGTCGAATTTATGTGAATGAATAAAAACAAGGATGTTTTTGTCAACGATGTCAATTTCAAAATGCTGTTTATTGGCTATTCCTCCAAATGCGTTACATAAGATTCCTGAGCAATTGTGAGTCTGAATATCAGCATAAAACTTGTCAAGGTCGCGTTTTGGGACAGTTTTGGAGGCAAAGTGTTTAGAGTCTATTAGAATGGTAGGTTTGTTTTCTTTGACTAGTTGAATATCACCTGAGTTGGCCAAGTGTGAGGTATCAATGATTTCTGTGTCTGGGAACGAATCCGTGATTACATTAATCAAGACACCTTCGGCAAGCTGGCCCTTTTTGGAGGAGTTGTTACTGAAGTGTTCATTGATGTTGTTCAAGTTGCTTTCGATAGATGCAATTTTATGGGTAATTGCGTGAGTGTCGAGTGATTGTAACATTGTAGTTTGAATAGTGCTCATCATTTCGAGTGTTTTTCTATCAAAGTCATTGAGTTTTTGTGAGTTTAGGTTCTCTATTTTATCTTTGAAGTTTTCAAGAACGGTACGCATGTCATGAGTATCAAGACCAGCAGTGAGTTGCTTTTGCATTTCAACAAACATACCTTTGATTTCAGTGTTTGTGATGTCTTTGAGGCTGTTGTTCATTGCATCGATTTTATTTTGAAGTAGTCCAGACATATTGGTATATCCGTTAGTGACATGTGTATGAAGGTTGTTTAGCTGAGAGAAGTTATCAGCAAGGGCAGCTTTGATTTCGTCAAGTTTGTTTACGACTGTATCTGATGAAGTTGCATCACAGGTTCCGATGAGCTTGTCTACTTGGATGTACTGTTTCACAAACTCAAATATATTTTTGTTCGAAAAGTAACTTTTTACGCTTGCATCAGTTGACAGTTGATATAACTGGTTATGAAAGTCATCTACTTGTACGCCCATTGTAGCAGTTATATTTGAGGGAACGTTTTCTGCATCGATACCGACCGATGCTTTATCCATGGAATGGGCTATTGACATTAAATTGTCTGCTGTTTTTAAATAGCACACATCTAGGTTGAAATATAGTTTTTATTTTCTGATCTCCTTTCATAAACAAATGCAAATTGTTATAATTGCTTTAGTAATCCTAGCGGGTGTTATGTTAGTTAACCCAGACGTGATTCTTGGTGAAAGACCTACAAATGAGTACATGAAGACACTTAAAGACAATGCGATGATGATTGGTGCTGGATGCGCACTTATAGCAGGGTACTTATACTATTCTGCCCAAGACAAGAACTTGCCCCAGTCAAGCAATCTATCATCTACAGTTGATACAACGTCAAGTCCAAGCGCTCCAAGCTACGAACAAGCAACAAGCGACTTAATTAACACACAGTCTCAATAGACTTACTTAATTAACACACAGTCTCAATACACTTACTTAATTAACACACAGTCTCAAACACAATGTAAGTTCGTTATAAATCACCAATACCTTTTACAACGAACGGCGACGTGTCAATATGTAAACAATCAATAAGGCAACAATAGGTACTAGATATGGTTTAAGTGTATAGTAAGTTTGGATCAGCACCTTAATGTTGTCTGGAACCCATGACATGTCCATTTTGTGGATAGCTAGGGTTTCGTCTGTTATATTGAAGTGTCCCATTGGAGGGCCAGGTTCGAATACCTCAGGGTTGAATGCGTGGACGCGTACCGGAGAGTTTGAGCGAATGTGTCTTTGTAAGAGTTGATTGAAATGGTGAGGGCCAGTTGTGGCGTGGACCTTTATAAATTGGTTGGAAAACGTGCTTGTTTCATTTGTACGTTGAATTATATTGTTAATCAGTTCTTTAAGAAAGGGGTTACGACTGGTGCTGAACATGACAGCATTGTTAAAGACCTTGTCTGCACCGCTGAAAAGAATGCTTTCAAAGGGGTCGAGGGACAAGAAAGAAACGCCAAGGACGTGCTTGTTTTGCTGAACATCATGGAAGAGTTTACTTACTGGCACGGAGTTGTCAAGGCTGCGAAGAGCATACATGTCAACATCACAGTACATGCCTCCATACAAGTACAAAACTGCATATCTTCCAAAATCTATTTTCTGATGCATGAATTGCATGTTATCAAAAGCTTGTAGGCATTCGAGTGAGACTTGCATGCATATATTACGAAGGTCCTTTTCATCTAGCAGAACGTGTCGCCAGCTTGGATTTAGAAGCTTCCAGTTCTGAACATTTTGAAAGTATCGTGGTTTGGTGGAAAGATGTGATTCTCCTTGGAACCAGACTTGATATATGGTCTTGGGTAACTTCGTTGGTATTAACGAAGACATTGACATTATAACTAGTTGATTACACACTGTTTATAACGTAGAAAAAACTATTGGTGTTGACTTTTTTTGGAGGTATATAATGGGTAACGTGTCAGTCTAGTTTAGGGTTCCCTAAACCCTAAAGATACTTGGTTTGACTCTTGTATTCCAGTATTTTTCACGTTTTTGTTCCAGTTTCTTCAAGTGGTGATAGTATCTAGGGTCTTCGATTAGGTGAGCAATAGCGATTCTAGCGGTTATCTTTAGGCTGTCTCTGGAGACATTTGTGATACGTCCTAATTGCCTACCGTGTTCAAGTTCGACGTTAAGTCCAAAATGCCATTCCTGGAAGGGGATAACTTGGAAGTTAATATTGTAGTGTTTACCAAGTCGTTCGGCTTGCTGAAGTGTGATCACCATTATTTAGTGTCTACAAAATAAAGTCAGTCATTTTAGTTTAAAAACAACAAGGAATAAGAGGTAATGACGCAGTTTAGCTTACAAGTCGTGTCTGATATACATTTAGAGCATAGGAAGAGGTTCACTGTAAACCCGCTGTGTAGAAACTTAGCATTGTGTGGTGATATTGGACATCCAGGAACAAAGTGTTACACATCATTTATTCGAGACTGTTCTACAAAATTTAAGAATGTGTTTGTTATCTTTGGCAATCACGAGTACTACACGCCATCAAAGTCGAAAGGAATACTAACGATGGACGACATCAAGGAGACTACGAAAGATTTTCCGAACAATGTCTATTTTCTAGACAACTCTGCAGTTTTTGTGAATGTGCACACGAACAGCGTAACGCATAATGTACCGGACAATGCAGTAGAATCCGACTACATCCAGATTATTGGAAGCACACTATGGGCACGTATGGACGCCAAAGCACAGTACATCTTGAATGACTTCAAAAAGATTTACACAAGTGAAGGGAGACTTACATTGTATGATGTACACAACTTTCATGAAGATTCTGTTGAGTTTATCTTGACAAGGCTACAAGGACATCCTAACATCAAGAGTGTATTATTGACGCATCATGGAACGCATCCAGTGTGCAATGGTGCTTTTGCTGGATCTGAGTTGCAAACAGCTTTTGCAACGTTCATTCCGGACTTGTACAAAAACAGAAATCTTGTAGTATCGGTATCTGGTCATACACATTCAAGCATTGATGAAACGTTGTCATTTGATGGTGGGCATACTATCAGGTTTGTCAGTAACATGCCAGGTTATCCGGGTGAGAAAAAGAATGTTGTCAATTATGCTGGTGATAAGGTAATCGACATTTAAGATGACTTAGAAATTAGAAATGTGGACTTTCTTGTACAAGTACTTTTGCTGCCTTGGATCTCTTGAGCTGTAAACCCTTGTTGACAGAGGAAAGCTAGCGTTTCGGGGTACAAAACGAAACACCTAATTGTAAATGACGTGCTTTCAGAGCACGCTTTCATCACCGACTGTAACTGTTCCTCTTGTGGTGTCATTTGTTAGAAACTCGTTGTACCTGTTTAAATAGAAAAAAGTGAAAAAGTAAATTTAAAGACTAGGTACATAACATAATATATAAATGAACAACGTTGTGTCGATTGGGTTTACAGACTTAGTAGAAGTATTTCCTAATTGGGGGAAAGAAGTACGTCAGGTGCCATCAGCGAGAACGGTGCAAGTTCGTCAGTTGCCTTTTTTTCCGGAGGAAGTTTCAGTTTCGAAAGACACATTACTTCCTGAGTACACAAAATATGAAGGACTGAGCGAAGATAAAAAGAAACTTGAACGGGAGGTTAGTGTGTTTGAAAATTTGGCTGCGAATGAGCGTATACGCAGAGTTAACGGTGAAGTACAAAAGGAAACACGTTCAAGGATTGGGAGGGCACTGTCAAAAGACAGCAGATTAACTGCATTAGAGGACATTGAACGACTTTTAAAGGAAGCAAATGGTTGTAACGAGTGGCTGAAGCAGCGTCTTACCAAAGGCATCAATACAATGCTTGAAACAACATACAAAAAGGATACGAAATGGAAGGGAAACGTAATGTTGTTATTGAAGATGAATACTTAATTCTCTTCGTCTAGGTAGTCTTTAGACCTTTCTTATCTAGACGCTTATTGAGAGCTTTTTGTGATGAAGGTATACAATCAACACTATCACAAAAGTGTTGAATGTACCTACACCAAAATATCTTGTCCAATGTATGTCTGTTTGTGATAGACACAGTTGTGTTAGTCTATCCAGTGATTCGGTCATGGTGTCCGTTTTGTTCTGATAGTAGAACATTTGCTGACAACCGATATGTGTATTCATGAGGAAAGCCATGACAAGGAGTATTAATACAATTGTTGGAGACACATGTTTTTTGTACTTGACATAAGAAACATACACCAACATGACCCCAATTAGCAAATCAGATACATGGTCGTAGAGGTCACCGAACTTCGATGTCATGTTATACTGACGTGCAAGTTGTCCATCTATACAGTCAAAGAAGTAACTGAAGGCATATAGGATTGCGAACTTGTAGATATGTCCGTGGTACAGATAGTATACCGAAGCCAAGCCTGCAAGTAGGGAGTAAGTGGTGATTGTGTTTGGAGTATGTCCAGAGGTATGCAAGGCTGGTAATAAGCTTGCACCTATGTTAAGCAAAATCGAGTCTATTGGGTTCTCGAGTTGTGGTGGGAGTTTTGACATACTTTCTTATTACCGTTACACAAGAAATTGTGTGCATGCATAACTCTGATTTCAAAAACACATCTATAAACTAAGTTTGGATAGTTTTTTTCTTTGTAATTAGTATAAACAAATGGGACAAGGACAACCAGGGAAAATTGGTAAAACAGGACCGATAGGACCGATAGGACCAGTAGGACCGATAGGACCAATAGGACCAATAGGACCAACAGGCCCTCAAGGCATTCAGGGACCTAAAGGTGACAAAGGCGATAAAGGCGCCAAAGGTGATGCAGGAAACATTGGCTCCGCAGAATCTGTAAAGCAAACTTTATTGCCGATTACAATGTGGTGTGCAGATGGGGAATTATGCAAACTTCCTGCTGGTAAAAAAGGGTTGGATTGGGGTTACGGAAAGTCGAAGATTTACGATGACGCGAATCTGTATATCGAGTCTGATGACAACGTATATGTGAGAATAGGTGACAAAAATATTGCGCAAATGACACCCGGAGGAGCAGTTGTTAATGGAGTAACAAGATTGAATGGTGACGTGTATTTAACAGGTAGGTTATTCACTAAAGTAGGAGACAAATGGGTTGTGATGAATCATTTCGATGGCGATAGGTTGCAATTGCATATATATAATTCGGAAGGTGGTCAAAACTGGGCTGGAAGAGTGAAATTTGACAATGCTTAATTCACAATCAGTAATTTCAAGAGTTTTTTTGTAAGGATAATGTCTGTAGCTAAAAATGTAAAAAAAAAATATTGTTGTATGGTAAAACAATGCCAAACTGGATATCTATAATTGGTAGTGTCATACTAACTGTTTTGGTTGTATACTTGACTATACAATACATTCGATGTATTACCGCGGTACAACCTCAGTGTCCTGTATGTATAAAGCCAAACGCAGAGCCCAAAGTATCGTTCACTTCCAATAAAAAAGTCCCAATAAACCCTGGTTTAGTATCTGCAAACTTTCAATACTTCTTGAGAGGCGATGACTTGAAGTTATACTTCGAAGGGTTAGATGAAAATTCGAATCGCAAGGTCATATCGCAAATAGACCTGCCACGGCAGGCAGCTTATTTTGCTGTGCGTGACAATAAGCTAGTGGTGCTAGATGAAAAGGAGGAGGTTATCAGAGAATTGAGCCCAGGAGGAGAGTTTCCTCTCGTGGTGTATCTTTCTAATGAAGGTCAGATAGTAGGCATTGGGTCTAAACAGAGGATACTATGGTCATTGGACAAGCTACTTTAAGAAAAAAGAACTCTTCAAGTTTGATTACAATTCATACGTTTCTTATGAAATGAATTGTACACGTGATACTTCAAATGTTCCTAACATAATATTCCAAATTAGACTTTTCGTCTAGGTTGTTTTGATCTGACAGAAACACTTGTAAGGCTAAACAAAGTGGACTAATCTCGAAACTTGCCTATTCATCTTTTATAGTGAAGTTGGTAAGATATACAAAAGCAAAATGCAACATCGAATCTGAGTTTGAAAAAGTTAAGTATGCCAAGATACTGCTTGTTGAACCACTCGTCCACACTTTTGAGTCTTGTGATGGTTTTTGATGTTATAGATAGCTACACACACATGTAAACTACAAATCAAAAGTCAGCTTAAAACAAAAAAATCAACCAAAGATACATATATTGTTGTATTTTTGGTTGATTTTTTCAAAACTTTTTATAGTGGTAAAAATCAAATGAGTACGACGGAGATCAAAAGATGTTATGCATTATTCAAGGAAAACAAAATCTGGTCAGATGATGAAAATGAATTCAAGCGCAACTTCAGAGAGTACGCAAAAAGAAATCATCCCGATAAGGGTGGTAATACGGAATTGTTTGGACTGGTGAGTGCTTGTCGTGATATATTGAAGACTGATTTTGAAAAATTCAAATCGACAGCAACTACAGAACGCCAAGAAGGTCCCAAACAACACACTGAAACTAAACCAGCACATGAGCAACAAAAAAGAGCAAAAGAAGGAAAATACAGGTCTAAAAAAGAGCTATTTGAAAGCGTAAGATGCGGTGAGGGTAAAGGTGGTTGGAGTTTAGTGCACTTACACCTTTTTTGCATGGAACTGGGTATAAACTACAAGGTTAACGACAGCAAAGCAGTATTGTGTAGATTGATCACTCAAGAGTTTGAAAGAATATCCCAAAGAAATGAGGAGCTGAAAAAGGCTAAGGCTCAACAAGAGGCTAACAAAATCAGGAGAGAACAGAAATTGGCAGAATGGAGAAGGAAAAGGGAGCAAAGGAATGAAGACGCCAGGAAGCATAGAGAGGAATTGTTAAGAAAGGAAAGGGACGCAAGAGAAGAACAGTTTCGCAAGGATGCAGTAGAAGCAATGAGAATAAGAATGTATAAAATGAATGAAGAAGATAAAAAACACAGGGATGAAGTCCTACAAAAAGAAAGAAAATACAGGGAGGAACTCAAACAATTGAAGGCTGCCAGAGAGGAGCAGTTCAGAAAACAACTTGTTGAACTAGAGAAACAAAAAGAAGAAAACGATGAAACCATACGTTTAGAAACAAATCAACAATCTAGGATGAATAACCTTCAACACTTGAGGTTTAAGAGGTACATTGAACCAGAAGAGGAAAGTATACGCAAGAAAATGAAGTTATTCCACGTATTTACGAACCCAGAGAAGTATGTTTAGGGCTATAACTCCTAAATGAAGTGTAAATTGATGTGTGTGAACTTTGCAATTTGAAACAAAGTGGTAAACCCCACGAGTACTCGCCCCAGCGCAAAGTGAAAGTTGTAGATATTGCGTTGGTATGCAAGTTAAACGAGTGGAATGAGAGTGGATTGGCGATGTGTTGTTCCAAGGGGTTTCTTAAACATTTTTTCTTGTGTTATTGTATAAACTATGGATTGGTACACTTCAAGTTCGCCACAAGCGAGGAAACGTTCTCCCAAACAAAAGTCGCCAAGAAAAACATCACCCAAGCGAAAATCACCAAGGCGGAGTGGTCCTGGTACTCCTGAAACTCTTGCTAGAGAACTTACCGTTGGAACTAAGCGTAAGGGGCGTGATGGTACATTTTACAAAGTTATGAACAGAAGTAATGGTGTGCATTACTGGCAAAAATGCGGTCCGAAAGCTGATGGTGGTTCGTACTGTAGATTTACTGGGCCTTCGAAACCAAGAAAGTAGAGCAACAATTAGGTTGTAGTAATGAATTGGAGAAAGATAAACCGTTGCGATTCATAAGGACAATCAATAGTTAACTAATTGATTAAGTATATTAGTTAATCATATAGTCCTAAGCAACGGTTTATCTTTAATAAGTGCCAAGATCCACCCGCGAGCTTGCTCGGGTCCAGGAAACATGTTACGTTGCATGTTCGTAGGTGGTGTTACTTCACCTGCTTTGGTTTTTGTGGTATCACATCGTGCAAATGTGTCATTGCTATGCCTATTTTGCAGGCTGTAGGTAAGCATTAAAGGACAAATAGCTCTGAAAGGCGCATTCTGAGTAAGGATGTGCTGAGTAGGGGTTTTCGTATGATCGTCCTACACAGTCGCTTCGCTCTCGCACGCTGTCGCGCGCGCACCCCTGGGCCGCCGTTTATCAAAGCCAATCAGAATCTGCTCGTGTCCGTTTTACACATGGAGGGAAAGTGTAGTGAGCATGTCTTAAAGTAAAGGCGTAATGTTGAAATGTTAGGTAGCTTCCACCCTTGCTTCGCAAGGGTGCTGCTGTGGCGGCACAAATGGAACCCGTATGGTATCTTTTCGTATCTGTTTTATACCATATTGGTACAATTCTGTGTGTGTTATACCACGGAAATACTCACAAACACCACATTTTAGCGCGTATCCTGACGGTATCCTTGTGTATCTATTTTCTACACATCTGTAATGTATCTTATCGTATCTTGATTATGATATGTTGCAAATATCCTGACGATAGATTATGATAGTAGTATTCGCAAATACACAAATGACACCATACAAGACAATGACTTGTTTGTATCCATATGGTATCCTGTTGTATCTTGTTTAGTACCGCAGGCATATACGTGGGATATTTCCACAAACTTTTTATCTTGGCACTTATTAAAGATAAACCGTTGCTTAGGACTATATGATTAACTAATATACTTAATCAATTAGTTAACTATTGATTGTCCTTATGAATCGCAACGGTTTATCTTTAATAAGTGCCAAGATAAAAAGTTTGTGGAAATATCCCACGTATATGCCTGCGGTACTAAACAAGATACAACAGGAT